>Ga0115006_10000781_pt1 | contig 18310 bp, 8 predicted proteins | sample ArcOceMetagenome_3_FD_88943 | JGI IMG/M metagenome (GOLD analysis project Ga0115006, IMG submission 88943) | Marine eukaryotic phytoplankton communities from Arctic Ocean - Arctic Ocean- Svalbard ARC20M Metagenome | ecosystem: Environmental > Aquatic > Marine > Oceanic | place: Arctic Ocean...
ATCGCCCTCCTCGTACGACCAATCGCTCTCGGAGACCAGCGGATGCGGGTTAGCGGCGGTGGTCGTCTTGAGCTTGGTGATGTACGCGCTGCTCACGTCCCATTTCTTCTGACCGGTGGGGAAGTCGGCGCTGGGAACGACGGAGAAGTTGTTCATGTCGGTGCCCACGCCGAGAACCTTGAGCACCTTGTTGTTAAGGTCCGCCCGGTCGTCGCCGAGGACGCCGCTGAAGGTGACGTAATCGCCGTCTCTCAGCGAGTGCGTCCCGACGACATTCATGTATCTGCCGCCGGATGCGCACAGCGAGGCGCCGCCGGTGTAGCTCGTGGCCACGGTGTTCGTCTTGGTGCCGCATGTGAAGTAGGACGCCTGGAACTGGTTCCTGTACTGGTAGTTCTGGAACCTTCGGTTAGGTGAGTACGACGTGACGCCCTTGACGAAGGGCTGGATGTGCATACCCACGTTGTCCCGGGTGTCCATCGCGGGGTATGAATCGGTGCCCCGCTGCGAGTCGTGGAGGCGCCCGGGCCATCCCGACGCCTTGTTGATGCCGACGCGATCGTGCTGGTTGATCCCGGCGCGGGGCCCGGCGAGCGTCCCTTCGCCGCTGCCCCGGCCGAAATTGGCGGGGAGCCTATTTCGGCTCGGCCGCTCCACCTTGTTGAACCGCGCCGCCTGCCAGTACCCGCCCGGCCTGGTCACCTGCGTGTTGCCGTGGTCCCGCGCGATGCGAACCTCCGGCCCGCTGCGCTGCTCCTTGAGCCGCTGGGGCATATCCTCGAAACCGACCCACCGCGTGTTATCGCCCGAGACGGAGAGCGTGAGCAGCGAACGGCGGGTTACATCCCTCTCCAGCGCGGCCCTGGCGGCGGCGTCGGAGGCGTACGTACCGAGCTCCTCGGCGTCGTCGAGGAGCATGCGGGCGCGCGGGGCGGGCGCGGGAGCGACGTCGTCGGAGGAATCCGTGAGGTCCGGTTCGCCGACTCGAGCGGCTTCTGCTTCCGCTTTTTTCCTCGCGGCGTCGTCCGCCCTTTGTTTCAGCGTCTGCGCCCTTCGTTTGGCGGACTCCTCCTCCATGCGCTTGACGTCCTCCGCGCGTTTCTGTTCGAGCTCCTCGAGCCTCTTCGCGGTGCGTTCGGCGGCAGCCTTGGTATCCTCCGTGGGCGGCGTCTTCGGGGCCGTCGCGCCTTTGGGCTCAGCCGGCGAGGAGGGATCGGCCTTTTTCGCCGTCTTCACCGCCGGCGTGGGCTTCGCCTTCGCCGGCTCGGGCTTCGCCTTTGGCGCGGGTTCCGGTGTTTTGACGACGGGCTTCGTCGCCTTAGGCGGCGCGTCCTCCACATCCTCCACGGGCACGTCGTCGCTCAGACCCGCCAACTCGTCGATGGCGTCGTCCGCGTCCAGCTCGATCCCCATCTCCTCCGCCTCGTCGAGAAGAGCCTGCAGGCGCTCCAGGTCGTCAGCATCGTCCAGGTCGTCGTCGTACTCACCGAGCGACGGGTCCGACTGCGCGTTGGACAGCTGTGCGACCGCGAGCAGCAGCGTGAGCAATAGGAGCAGCGGCAGCGCCGCGAACCTCCACCGCATGGTCGCCAAGTACGTACGGTCGGGGGGACCAATGCTTTCAGCCCCCTCCCCGTTGTTGCTTTTGTTTTGGACTTTGAACGGGTGTGAAATGGCATTTCTCACATCCATTTCGTCGGCTGGTGATCTGACTAAAGTGCCCGTGGGTACATCGCGTAATTGGTTGGTAATTGGTTAACTGTTTGCCTGTCGAAAAAGAAGAAGGCTGATCAAAAATAGCTTATCAAAAATGCTGCAGATCATTTGTAGGAGGCGAGTAGGCGCGATGGAGCGTTGCTCAAAAAGAGTGAACCTCGGGCGGGCGACGCTCTGCACAATCACGCTCGCCGCGTCGACTCCAGACCCCGAGGAGCCGGTCGCGCGCGTCCGTCGATCCAGAAGAACCATTCGATCTTCCCGCATGAGGGGTAAGGCGAGGGGCCTCTCAGGTGCGTCCGCGCTCGACCCCGTGGCGATCCCTCGGACGTCCGAGTCCGTCTCATTCTCAATCAGGTTTCGAAAACGCGCGAGACGAGACGTGCGTCGCGTCGACCTGACCTCCACCGCTGACCCATCCATCCCTCGCGTATCAGGCGTCGTGGCGGACATCATGAAGTCCCCTAAGGTGGCGGAGCTCGATAGGCTCAAGAAGGAGCAGCAGCAGAGGCGGCGCGCGCGCGGCGCGGGGTCCGCGCGCGGCGCCGTGGGAACGAGGGGCAACTCGAACCCCAGCCAGGCGGCCCATCAAGCCGACGACCCTTCCCCGCGCCAGTCCGAGGACGAGAGCGATGATACCCGCGCGGCGCCCGCGGGTACCAGCGCGCGCGCCGCCACCGCAGCCGCGTCGGCGTCCGCGCACTCCGACGGCAACCACTCGGCGCACGAGGGCACCGACACCAGAAACCTCAGATCCAACCCAACCGCGTCAGCCACCGAACGCAGCCGCAGTCGCCCGAGGAACGCCGTGAACGCGGAAACTCCCCGCGAGCGCAAACCCCCGGGACGATACGCCGCGTACGAAATCGGCGCCATACACAGCAAACCACGCGGACGCACCGACGATTCAATCCATACCGTCCCTAAACAGTCACACGCGTCGCGGTCCCCCGAGTTGATCGGCTCGAGACGCGAGGCGATCGGGTTGCAGTCGCCGCCGAGGACCCGGGGCGAGCAGCGCAGGTCGTGGGGCGCGGGGAGCGCCGGCACCAACGCCCGGGGCGGCGACCCCACGCTGCAGTGGCGACGCGTGGTGGTACACGGCTACCCGCCCGACACGAAACCCCACAACGTGGAGAGGCTCTTCGTGAACCTCCGCGTCAACGCCGGCGCCGTGGAACGAACGCAACTGATCCGCAACCACAACGGAACGGTCACCGCGTTCGCGCAGTTCGCCACCGAGGGCGACGCGCGGCTCGTCATCGATACGCTCGCGCGCAAGGCGGACCGGGGCAACCCCATCACCTTCCGCTCGAGGGCGCTGTCCGCGACGCACCTGCACGACTGGCCGAGGAACCTGGACAAGCCGCGATGGGTTCCGTGCGTCGCCGCGCCGGGGTGGACGCCCGACCCGCGGAACGACGTCGGACAGCGCGGGGATGATCTCCGGATCGATGAGCCCGCGCCGATGAACAACAACAACAACAACAACAACAACAACGTCGGTCCCCCGAGCGTGAAGGACTTTGGCCGGTGGGAGAAGTTCGGCCCCAAGTGGTGGGAGTGCCACGTCGACACCCGCGGACACATGGGAGGCGTCATCGGCAAGGGCGGCGCCACGATTCGGAAGCTGCAGGCGGACACCGGGTCGAAGATGCGGTGGACGCCCGCGGGTGTGGATGTCGTGGTGTGGGCCAACAACGAGGCAGCCGCGGCGGCGGGTGCCAGAGCCGTGTTCAACCTCGTCGCAGACCTCGTCGCCGACGACGAACGAGCGGGGCGACCCCGACGAATCTCCCAGCCAGCAGCAAAGGTCCGAGTTGAGCCCAGGGGTCACAACTCGGACCCGGAGGATGGAGAGATCCGCAACGGCGCGGTGGTGCCGGCGCTCGGCGGGCACGACGCGCTCGACTTCACGGACGTCCTCCCGGGCGGCTCGAGCGAGCTCAACGACGCCGCCAGGGCTGGAGGCGAGGACCCGGAAGGCAAAGTCGGCGCGAGGGTTCGCATCTTTTGGCCCGCGGAGGGCCGGTACTACGCCGGCGTGGTGGACGCGTGGGACGCGCGGACGCGGAAGCACGTGGTCAAGTACGACGACGGAGACGTGGAGCGCGTGGATCTCGCGCGGGAGACGTGGGAGCGCGCGGACGACGCCGGCGCGGATGACGCGGACGAACCGGCGCCCGATACGGGTCCGGTTCGGGCGACGGCGGCGAAGAGGCGGGGACGGGAGCGGACCCCGGACCTGCCCAGGGTTCCCGCCGACCCGGCGCCGGCCGCGGTCGTGGAGCGAACGCCGGCGCTGGTGCCCGTGCCGGATCCCCCCGACCGTGTCACCGACCAACACCACAAGACGGCGACGTGCGACGCCTGCGGCAAAGGACCGTACAACGCGAAGGGTCTCCAGCTTCACCTCAAGATGTGGTGCAAGAAGGACGGGCCGAACAAGAAGAAGGGCAAGGCCGGCGCACCCACCAAGACCCCGGTGCCTCCGAGCGACCTCGCCAAGAAACGACCCCGCGTCGCATCCGTGGACGATCGGTTCGGCTTTGTGGACGAAGCCGGCGGAGAAAACCCGATCGACGACGACGCGGTCCCCGGAGAAGGGCCTTCCCCGAGCTTTGACGAGATACAAACGCGGATCACCGACGAGTTCGCCTCCCGCTCCGAACTCGAGTCCATCCTCCGGAACCTGGAGAGCGACGACGACGCATCGGAGACGGTCAAGGGCATGTTTGTCCGCGTGAGACTGAAGCGCAAGAACGGCGGCGACTCTGGGTACGCGTGCGCGCAGGTGGACTACGTGACTCGCTTCCAGCCGGGTATGAAGCCGGGCATGACGCCGGCGCGGGACGAAGGGTGGGAGTGGAAGGTACACTTCGGCGCGCACAGCAGCCCGGTGCGGTACCTGAGCAACAGCGCACCGGGCCGAGAGGAGGTGTACGGGTGGTTTCGCCGGCACTTCGTGGACGGCGAAGGCGAGACGGGCGGCGGGAAGAGGCTGAGGAGACATTGATGAATTGCAACGTTAATGGATTTCAACGTTTGCGGAACCGACGTCGCGTGAACGGTGACGACGCTAGCTAGACGACTAATACGATACGATACGACTACACGAACGACGCGTCACAGATCCAGTTGAATGGGCTGAAGCCCCAGCCGGGACTCCATCGTCGCGACCCGTCGCTTGAGCACCTTGAGCACCCCGGCTTGATTTTGAACCGTCGTGATGAGGTACGCGAAGAGCGCCAGCGCGATGAACATCCAGAGGTACGACAGGAGCCCCAGCACGCTACCCCCGCCTCCATCATCCTCGTCCATCTCCTTGTCCACGTCGTCCGGGTCCACATCGTCGTACTCGTCGTCGAAGTCCGCCTCGTCCACGTCGTCGTCCCTATCGATGTCGTCGTCGCCGTACTCACCCTCAGCGCCCGAGGCGTACTCTCGCGGTTCCGGTGCCCCCATCGGGTCTCGTCCCGAAGGACCTTCCTCACCGGGTTCACCGCGCCCAGGGGACCTGCTGGAGGACCGCGCTCTCGCACCCTCGTCTGCCATCGCCGCTCGTCGCGTGCCTCCGCGGCGCCTAATTAGGGCGGGCTCTGAAAGAAATGACAACCGGGTCGCTCAAATGGTCCTTTCAAGTGGTCCTTTCCGAGGGACTTTCAGAATGAAACGTAGGCGCGAAGGTCGTTTGAAACAAAAGTTGATATTGAGATACTACATGTTGCACCGCCGGCGACGTCACGGAGTGGGTCGGATACACCGCCCCCACCACCCGCGCGCGCCGGCTGAAGAATCCTAAGTACGGTTCGTGCCCGCGAGTCACCCGGGCGCCGAGGTGAAAACCAAATGTAGCATTCAAACCTCGGCGCCGCGCTTCACCATCGCCGGTGATAACATTACGTTGCACAAAAACATTCCGCGGGGGCGCCTCCGATGCGCTCCACGTCCCGCGTCATCAATCAAATACATCCTAAAGAAACCGCGACGGAACATCCGTGAGAAACCTAATGTAGGTTCCGCTCAGTCTCCGCCCTCCGCCGGTTTCGCCGTGTCCATTCGTGCCCATTCGTGAATTACGGGTTGAGCGCCGCCTTGATCTCGTCGTACATGATGAGCACGAGCGCGCCGCCGACGCCACGGAGGACGTTGGAGAAGGCACCCTTGAAGAAGGCGCCGGCGCCCTCGTTGGAGTAAATCTTGACGAACGCGTCGACGGTGCCGTTGTAGAGCTTCTTGCCGCCCGAGGTCATCATGAGGCGACGGCGAACGGTGTCGAAGGGGTAGGAGAGGACGCCCGCCGCGTTGGTGGCGACCTGCGCGACGACAAACTTGGCGACGATGGAGGAGTCCTTGGTGAGGAGCGCACCCTTGCCGGTATCGTAGAGGCCGAAGTACGCGCCGCGGTACACGATGATGCCCTGCACGGAGACGCCGAAGCCCTGGTAGAGGGACATGGGGCCGGACCTCTTGGCAACCTTGCTGAGGCAGTCGACGAGGCCGGTGAACTCGCGGTTCTTGCCAGAGCCGACGTCCGCGGCGAGGCGGGTACGGGCGAAGTCGAGGGGGTAGACGATGAGCAGGGAGCCGGCGCCCGCGAGGCCGCCGGCCGCCATGTTCACGCCGAAGAACGGCCAGAACTCCGTCTTGGGGTTGTACGAAGGGAACAAGTCCTTGATGGTGTCCTTGAAGGCGAAGTTGAACGCCTGGGTGGGGAAGTAACGGACGATGTTGGCCGTGTTACCGCGCCAGAAGGAGCCGAAGCCCTGCTCCGAGGAGACGCGGGTGAAGCAGTTCACGATGCCGGTGTAGCGGGGAACCTCGCCGGACATGATCTTGGGGTTGGCGTCCTGGGTCTGGATGAGGAGCTTGACGCGCTCGATGGGGGCGGTCGCGGTCTTGGCGATGGAGCCGGAGACGCCACCCTGTTTTCATGGAGGGAAGGGGATGCGGTGATCAGTCGAGTGGTCGGGGTCGTGTGGGGTTCTCGCGCGCGGTCGGTGCTCCCGATCGATCGGTCGGAAGTCCCGTCGGCGGCCCCAAAAATATCGCACGTGCGTCCGGTCCAGCTGTCTGCCGTGCCCCGGATGGGAAAAATCCGCGCGAAAGCCCTCGCGCGATGCGCGCGTTTCGCCGGCGTTCCCGGCGCTCCCGGCACCGGAAACGGGCGATTTGTTTGGTGGGGTATCCATCACGCGAGACGTCCATCGAGACCGGGTTGTTCTAGGTCGGCGCGGGCGCATTACTCACAATCGCGAGATCCGTCAGGAACGCAGACATGGAGAACTCCTTCTTAGCGGGAGCCATGAAGTTGGCGGTGACCTGCTGGGTGAAAGTCGCGGGCACGGCGCGGGACATGGGGGTCTCGACGCCGCCGGCGGCGAAAGACCCGGCCATGGAGCTCTTGTAGAAGCTGAGGGGAAGAGACATCTTTTTAGATGCTCGACGCGCGGTGGTGGTCGCGGTCTACGAATAGATGATGATGACCATCGGTTCGCGGCGCCTTTTTAGAGGCTCTGAGCCGCCGTCGGTGTCTTGCAGAGATCTTTTAGTCACAACCGAAACGGCGCCGATCGGTGTTACCTATGGCCGAAAAGGGAGATATTTTGTTCGTTGATCGGTCCGAAAGGTGCTATCGATTCAAATTTTACGAAAATCTGATTGGTCGCAGGGCGATTTTGCGAACCGAAAAACGGTGGTCTGTTTCGAGTTTTTCGAGCGCGGGGCGGCACGAAAAAGCCGCCGAAAAATGCCTGGCGACGACGGTTCGTTCACATTGATGAGGGCGCCCCGTTAGGTGGAGGGGAAGGACGCCGTTCGACCCGGGAGTCCACTCCGAGATGCTGCCGGGTCTGATCGCGACTTCATGTCGGCGCCTCGCGTCGCGGACCCGGGGCGGTGCCGCTCGATGCACGCGTCCCAACCTCGCGCGGTGGGTCGCCTCCTCACACCCGCAAACCGGTGCCGACTGCCGCCATCGTCATCACCGCCCACACTACTCGTTCGACTCCATCGGTACGAGGCTCGTGGACGTCGCCACCGATCGCGCCGATGACGTCGCGGTGGTGTCACCGAGAGGTACGCGGGTCACTTACGGGACGCTCCTGGCGCACGCCGACGCGCTCGCGGACTCCATGCGCGCCACCTTCGCGCGAATCCCCGACGAAGGCGACGGGGACGACGGGGTGATGACGCACGAGCCCCCTCCCGAAGACGTCCTCAAGGGCGAACGGGTGGCGATATCCGCGGTTCCCGGGCCGGAGTACGCCGCCGCGATGCAGGCGACGTGGATGTGCGGCGCGATCGCCGTGCCGATCGCGCGGGGCCACACAAAGGCGGAGATGGCGCACGTGCTGAGAGACTCGGGCGCGGCGCTCTTCGCGCACGTGCCCGAGCATTTAACCGACGAGGAACACGCCGACGGACGCGACGCGATGGACGCGTTCGAGTTCGTGGAAAGCGTCGGGATACAACGGATGGTGACCGTGCCGAGGGTGGACGAACGTACATCGATGGACGGCATCATGAGACGGAAGAAGACGGCGAACCCAATGGGGCGCGAACGCAACGCGTCTACAGACGGCGCTTTGATCATCTACACCAGCGGCACCACCGGCGCGCCCAAGGGCGTCCTGCACACGCACGGCTCCCTCGCCGCGCAGTGCACCGCGTTGATGAACGCGTGGGAATGGTCCCCCAACGACCGCATGTACCACGTCCTGCCGTTGCACCACATACACGGCATCGTCAACGGGTGGATGTGCGCGGCGGCGGCGGGCGCCACAGTCGAGTTCGCCGGGGACGCGTCCTTCGCGCCCCGCGCCGCGTGGTCGCGGCTGCGTGACGTCGATCTTCCCCCGGTGACGATCTTCATGGGCGTGCCCACGATGTACGTCATGATGCTGAGGGCGCACGAGGGTGCGAAGAGGCGGAACCGCGGTGAGGCGGCGGCGTCGGCGGCGGCGGCGAGGTCGCTGCGCTTGACCGTGAGCGGGTCCGCCGCGTGCCCGGAGCCCGTCGCGCGGGCCTGGATGGAAACGACCGGGTCGGACGTCGTCTTCCTGGAGCGGTACGGCATGACAGAGATTGGCATGGCGCTCAGTAACCCACTTCACGGGGAGAGGCGCGCGGGGACGGTGGGTACACCCCTGCCCGGCGTAGAGGTGAGGTTGGATGTGAACCCGGGCGAAGAGGAGGGCCCCGGCGAGTTGCTGGTCAGGGGACCCACCGTGTTCAAAGAGTACTGGAACGCACCTAGCGTCACGTCGAGCTCGTTCACCCCAGACGGATTCTTCCGCACCGGGGACACGGCCGTGAGGGAGGAAGGCGGGTACTGGCGGATACTGGGGCGGACCTCCGTGGACATAATAAAAACCGGGGGGTTCAAGGTGAGCGCGCTCGAGACGGAGGCTGTGCTGCTGACGCACCCGCGCATCGCGGAGTGCGCCGTGTTCGGCGTGTCCGACGACGCGTACGGGGAGGTTAGCGTGGCGGTGACCGCGCTGAAGGAGGAGGACGTCGAGGGCACAGCTGTGGACGCCTCTGAGCTGGCGCGGTGGGCGCGGATGAACATGGCGGAATACAAGGCTCCGCGGACGTTCCACCTGATCGACGAGATCCCACGGAACGCGATGGGCAAGGTGAACAAGAAGGAGCTCCGGCGTTTGTACCTCGACGGTTCGTTGTAGTGTATTTCGTATATATTGCAGGTTCATGTTCGCTATCATGCAAGCATACGGGGTTGGTGTGTGTTATGTGCTTCCTCTTTTTCGCCTCGAATTCGTCGCCCCCCCTCTCTCTTTTGTCACCCTCTCTCTGTCTCTCCGTGGGTGTTCACTTCCTCTTCATTCCCGTGTTCACTTCTTCTTCATGCCGGCTCCGAACCCAAACAGGTGCTCGGCGCTGAAGAAGAGCGCGCCCGCGGTGAACAGACCCGCGCTGATACCCGCCACCCACACGTCCGTCATCAGCGCCACCGCGCACGCCAGAAACGCCAGCGTCCGGTCAAAACTCGAGATCAGCTCCCTCATCTTACCAGGGATCGGGCGCATGGCCCCTTCCGCGTCGAAGGTGACGTCGCAGTGAATCACGAACGCGCTGTGCACGAACATGGTGGCGGCGATGCCGAGCGAACGCGGTAGGAAGTCGGGGACGAGCGCGGCGGGCACGGCGAAAGCGCCCAGGCCGACGACGTCGAAGATGATCTTCAGGAGGACGAGGCCGAGGAAGTCCCGGGCGGTGGCGCGGTTCCCGCCCACCTGGTCGAGCGCGCGGAGGCCGCCGCGGACCTGCTTGGCGGCCTGGGGCCCGAAGTTGCACGCCGCGAGGATGGCGCACGAGAACTGAATCATGATCTCGGTGATTTTGAGCGGTGTTGGCATCACCACGGCAGATGCGAGGCCGTTGGGGAAGAAGGTGTAGAGGATGTTGTTCATGATGACCGCGCTGATGAACACGTAGCCGAAGTAGACGAAGTTGCCCCACTTGTCCGAGTTCTTGCTCGCGGCGGACTGCGGCCAAGGAGAGGCGGGGCCGTCCTCCTCCTCGGAGGTGGTGACGTCCACGTCAATGGCGGACTGGTCGTCGCCGGCGGTGGGGCCTCCCGCGGTCGCGGCGCTGTAGTAGGGCATCGCGACGGCGCCACGACCGCCCTGGGTGAATCCGGCGTCGAACCACTGCGCGTGCGCGACGTGCGAGGTCCTGGTGGACAGGACGACGTTTGAATGACGCGCGGGTGTCCGAATAAGACGCATGGGCTTGGACTTGGGGCCAGATCCGCGGGCGGGCGCGCGAGATGCGACGCCCGCGTGGTGTATCGCGGATGAAGCCATGACGGACATCGTTGTGTGACGAAGGACGATGGAGCGAAGGATGCAGCTCGCGGCGTCGCGCGTCGAAGAGTCTTTCGCGCGCGCCTTTTTCGATTGTCTTCTTCGAAGCGTCGTTTATTTTTTGAGTAAATAAACCCTCGCTAGACTATTTGCCAAGTGGCGGCCACGTCAAATTCGAGGTTTTGTTAACCCAAAATTGTCGAATCAGCCTGGTCAGGATATCGTACCGCCGGATCAGGATTTCCAAAATTGCAATTTGGTCCACTTTTGCCACGCTGGTGGAACTTTCCAGAACCGTCTTCGCGGTGGGAAACGCGAATTGGGGCGGTTCGGGATTCTTCATTCGATTCGACGTGGGCACCGCGCCAAGAAAAGGGAGAAGGAAGCCTATCCAAAAAGTTTTCTTGAAATCGGAAAAAACTAAAACAATGGTACTCGTACACCGCCCGGTTGTCCCCCGGACGTCGCCAAACAAGCGTGCGTTCCCCCTCCCTCCTCACTCCGTCCTCGATGTCCCATCGTCGTGTGGACTCTCGATTCGTTCGTCGACCGGTTCCGACGCCTACCTCGCACCCGCGGCGGGATTCTTCGTCTCCTTGGCCTGCGGCAGCGGCAGCATGTGCCACAGGGGCGAATCCGTCGGCGGCAGCACGTTCTCTCCCCGGAGGAACCTCTCAAGTATCGGCGAGGTTTTCACGTCATCGAGCCACCCGTGCAGCTCGGCTCCCATCACCTTCTCCTTCTCGCTCAGCTCGTCCGTGATGTCATCCAGAACCTTCCGGTTCGCCACCAGAACTTCCTTCGCCACGTAGAGCGCCGACACGAGCGCATCCTTCACCTCGCCCTCAACCTGCCTCTCAACCTGCGACGCGTCCGCGCCGCCGCCGAAGATGTCCTCCCGGCCCCCGCCGCTCAGCGTGGGCACGTTCAGGGGCCCGACGGTCGGTGACAAGCCGTACTCAGCGACGGACTTGTACGCGAGGTCGGTGGCGCGTTGGATGTCGTCGAACGCGCCGGTGGATACGCGGCTGCACGCGACAATCTCCGCGGCGCGCCCGCCCATGAGCGTGACCAGCCTCCCGCGGAGTTCATCCGCGAACATGAGCTTGCGGTCCTCCTCCCCCGGGGGGGTGTAGGTGAACCCGAGCGCGCCCCCGCTTCGCGCGACGATGGACAGCTGCTCGGGCCTCGCCGTTCCGGGAATCAGGTTACCGACGGCGGTGCCCACGACGGCGTGGCCAACCTCGTGCGCGGACACGATGATTTTCTCCGCGGGTGACAGGATGGACCGTTTCTTCTCGATGCCCGCCACGGTGCGAAGGACGGCGGACTCGAAGTCTTCCTTGCCCACCGTCGTGGCTCCGGTTCGGCCCGCGAGGAGCGCCGCTTCGTTCACGAGGTTGGCGAGCTCGGCGCCGGTGAACCCCGCCGTCATCGCGGCGATCCCGTCGATGTCCAGCCCTTCGCGCAGCGGCAGGTTCCTGTTGCCGATGTGAACCCCGAGGATCTCTTTGCGCCCTTGCTTATCCGGTCGCTCCACGCTCACCGTGCGATCGAACCGGCCCGGGCGTTTCAACGCGCTGTCCAAGGTATCCGCGCGGTTCGTCGCGGCGAGGCAGATGACGAGGTGCTCGTCGTCGAAGCCGTCGAGTTCGGTGAGGAGCTGGTTGAGGGTTTGTTCGCGCTCGTCGTTGCCCATGCCCCGCATCCGTCCCTCGCTCCGCCCCTTGGCGACGGCGTCGATCTCGTCGATGAAGACGATGGCGGGCGCCTGTTCCCTAGCCCTGGCGAAGACGTCCCGTACCCGCGCCGCGCCCATGCCCACGTACAGCTCGACGAACTCCGACGCCGACACGGAGATGAACGGGACGCCCGCCTCGCCCGCGACGGCCCTGGCGAGCAAGGTCTTGCCGGTGCCGGGGGCGCCGACGAGGAGGACGCCGCACGGGGGCCGCGCGCCGAGCCTGGTGTAGTGCTCGGGCCGCTTAAGGATATCAACAATCTCCTGAAGCTCCTCCTTCGCCTCGTCGACGCCGGCGACGTCGTTGAACGTCGTGCTCGGCGGGGGCAAAGCGCCGCGCTGCTTACCGCCCGTCATCCGCCCCGCGCTGGTGTTGGGACCGCCGCCCATGCCCCGCATCATGCCGCCACCTCCCTGGCCCATCCCCCCGCGGTTCTGGCCCATCCTGTTGAACTGGACGAGCGCCATGCCGACGACGAAGACGGCGATGAACGTGTTGATGTTGCGCTGCGACTGGTACCGCTTGTCCAGGGCGCCGAACTCAACCTTGTTCTTGGAGAGATGCTCGTACGGAACCCGAGCGTCTTCGGGCCTCGCGGCGCTGTACGCCACCTCGATCTTCTCCTCCGTCATGTGCATCGGGCCCACCCCGGGGCGCTTGATGACGTAAGGGGTCTTGGGCTTCCACGTGAGGTAGGAGCCGTCCACCTTGAGGTACTTGACCTCGTCGTTCTTGACGTCCTCGAGGAACCTGCTGTAGGTGACGGGCACCATGTGCGTGCCGGGCGCCTTGTCCTGGTGGTTGTGGAACAAATTGGCGGCGAAGAAGAAGAGGAAGGTGTTCATGCCCATCGTGAACAGACGCATGGGCTGGAAGAGACGCCGGAACCACGTCGCAAAGTCCGTCGGGCGCCCGACGACTTGTTTGTCCAGATCCGTTTTGTTCTCGTCGGTATCCGCCTCGCGGAGCTTGCTCGCCGGGGGACCGCCCGCCTCCGAGCTCACATCGATCGCGGACGTCTCGGTGGACTCATCCTTCAACTCGCCCTCCGCATCGTCCTCGGCGCCCGCGGATGAACTCGCCGACACAGCTGTGGACGCCGCGTCGCTCTCCCCGTCCCCATCGCTAGCCCCGGCCGGGGTTCCGGACGAGGACGCGTCCGCGTCCTTGTCGTCGTCGCCGCCCGACGCCGCGTGCGCCGCGGTGGGGCCCCTGGCCGCCCGCGGGGGGTGAACCAAACCGGTGTGATCGCCGAGGCCGAGGACCGGGCGGATCTCGCGAGCGCGACGCGCGAACACGCGCGCCCTGATCGCACGCGCCCGGGTCGCCTCGGCGCCGAGTCGTGGCTCCGAGTGGGTGCATGCGCGGGGGGCGAACGCGGGGGCGGGGCGACCTCCGTGACCGTACGACCGCGCCTTGACGTTCACGATCGTCCTAACGCCGATGGCATGAACCCCGAGCGTCATCGCGTGCGCCTGCATGCGATGCGTCGACCGAACTACCGCCCGCTGGTTGCCGAACACGGGAAAGGGCAACCTGAGAACCGCGTCTGCGCGGTGTCAAAAAAATATGCACGCGAGGCGTCCTTGGGGGACCCGCGAGACCCGCTCGTTCTCTTCACCAAAGAAGTACGCCGACGATCTGGCCCGCTGGGAACTCTTCGGCGTCGCTCGTGGGTTACGCGCGCGCGTTGTGCCCTGTCACGACCCCACCCCCGCGCTCTTCACCCCGATGAAACCGAAGAAAACCAAAAAAAAACAACTCTGACGTCACCACATCCATAATCTGGGTCACGAACCCTCCGGTCAACCAGCATCGATCCACGCTGTCATGTTTACCGCGGTTTTCACCCTCGCGCTCGATGAGAGAACTCGGGAAAGTTTGCGCCCTTCCATCGGCACAGATTAGGGCACCCGACGGTAGCGGCAGCGATGGGGGCGAAGAGGGTGATGTACTGGCGGCAGCCCGCGTCAGCGCGTACGATGAAGAGCTACCTCGCCCTCTCAGAGGCGGTGCGCTCGGAACTGAACCCCACCGACTCCCGCGTCCACAGGTGGACCGCCGAGGTGGTCGCCCGGCGCAAGAACGTCAACGCCGAGGAAGGGATGTTCGTCTTCCTCACCGCCCAGGGCGTCGCCGACGAGGTCTTCACATGCGTCCTCGTGGACCACCCCGAATCCAACGCCAACAAGGACAACTCGTCAGCCGAGCGCCAGGTCGTCGTGCTGCGCAAGGAACGGGAGACGATGGAAGGCACCGTCCCAGTCAAGGAGTACCTCGCGCGATGCAAGACGCACACCATCGCGCACAGGAACAAGGTGGACGGCGTTGGGTGGTGGTGCGGCGACCTCGCCGTTCGGATCGGGCGAGTAGAGAACGCGCAGGGGACGTACGCGGGGCTGGTGTGCGAGATCGAGTACGCACCGGTCGGTGACGTGCGCACGGCGGATGCCTTGCTGGCGGAGTGCGCGGAGGGCATCGCCGATTGTCTATCGCGAACCGACGGGTCCGTCGCTTCCGACGGTAACCCGTGCCAGCTGGTGCACGTCAACACGGTGGAGGCGTTGGGGGCGTACGGGCTGGAGGACAGGCCGTTCGGTGACGCGCACACCGCGGTGTCGTACGTGAGCACCGTGATGACCATGCAGTCCGGACCTTAGTAAGAGTAGCTTTCGACGCACCTTTTAGTTAGATGGAGACGGGGTGACACCCGCGTGTGTGTCAATTTTCATAATCGCTCAGCATTTTGAATTTATTTTGGTCTGTCACCCGCACAAATCGGGGCGCCACCATGAGCGATTTCAGCGTTGAGCCCGAGAGTCCGGGCCCCGCGCGGGTGTCCAACTCCTTGCGCAACTCGCGGGAGATTCCTCGCGACGGCCTCGGCCTCGGAGGGTACCCGACGGTGCGCACTCGACTCCCGATACGCCGCCCGAAGACCCCATCATTCGCCCGACTTTTCACAAAAACGCTGACTTTCCTCCCGCCCGCCCCACGACCCGCGCAGTCCGAGAGCACCGAGTTCGACACGGTGCTCGAGACGGGCGAATCCGAGCCCGCCACCACCGACCGGGAGTACCTCGACACGGAGACGGAGCCGGAGACCGAGGTGGAGCTCCCGTCGCCCCCCCGCTCGCCCGTGCGTCGGAGCGTGGAGTTCGCCTCGGACGTCCCGATGCCCAGCGTCTCGAGCCCGCTCCGACCCAAGTCGCGCGATGCCACCCCGACGCACTCACCGATCCTGCGGTCGATGCAGGCGGACGATGCGGACGCCTTCGAAGACGGCCCGTTCAGCCCGCAGCAGGCTGCAGCCGCCGTCGCGGCCGCCGCCGCCGCCGCCGCGTCGGAGGTTGCGCGACGATCCATCGAGGGATTCGGCGAAGTTCGAGCCACGTCCGAGCTCATCCCGCCAAACACCCCGATCCCCGCCATGCCCGGGCTCGACGACTCCGACGCGTCCGACGGGGACATGACCGCCGAGCCATCCGCGCCCATTCCCAAGCCCGAGGTTGGCGAAACCGAGACGCACTTCCTCAACAAGAACGAGCTCAACCAACCCGACGTGATGTCGTCCATCGCCGGCCTCCCCGTCTCCGCGGTCAAACCCTCCAAGGATGCCCAGTTCGAGCAGGCGTTGGAGCGGGTACGAGCATCCAGGCGGGAGATCGCCGAGCAAGCCGCCAAGGGCTTCGAGGACATGAAGGCGTACTACGAGAAGGAGCTGCAGCAGGAGCGCAGCAGGAGCGCGAGCGTGTCAGCCTCCATGGAGCGCTTACCCCATCGCGCGGCGCCTCATCACCCGTCGATGGCCCCGCCGCCGCCGCGCGACCCCGCGAGCGTCGTCGCCGCCGCCGCGGCCGAGGCTGACGCCCTAGGACTCGATCGGTCCGCGAAGGGCGGCGGCGTCGCGTGGCAGCTCGACGAGGAGGCTCTCCGCGCCTCCTACCCATCCGCCTCTTCCCGGCTGACCGGACCCGCCGCGTCGTCGGTCTGGCCGGACGCGTGGAAAGGGAGCTACTCTCCCCCCAAGGAGGTCATCGCGCCCCCCCCGTTCCCCCTGCCCACGGCGTGGGCCGGCCCGCCCGGCGACCGCGCGCCAGAGAACCCCCCGGACGTATCCTACCCTCACGAAGCAGCCGCCGCCGCGGCCGCTCTCGCAAACGCGGTAGCCGCGCAAAACGCGGAGGAGGTTGAGCTCGAGCGCCGCCGCCGGGCCACCCAGGCTGCCGCGGACCACTACGCGTCACTCCGCTCCTCCGTCGAGTTCGTCGCGCCGTCCAACGGGCAAGCCGCGATGGAGGCGAGGACACCGACGCCGCAAAAAACGGCCAAGCCCTCGACGCCGTCGCCGGCCAAGTTGGTGACTCAGCCGCACGCGGGATCCCCAGGCCAAGAGAACTTCGACGCCGTCACCGACATCGGCACTCTTCGCGAGAAGATCCGTAAGCTCAACGCTGACCTAACGGCGTGCGAGCGACGGGAGCAGACCGCGGAGAGGGGTATCACTCACGCGGAGTCCAAGACGCGCGAGGTTCAGGAGAAGCTCCGCGAGGTAACCGCCAAGTTGCAGGCGCGCGATTCCGAGGTGCGTGAGCTCGGGCAAGCCGGCCAGACGCTCAAGGACGCGGGTGCCGAGGCCAAGGCTGAGGCCACCGACACTAAGCGCGAGCTCGGCGCGGCGAAGGCGACGCTCACCCGCATGACGGCGGAGATGACAGAGAAGTCGCACCGCCTGGCGGCTTTGGAGCGATCGGTGCAGGATCTCACGCAACAGATGGACGCCACCAAGCGCGAAAAGATCGCGCTGACGTCCAAGCTCACCAGAGCCGAGGACGAGACCGCGAGGTTAAAGGAAAAGGTGAACGCCGCGGCTGAGCGCGAGAAGGAGGCGGCCAGGATGGCCGATAGGCTCATGAAGGAGGGCGACGTAGCTCGCCGCGAGACGCAGATCTTAAGGCTGAACAACCACAAGGGCGCGCAGGAGGCGGCGGACCTCGCGCAGTCGCTGCAGGCGGCGCGGGAGGAAGTCGCCGAGCTCAAGCGACGCTGCAAGCACCTGGAGCACGCCGCGTTGCACGCCGCCACGGACACCGCCGCGGGCCGCAGCTACGGCGCGTCCCCGCCCCGGCCACAGCAGCAGCAGCAGCAGCAGCGTCCCCCCATGCGCGCCATCAGCGAGAACGTGTCGAACGTGTCGTCCTCCTTCAACGCGGGGACGACGCGCGGGCAACGTAAGACGTGGGAGGCGCCCGCCGCGGATACGATCGAGCTTCCCCCCGCGGGGCGATCTACCCGCGACATCGCCGAATCCAAGGCGCCGGCGCGATCCCTCTGGGACCACGACGCCCACGACCGGCGAAACGCGGTCCCGACGCAACAGGTGTCCACCGTGATGCACCCGGTCCCGCCGCGTCCCGCCAGGCAAGTCAACGAGTCGCACTTCGACGCCGGCATGGTCCCCGACGCGGCGCACTCACTTCGCGAAGAGTTTAAAGCGGAATACGGGAATCAGCACCTGACCAAGGACACCACCTCGCACTTCGGGCCGGGTATGAGTTTGGTGAGCGAACGGACGATGCGCGACCGCGAGGCTGAGACGCAACGGATGGCGGCGGTGCGCGCGAGGGCGGAGGCTGCCGAGAAGGAGGATATCGCCGCGCGAGAGGCTGAAGAGATTCGACGAGCCGCGCTCGCCGCCGCCGAGCGAACCAACGCGGAACTCGCGGCGGATCGCGCCGCGGTTCGCGCGCAGCTGGCGGCGGAGATGGAGCGCGAGCGCGCGGCGGCTGAGGCGATCGAGCGGGCCGAGAAGGACGCCGCGGCGGCTCGCGTCTCGCGGCCGTCCACGTCTCCCAAGTTCGGTTCCAGGGAGGGTTCGTACACGGACACGGAACACGTCATCCTCGAGACAGCCGCGGATAGGTACAGCGCGACGGAGGCACTCCGCAGGGGCCGCGACGGCAGCGGGTGGTACGGCGGGCACCTCGACGGCGATACACCGCCGGTTCCCCCGCCCAAGCC
>Ga0115006_10000782_pt1 | contig 18308 bp, 11 predicted proteins | sample ArcOceMetagenome_3_FD_88943 | JGI IMG/M metagenome (GOLD analysis project Ga0115006, IMG submission 88943) | Marine eukaryotic phytoplankton communities from Arctic Ocean - Arctic Ocean- Svalbard ARC20M Metagenome | ecosystem: Environmental > Aquatic > Marine > Oceanic | place: Arctic Ocean...
TAAGGTCGATGCAGGTGTACAACTTGCTTACCCAAACACGCCAATTGCTACGTTTTTGTTTCAGAGACTATAAAATAGCAAATAGTTGCAAAATGCAATCAAAATCCTTGTTAGCAAATGTAGTCAATCAAACAAAAATTGGATTGCAGCACTTCAGTTTTTGTCTTCAATTGTCATCTCTTACCTCAACAAGCGCCGGGTACGCGGATGCGGGGTCCTTGTTGTGCATGTGAATGGCGGCAATGTTGGCCCAGGCATCACCCTCCTCTAGCTCTTGTTGGACTACCTCAGTAAAAGCAGTGAGCGCAGTGTCCCAATCATCGAGACGCATGGAGACAGTGCCAAGACGGAACCATACCTGTGGTTGAAGGGGCTTGACTTTCAGTGCCTCTTGATATGCGTCTTTGGCGGCCTCCAGGTCTCCCTTCTCGAAGTAATAGACTCCCAGAGCGACACGAGCGCTGGCAAAGCGTCCATTGGATATTTCGAGAGCCTTCTCGAAGCATTCAGGGTCCTTAGTCAGATCACCAAGTGCAGCCCACATCCGCGGAGTTTCTGCTTCTGCTAAACGCTGTCTTACAATCTTCTCTGCTTGGTTCTCTTTTCCTGCGATACGGTAACACTCGACGACTTCGTCCCAGAGTTCAAGATCTGCAAAGATTTCAGCTGCACTCGTCACCACTCCTATTTTGGCATACCGTTCGGCAAGATCTCGGAGCATGGCCCAGCGAGGAGGGTAAACAATGTGGTGTAAGTTCCGAAGCCTCTCCTGTGGGGGTGCTGAGTCCTCGACGGCCGCCTTGAAGGTGGACTGAGTCATAGTCAAGCAGTTTGTGTGTTGATCGGAAAGTGCTTGAATCTGGAGAATGGCTCTCTCACGAGCATGGGTCCTTTCGCACTCGAGCCATGCTCGCTCCAGAAGTGCCGTGGCATATATCATCCAGTCATCGTGCTGATGTAAAATACGCTCCAGATAACCTCCCATCTGCTCTGCAGTGAGGCCATCCATTGGATTGTCATTCTTCACGTCGAGACAGAGAGCCAGTAATATTGACAGGTCCAATTCGCTCAATGCGTAGTGTCTGTTTTCTTCGTCCTCCACAAATTTTACTCGTTCAAGAAGGATATTTTCGTCGTCGTGCTCAATCATTTGGGATTTGATTTGCTCCTTGTCCTTGTCTTTAGTTGCGTCATTTCCACTCCTTTCGTCTTTTCCCTCGCTTCCCTCCAAGGTGCTTTCATTTGCCTTGGCCGACTTTGACCTGGCCTTGACGAGATACTGGGCAGTGGCCTTTTCCTGGTATTTTGTTCTTCGCCCCTCGGCGCCAGTTACTTCCACAGTCAATCCAGCGAATTTCATCGCTTCCCTGAAGGATTTCTTTCCCATGCCTTCACGGTTGAAATGATGCTGCGCAAGTCCCCACTCCACCATAACACCGGCAGCCAGGAGATAACTGCTCGTAGTTTCAGTTGATTTCTCAGCCTCGTCGGCAGACCTTTCGTCTCGGCAAGGATCACAGTACATGGCTACACAAACTGTGTACAGGGATTGAACTTCGTCCCACAATGTCACCGATGGCTCGTCACCTTGCAGCAACCTCTGATGGGCCACGGCAGCACGAGCGCTCATGAGCTTCGCGGCTTGGAGCTCTTTGGCTATTCCTGTACTCGGAGATGAAGAAGGGTCAGCAGCGTCACTTGACTTCAAATCACCTGCATTCAACGAGCGAGACCAAGACTCTCTCTGAGAATCGGCCAGTGGCAGCAATATCGATCGAGCAAGAAGGAGCGTGTAGGGAACCTCGCAAACCTGGCATGGCCAGTCTCCGTCAACGCAAAGCTCCGTCAGGACTGAGTTGTGATACGCATTAGAACGGGTCTTAACCTCGACTGTGTCATTTTCTTCGGCCATCTCTTCTCCGTCCTTCTTGGATTCTTCGGGTGCTACTTTCATTCGCCTTCCTTCTGCCTCTGCTTGATTCGCCTTGAGACATTCGCGTAGCATAGGATGAGGGTTGATACCCTCGAGAGGCTGCTCCTTGGAGCTGCCGTCCTCTGCCGGTGTAATGCCCTTGTCATCCAATGATGGTCCCGTATAATTGATTTGCAGAAATAGATTGAAGGCAGCGACTCCCAGCAATTCTGCTTCGACTGCCGATGTCACCGACGATGAGCAGTTGGTCAGAACCCTCTTGCGTATGGCTTCCACAACGGACGACGCTGGCACATCAGAATTGCCATCGCCCAAAGAGATCGCCTCTGCCACAACGTCGGCGCTACCCAGGACATGGCGTATCGAATCCGACTTGAGAGCTGCGACGTAATCGCCATTGGTAATGAACGTTGCAAGGGCCCTGATCCTCTTGAGGCATTCAACACGAGTGGTAGAGTCGTCATCGGCACTACCAAGGGCATCTTCGCTAGAGGTTACATCGTACGCATCGAGGAGCAAGCACTGGCGCTCAATTTCCAAGGCTACCCTATCGATGGCATCCAAGGTCGGCGACCTGTCGTCAGCCTCGTCAAAGTTCACCCCGGCAAAGTCCATGGACGCAAAGGCAACGTCGCTTTCGTCGGAGGACGAGCACGAGGCATCGTCGTCGGCGGCGGCAGCTGTAGCTGGGCTCATTTTCGTACTTTCCTTCCTTTTATGCTCGAGACTTTGCGGATCGGGGCATAAAGATGGCAGCTGAATGGTCAGACAGGCGAGGGATCGATTGGGGTCCGAACGCAACAATATTGAATGAAGACGTTGCACGTGAGATTTCGACGGCTGACAGCTGCCCGGCTGGGGCGGAGGACGGTCAGACGGCAGTGTTTACACCCCGCCAGCCGAGCCAAGCAGTCAGTGCATTGGCTGACCGACGCCGACGATGGTTGATGGTTGCTGCAGGTGCATGATTGTATGCTCACCGATACTACCGGAGGAATTCCTAGTTCATTTTGAGAAGATCTGTAGCTAATTAGACTTGGGTGGTGTTTTGCCTGTACATGTAGCGTCGGTATCTCTACGTAGCTACTAGCGCAGCGGTACCGAGACGGACATCAGTTTCGAAGTTGCAGCAATTGCGGTTTCGGATAACGGTCGATTATCACCGCCTGCGCCATGCCGATTGCACGCGATTATTTGGTACAAGCGAGCATCATTTTGGCATTTTTGGGCAGCCGTAGTATCGCCGATGGGACACATCTTTTCACCAGGCCTGTTTCGGCTTTCCATCCAAATGCTTATTCTTGCGACTTCTCGGCACAGCATCCAAATCGACGAAATCATGTAATAGGGAAAGTCGGAAGAAAATACAATGCATGCAGATTGCGCCCGTCTTCACCTTTTAGATCACCACGTTCCAACCACAATGGCGATATCAGCAGTGGTTCTTTCGGGTCCTCGCTTGCTAATTCTCAACTGCCACGTGATGAGACGACAAACATCACGAGCACGGATGGTGGGCAAAGGAATGCCACTTCCAACAGCCACAAGAGGAATGGCATCCAGGTGACACCAGACCTAGTTGCCGACCTCAAAGCATCCATACCGCTCACGCAGGTGATAGAGTCGTTCAATTTGCCACACTTTCGACAGACATCGCCGACGCGGGCTGTTGCACTATGCCCATTTCACAACGATAACAACCCATCCATGCACATTGATGACGAGCGGGGACTGTACAAGTGCTTCTCCTGTGGAGCCGGTGGGGATGTCTTCAACTTTGTTCGCGAGTACAAACTTGTGGAAGAAGGTGGGGAGAAGATAGGCTTTATTGATGCCGTCAAGTTTGTTGCCGAGGAATATGCAGATGGGACTTTGTCGGCGGGAAGTGGCGGCGAAGGCAGCAGGAGTCGATTCCGAAGTCAGCAGGGTGAGGGCAGCGCCGAGCTGACCAAGGAACAAAGGGTAAGGAGAGAGCGATTGGCCCTTGCAAACGCAGCCGCTGCAGAGTTTTATGGGAAGTGCCTGGCGTCTCTACCGGCAGCTGGAGCGGCCAGAAGTCATCTGCGTTCTCGCGGTGTTCAACCAGAGACAGTGCGGCGCTTTGCGTTGGGCTTCGGCCCCGATGCCTACTTTGGACAGCAAGGACGACGAAGGAAAAGAGCAAAATGGGGAGAAGGAAGTCTCGTGGAACGATTGAAGGATCTTGGTTTTAGTGCAAAGGAGATTGTTGATGCCGGACTGGCCACAAGAATAAACCGAAGGAATGAGATTTCTTCGGACGACGATGCATCAATGGACGCATCTGATAGCCAAACCAACGAAAAGGCCGATGACGACGAGAACTACGGCGATCTTATGGATCGCTTTCGTGGGAGACTTGTGGTTCCAATTTTTGACGATGGAGGCCGAAGAGTGGTCGCTTTTGGAGGACGACACATTGATAGCCCATTATCGTCATCATCCACGGCGGATTCAATCGGCAAAAAGTTCACTCCAGCGAAATATCTGAATAGTCCAGAATCTCAGATCTTTAGGAAAAAGGAGGTGCTTTTTGGTGTTCCAGCTGCAAAAAAGGCAATCGATGAACGGCGAGCGACATATGCCAAAGCAACACTTGGCTCAGCTCCACTGGCACCAAAGAGGTCTGCAACGATATCGGCTCCTTGTCTCGTCGTGGTAGAGGGCTACTTTGACGTCATTTCGCTTGCCTCGGCTGGGATTGAAGAAGTCGTCGCAAGTATGGGAACCGCCCTCACTCAAGAGCAGCTGGCTATTACTGCAAAATTGATTGGTCCCGGCGCTAGCAAGATTATTCTGTGCTTCGATTCCGATGACGCAGGCCAGATGGCAATGGAAAGGCTCTGTGAAAGCAATATACTATCCAAAGCTGTCGAAAAACATGGCATCAACATTCACATCGCAACAATACCAGAGAAAGACATTAAGGATCCGGCAGATTTTGTTGTGGCTAGGGGTGGGAATGCCTTTCGTCACGAAGTTCTAGAGACCTCCCGTCCTTGGACTGACTGGTATATTGAGCGGATGGCCTCAAATCATCAGGTGGTATCAAGCGACGGCGATACAGCTTTAGATTCGGCGGACCAGTCTCTGGTAGATATCTGCGACAAGATTTCCACATTCCTTGCTTCATTTGATTCTTCAGAACGTACGCGAATGGCCTATAGTGCTGCTTCGATATTGGCCAGAATACTTTCTGATCCAAAGGTTGTCAATGGTACCGCTCCGCAGGTAAGCACGTCTTCCCTTCAGATAAGGCTCGAGTCTGATCTTCTCGGCGATGCGTCAAGAAAGGCCGGTGCCAGGGATGCCATCGCCGATAGGATTGAACGCATTGAGTCCGCCGATACTTCGGCTCTATCGTCACAGCCTACATTTGCTAGTCCCGGAGCTCTTGTTGCAAAAATGTCGTCAGGTGAGGGTGTGACCTCCTTGCTTGATGAAGTAGACTATGGGTTCAACCTACCGCCCGTGGATGGTGACGAGCCCAGCAAAGCTCGATCCTTTGAGTATGAAGAGGGAAAATATGGTAACGTCGGGGACCCCAATACTAGCAACAACGATGGAAGAAGGTCAGGTCAACAATCAGAAGGGTTCTCATCAAGGCGTCCATTCCCCAACAAAAGCGTCAAAGCTCCACCGTTGACGCCGCACTTCAGCGGCTTTTCCTTTGCCAATCCAACAGATGCCGCCTGGCTTGGCTTTCACAATAGTAAGTCCGGCACGCGACAGAAAGATCCTCCCTTAGTTGCTGGAGGAGGAGGATTGGTCGAGCGAAGACTGGTGAGGGAAGCCACAGAGGCTGGAGAGACCTATGTCAGCCTTGATAGCGAGAACAAGTTGGTGTATTTCAATTCGAATGCATTTCATGGAAACAAATTTCTCACAAAGGAGGCTAGAGAGGCGGGCTATGGCGAGAGTGATATATCCTACGATGCATCGGAGATTGGATTGGGCATCCCAGCACTCTTGGAACAGGACGCCGACAAATTGTTGCTGGATGCAGAGGATCGACTCCTACGCGCATTGGTTCATTACCCGTCCGCAAGAGCTGCCGTCAAGGGTGCCGTTATGGCAACTCTAAAGTCCGGAACAGGACCTGCTCTCATTGAATGGAGCATTCAGGACCGAGAATGGCTTTTTGAATGCTTGGCGGATTCACCGGGGAGGAGTCCTCTCCCTTTGGAGCTCCAAGAGGGCGGAACAGCATCACAACTAAGGGGCTACCTCGCCGAGTTGTCAGATGCACCAGAGGGCGCCTTTGATTCAGTGATTTCTGGGGATAACAGGCCTTCTCAAAATAATGCGGTGCAGGACGGAGAGTCTCCGATGGAAGAGTCTGGCATAGACGGAGAAGCATTGGATCCTTCTCCATTTGACGATGCCAGCTCTACTCCATCCAACAGCAAGGGTCGGTTGGAAACGTACTTTGCTCACAACGACGAAGCCGATTCTCTTTCACAATATCAACAAAGCGAATTGTCTCGTGAAACTCGGGCCGAGCTATTAGTGCAGGAAACACTGGCGACGATGCTTCGAGCAACTGCGCTGAAACGCATGGTGCTGTTGAAGCGAAGATGGATGGTTGCTGCCGCGGCGCTTGAACTTCGACTGAATGAGAATGCCAATAGCCGAAATGATGAAAACAGCACTACCATATTAGCCATTGATGACACCGAGCCAAAAGGTGATGCAGAAAATTCCGACACTGACATTGAAGAGCTATCGTCTCTTTGCTCCAGCTTGGGCGAGCAGCTGTCTGAGGCGATGCAGACAGTGAAGGAGCTGGACGAATCCTCTAAGCGAATAGGATCGCGGCTCATGGACTATTGCAGTGCTGATGGTTCTTCTTATCGGATGTCCATTGCCAAGCATGAGCGATTCACCAAGATGTTAGATGATCATTTGGAGAATCTCCCTGAAGATCCCAAGCCAACTACTTCAGGTGGAGATGGCAAGTACATCTTCGGATTCGATGAGTTTGATGACTCCATCGATCCTCAATTCGGGGGCGCTTATTCGGAGCCTGTTGACAAATATGATGATAATGAAGACGGCGCGGACAGTCGATATTATGGTATCGAAGATGATGAGTTGGACGACGACGAGGGCGTGTATTAATACTCTAACAGGCAGAATCAGGAATATCGATCCCACTGCTATTATTTACTGTACATAAATGGGAAGTATCCTCTGACCGAGAAGTAATTCCTGGCACATCCGCATCCGGGCCCTTCGCTTCACATTTCCAACTCGGCATTCTCCTTGGCGATGCTTTCTTCATCATCGCTGTACTCTTCGCCCGGTCGGATAACGAGATCCTCAAGATCACTGTCGGTTGGAGCTCGAACTTGTACGGTACCGCCCGGTGTCAGCACGCCATTCATCTGAACGTCACCAGCTCCGATCTTGGCTGAAACGTTGCGCCCAGACCTGTCCTTGATCGCAGGCGTGAGCGCTGCATTTGCACCACCGCGAAGCTTGCCTCCATTGCGTCGCCGAATCTTAGCCAGGCCCTTGATATAACCCTTGTATCCCGTTCGAAAGTGGATAGGTGAAACATCATGGCCACCATTGAGGTCGTCATCCTCATCCGCATCTGCCGCTTGATTGACCATCTTGGAGGGACTATGGCTGATGGGAGAACCAAAGTCACACGGCAACATAACATCATCATCACCAATCAGCCCCTCTGATTCATCACAGGAATTTCTGGACCCATATCCGTCGTCCTCAATGTTGACATTTACCCGGCGGTAGGGAGTTGATTGGAAAAGATCGTCAACGTCTCCACGGACAGCAGATGGAGTCTTTCCACCCGATCCTTGACCCCTCCCGCTGCTATTGCTACCGCCCTTCTTTTTGGCCCTAAGCCTTGGCGTCTGAACGAGCGAGAACCATTTATCTCGACACTGGTCTCCCGTCTTACCGTTGTCCAGCCCAGTAGCCACATCTTCCCAAAAACAGAAAGAAGTTGGTTCGACTGCGTGGTACGCCTTTCGAAGAGCGTGCACTTGCTCGGCAGACCACATTGATCCTGGGGACGATTCGTCTGCATCCATTAGTTCTTTGTTGGCGGCTTTCCTTGTCTTAGCCTTTGTCGACGATTTCTCTTTAGCAGCAGCAGCAGATTTGATACCCTTCTTGAGCGATCCTCGCGGTCTTGACTTTTCCTTGCCGAGAGAGGGGCTTGGACTAGGTTGCTTCTGCTTACTAGTATCTTTTTGAGCCTTGCACATTTGTTCGTACTCGGCGAATGCATCATCATCATCATCACTGCCACCCTCATTATCGTCACTAAATCCGTCATAAAGAGCCTTATTGGACTTCTCAGAGTAGATGGTGTCGTTCCAACTTACGCTCAAACGATTGACCTTCTTGGCCTGTCGACGGGGTCTTTTACTTGTTGCCGATGTTGCTGCTGTGGCCACTGCCACCGCCGCTGCCACAGGGCCCTGACTACTATTGTTGTCTTGCTTCGACTCTTTCTTCCCTCGATTTTTCTTCATTCTGCTCTTGGGTAGAGTCTTCTTGCTTTTGCCCGGCTGGATCGTCTTATCGTCGTCTCTACCACCCCCTACATCGCTCAACTCCTCATTTCCAGCGACACGGACCATTCTTGGTGTGGTTGGTTCTTCAACATCTAGCACCAAGCTACCGGGACCGCCTTTGGTGCTCCCGTTGGCCGAACCATCCGCGGCAACAGAGGCCATAACTGGTATTTGGTGAGAGCTATTGGATCTGGCTAGAACATTGCGAATTGCCGCATCCTTGACATCTTCGAACAATCGGGTGGCGATAGCATTGGCTTCAAACTGGCTGCTGTTGCCCCCTGCAGGCGACACCGCAAGTACTTTGCTACCGGCTATCTTGTTGGTCCCTGCATTGCTATTGGTCATAGGAGCAACTGCTGTGGAAGCTTTTGCGACTGAAAGAGGCGAGTTGACGGGTGCCGGCGCCTTGACAATTGGTGACATGGGAACCGATGCGTCTGGCGAGCTACCAGTAGCACCGGGTGATTCCTCGGCCATAAATTCAACATCCAACTTGCTCACTGGTGTCTTCTTCTTGTCCATACGCTTAGATGGCTTGGGTCGGGGAGAGGGAGAACCCCAGTTGGCAAGCGTTGACGACGGATTAGCAGCAGAAGCTTTGGCAGCAGCGGCGCTAAATACCTTGCGAATTTGTGCCGCCGGCGGGCTGAATTGCTTCCGCTGCCGTTTGGACTTGAGCATCTTTTTGGACGATTTCGGCGACTTCAACATGGCTGGGCGGGGTGGGGGCGGTACATCTGTTGGTACATCGTGATCAATCGGCATGGTCCGTGTAGATTCTTGCGTTGCTACCACCAACGAATCAGCGGCAATGCCATCATCATCTTGGACTTGATCAATGTCCATCGCATCAACTGCATTCTCCGCTGGGACAGGAACAGCTGGAGATGGAGACACTTTTTTGGCAACAACTGCCCTGGAACCTGCCGTCTGACCGAGGACACCCCCTTCAGTAGCAGTCTTCTCCAAACGTCTCCCATTGTTGGTCACTTCATCAACCTCCTGCGATTGATCGAGCGACATCATGGATAAATCCAATGTTGCCAGGACCGACACGGACGACGCTTCCTCAGCTACTACATTTGATTGCGATGCTACCGGTGGTACATGTAGTGGCTGTGGTTCTGAGGCAAGCACGTCTCCACCATTCCTCTTTGGATTGCCTTTTCCCGCAACATTATTCTTGGTCGTCTTCTTAGAAATTCTACAACCGTCACCGCCGATGGCAGCGGGGACTGCCATGCCCAGTGCTCCAAGTGCACCGCCTCCACCGGACCTCCTCGTCGTGGCCGATCGGCCCCGACCGCGAAACCCACGCGTCCTCCCGCGCCTCTTGGCCTTGTTGGATGGACGACCTCTTGTAGATTCATCGTCATTGTTGGAAGCATATGCATTGTGAGTACCGGTAAATTTAGCATCCTCCGCGCCCCCAGTAGTTGCAAAGCGAGTCAATTCCGCCGCCATGAGCGAGGTAAAGGTGGCGACCGCCGGCTGACGCGCAGAACGAAACTGCGCCGGCTCCGGCAACGGGGCTAAATTCTCGGTGTTTGTATCCCTCGGTTTCTGCACCCTCTTATTGCCCAGTCGAAACTTATCGCTGTTGCGAATGGATAGCAGGCCACTGAGACCACCGCCGTTGCTTCTGTCGGCGAGCAGGAGAGTATCGACCCCAGCTGTCCCGGATCTGGACCTGTTCGAAGCAGCAGCACGTCGTCCTCCGGCTAGGCCGGCGGCGGCAAGATTTTGGAGGGAATCGCCGCCTGCCGCCGTTGGCAATGGCGGCCCCGTCGCGACCGCAGCCGATTCCTCCGGTGCCGCCGCGACCGCCAGGATGCCGCCTCTCATGGGCGCATCGTCCGCCATTATAGTCGCGCTGGTCGCTGGCCTGCCACCACCGACGGCGTTTCGACCCGAAGCCGATACCTTTGACTGTTCCAATCCCGACGCCCCTGTCGAGGACGGAACTCCCGCGAGGGAATCCTGCACGGGCTTGAGAACCCGGCGCATAGTGGCCTACGCTGACTGACTACTAGCTAGAAATAAGTTCTCCCCAAGGGCGACATATCAAGCGCGGATATTGCCGTCACCGTTGCTCGGAAGAGGTGGCGCTACTACGTAGTATTGGCAATGTGATAAACAGTCGTTTTGTCTGCGTTTTGCGTTTTGGTCGTTTTATTTTCTCGAGGCGGTACACGCTGGAGTCGAGTGAGTCGAGTCGGTCGATTCCGCAAAGACGACCGACCGACCGTCGTCCGTGCGTACCTCACGCCACAATACAACGCCACAGTCGTAGTCCGTAGTCCATGCCATAATGTACGAGTACAAGGACAACCTTATTATTTACCTTCGCTATCGCTTCGTTCGTCTGATACTTGCAGCAATATCTCGCCCTACACTCGAACATGTACGCAAGCATGCTTAACAACTTGGTACGAAGTACTGCATCGGCAGCAGCAAAGCGCTCTGCTTCTGCAACAGCCACATCATCAAAAGTAGCAGCATCAGCAGCATCCAATCGGAGCATTGGCGGCAGTAGTGGTCCAGGAAGAGTCTCGGCAATATGCGTTCCTGCTACATTTACTTCCAGACCAATCGCATTGAGACGAAGGTTCCACGCATCTAGCTGTGAGTTGAATATTTTGGGACCGGACTGACCAATTCATTCTGTTGATAACATTCGATGTCGTTCTCGCACTCACTTTTTCGTTGCTACTTCAAATTAAATTTGCCTTTTCATATGATGGCAAAAGACCAAGCAGCAACAGTACCCATCACATTTGTCGACCCTGTCGGCAAGGAGCACGAAGTGCAGGCCGAGGTTGGGAAGCACCTATTGGATGTGGCGCACGACAACAACCTTGAATTGGAGGGAGCCTGCGGAGGAGAATTGGCTTGCGCCACGTGCCATCTCATATTCGAGAAGAAAATTTACGACACCCTGCCGGAAAAGTTGGACGAGGAGGACGACATGCTGGATCTTGCCTATGAGCTAACGGATACGTCCCGCCTCGGCTGTCAGATAACCGTCCGTGAGGACTTTGCTGGTATGAAGGTTACCATCCCTGACGATGGCTTCTGAGGGCTCTTTGTGCGGTGGGTCATTATCGCAGACGTCGACCACGAAAATTTTGCTCTTAATATCGTCTTAAAGTACACACAGTTTTGGCTCTACAACCTGGACCTGGACATTTGTTGGGCCCCAACAGCAATGGCAGCAACCACCCCAATGGCCAATGTTGCTCCAACACCCACTGGAACTTTATTGCGACCTATGCTTTTGGGAATGACGTGCCGTCCAGAATTGTTCGGACGTGCCGTCCGGCCCACGCCGAAACGATGGTTGTGGTACACTTTTAGTACATGCTTGCCGGCTGGGGTCGCCCTCAACTCATCTCGTAGACTATTGAGTGCCTCTGGCCACCGGCTTTCGAACTTTGGTCCTCCATTCAGGAAATTCATTTCGTCAGGACGAATAATGGGCGTTGCCAGTGCCGCAAATGTTAGATCAGCCGCAGTAAACCCGAGCTTGCGGGAGGCAGAGTCAAAGATATAGTCCTTATTTCCACCCTCCAACCGATCCGACACATCCCTGAATACCTTTCGGATCTCCTCAAGAGAAACATCGGCAGAAGTCTCGTCGATGGCCATCACTTTCCGCATGCCCTTTGCGAGGCCCTGGCCTAGCATGTTCGCAAAGAGAATACTTTCAATTTTTGACGTGCACATACCACCTATTTCGCCAATCAATGAATAGTACTCTGGACGGAGCACTTGATGGTAGACCAAGGCGCGGGAAGTTGGGCCAAGCCTTCTACCCATTTCTTCCTCGAATTCAATGATTTCGTGCCTACTTTCAACCGGGAAGAATTCAGGGCACAAGGTCGAGATAACGAGGGAGCTGTCAAAGAGAACACTTCGCGGGAATTCTTCACCAGGAAGAGTGACAGGTTCGTCCAAAATTACCATCGGCGCCCGAGATGCCTCTCCACTACTGGCCGGGACAGTTGCAAAAGACTGGAGGGCCGGTGGATGAGCATCTTCCGTGTAGTAAAGTCTGCTGTTGGGATCCGCTTCCAGCAGATCTAATGCCCAGCGCACCTTTTCCGAGTAATGCGATAACGCAATTGATATCAACCGCACATGCTGATCCTTGGTCGATGAAGGTGCCGCTCGTCGACCCGTCGACGAGAAGGCATCCACCAGTGTCTTGGCAACCTTGAACGGCCCACGAGTGAGATCAATCGGACGAGTTTGGCGAATGTTTTCGACAGGAAGGGACCTGGATAGCCCATCCTCCGAAGCATTGCACGTATTTGAAGACATTTTGCGAAGTGCTAGCTAGAGCTAGCCAGTCTGTAAGACGTAAGGTGCTGCAGTGCAATGAGATGCATGGTGCGGTGACGAACGTAGGCTCGAGTAGAGTATCTCGTATCTCGATGGATTCGATTCGATTCATGATTTGCTTGGCGGATGGATTGGCGGAGCAGTTAGTAAAGTCGATCGAGTGAGTCGTCAATCACCACCACTACTACGTTGGCGGAACCGCCAAGTCAAGTTGCAAAGTGACCATCAGTCAATGGGGCACGATGGGTCAGACTGACCACCACCAGCAATGGAAGCCGACCTTCTTCACAGCGCGCTGGGTTCAGCGACCGCTGCAGTCATCAGTCGAATATGTACCCACCCTCTCGATACGGTCAAAGCAAGGCTTCAAAGCGGAGGAGACGTTGCTCGAGCCTATCGAGGACCGGTCGACGCACTGAGGAAGACCATCCGCACGGAGGGCATAAGGGGATGGTACCGAGGTTTCGGAGCCATATTGGTCGGGGGAACGCCAGGGACGATGGTCTACTTGTGCAGTTATGAGATGATCAAGAAGAGGCTATCGGCGATATCGAACAACTCATCGTCAACAACAAAAACGTCGAATGATGAGAGCTTCCTCGTTCATTTTACTGCCGGTGTGTTGGCTGAGACCATTTCATGCATTGTGTACGTGCCAGTCGACGTGGTGAAAGAGCGCCTCCAAGTCCAAGTGCAACAAAGGCAACAGCAGAATGCAGGCGCAGCAGTGACCCAGCACCAATATCGCGGCAGTTACGATGCGTTGAGAAAGATAATGAAAAATGAAGGCCTCAAGGGTATTTATAAAGGCTACGGGGCGACCCTACTCTCGTTCGGTCCTTTCTCCGCAATTTATTTTAGCTTGTACGAGTCCATGAAGAAGAGGGCGCGCGAGGGCTTGTTATCGAGCCATCAGCAGCCCTCAGACGACTCTACGAGTATACGACACGTAGTACGAAACTCTCAAGACGAGCAAGAATTAGAATTGCCCTTCCATTGGGTGGTTGCATGTAGCGCAAGTGCTGGTGCCGCCGCCTCGTGGTTAACATCGCCTTTGGACATGGCCAAGCTTAGGCTGCAGGTCCAAAGAGGAAAAGCAGCTACCGGGGAAGGTAACCAAGTGATTTATCGAGGAATGACAGATGCTTTATACTTTGCCTTTCGTGACGGAGGAGTCAAGGGCCTCTTCAAAGGTGCTTTGGCTCGAGTGTTGCACTTCACTCCTGCCACTTGTATTACCATGACGGCGTATGAGAAATGTAAGTCTTTCTATGCCAACGTGTTGCCATAACATTAACTTGGCTAAGACATAATATAAAAATTCATAAGCAAGCAACTGCGTAAAAGGAATTTATTGTACGATCGTAATCATCTCTGGAATGCAGCCGCCACTTGTTCGTACGGAGGAACTTTGCTGATGTCATCCCCTACAGTTGCCAGCGTCGGAGGAGAGGAAATGGCCTTTCGAGCAATGACCATGATATCCTCCTTGGTAACAGAATCAATTTTCTCACTCATTGTGTGAGAGTCCTCCCTCTTGCCGTAGGTAAGAATTTGTCTCCCAATATCTTCGAAAAGCACCAGTCTCGACTCGAGCTGGGTCAAGACGTTGCATTTGAGCATATTGCGCGCTCGGTCGAGCTCTTCATCAGTCACGGGCTGAGTTGCAAGCTTACCGAAGTGCTCGGCGAGGACGCGTGTCACATCAAGTGACTTCAACGGCGCAGACGAACCACTGATGCCGATTAGGCCGGATTCGGCATGGAAAGAAGTGAAAGCCTCAGCAGACTCGGCCCAGTGGTACCGATTCAGAACCTCACGATAAAGCCGAGAGTACATACCCTTACCGGGACCTCCAGCCGAGAAGGAATTACCACCACCGAGCAGCGTTTGCAACACGCAAGTTGGAACAAGGTCATCTGAGTGCCACCCACCAACTTCAAAGGCGAGTGCTACTCTGGTAAAACCATCAACAGTTTCGGTCTGAAGCTGAAATCCTCCTCCAGTGTACTTGGAATCAATGGTTCTATGCCCAGAGGGAGCTTGGTTGAGATTCTCAACCGGGATGTCGGAAAAGAATCTTTCCGCAAGCTTCAAAAGTTCATCGTGCCCAATTCCAGCCCCTGCAATTACCATTTCGTGAGGCAGAAGCAGGTGGTCTTTGCGAAAGTTGTGGACCACCTCGGTATTCAAGGCTGGCAATGCCTCCAACGGACAGAAGTGAGGACGTCCAAGCTGCTGAATTTCACCATCGATGGGACCGTAGCCGGCAACCTGTAACCCTTCACCAAGCTTCACCTCAGGGAGCATGTCCAGGTGCTGAAATTCGATCACTCTCTTCATGCCTTCAACATCAGCCTCTTCAATCCGAGGTCGGAGGATGGTATCGGCCATCACCTCCATAGCAACTTCGACATTGGGTCGCAGCACATCGACACAGTACATCATCTGTTCGCGACTGCCAGAGGCAAAGGTGGCGCCACCGATTTCGTCCATTAATGCCGAAATATCCTGCGCGTCACGATTTTCAGTGGACTGAAACGCCAGAAGTTCCAAGAGATGGTTGACACCGACATTTTGCGACGTTTCGTGACGAGAACCACAGTTGGAAAGCACGCCAACGGTGCAGACCTGGCCGTAGGTTTCCTGACTGGCGACGCGGATGCCATTGGGCAGAGTCGACACGATTGTTTCCGGAACCGCCATGGACGAGAATGGAAGGCTGGGCGGAATGAAGGAGGGCGGATCCTCGGCGATGCGATGAGCTGCATCCAGTTCAGTTCTAATATGCTGTTTTTGCGCTTGCAAAATTTGAGATCTCTCCGCTTCGCTTAGCGTCCCACTGTCATCGAACCGATCGGGCTCATTCGGTGGCGGTCCATCACGAGATGCCTTCTTCTCTTTCGCATCGTCGATGGCGCCATCATCAGAATCAAAAGCCTCAGCAGCGGCAGCAGTAGTACTGTGACGAGTTATCACAGGTGCCTCATCTCTCATGGGAAACTCGTACGAAGAGTGCTTCCATCGTCTTTGGGCATAATTACAGCGGCTGGATCCGAGTGCTGCTGCTGCAATGTCAGGGGGGAATAGTAGTACGGTACGCCGAGCTGATGCTTCATGATCAGCAACACAAGATGCGCTTGTACTCCCATTGAGGACAGCGGAGCTCACAGGACGCCTTGTATGCGCGACGGAGCGCCCGGCTCCTATGGCAGACGCTGCCGCTCTTCGCAGCATGGTTGGTGGATGGTGTGGGCTGCTACTAAGTACTCGCTCGTACTCGTTGCTGGAGAGAAAATAAATGGAAAAATGGCCTGCGCACTGACGGACGACGGAAAGACAATAGGATCCTACATACAAAGCATTTTTATTTTTCGAGGGTGGTTGATCCGTATCTGCTGCATATCCGTTACCACCAGTGATAATAGATTGTCTTCTAGCACGTAGTTACTACGTAGCTACGTAGCTAGAGTTCTCGCAAAGCCCCGAAAAGAAGAATCTACGGTAAGCTAGATCTACATAGCTAGTAGATCTAGCGTGTTTCATGTACATTAAAGCAACCTGCCGTTCTCAGGAACAAGAAAAGGGCGGGCCATGCTTTGACCAGTCCAATTCGATGCTATCAAGAGCCCCAAATAATCCACAAAGAAGAAAGACAAGGGAAAATACCACTAAGAGGTAACTCTTAAGGTCATGCCTTGATTTCAAGACAAAGGCAGGAATTCCAGCCACCCGTCGATACAAAATAGCAGGTAGTAGCAGGGTAAGGGGTACAGATGTCAGGGCTCCAATGAGCGCCACCAGGTCCTTGAAAAATGGTATGGCATTTGCAACCAAGTAGGAAGAAGTGGATATCAAAAACGTCAGGAGTGCCCACCTTCGTCTGTCCTTGTGTTTCAAGCCACACAAACCGATCCGATGAAACATCACCCGATCAATCGAAGATGTGAGTGCTTGAGAATTAATGGCATAGCTGACGGCGACGTGAATCCAAAGCAGAAATCCAGCAAACTTTCGTATTGGACCTTCATCAATTGCATCAAATAACAATGACGGCGGGTTGTCGCCAGCCAACACACACACAGCGACGTACACAGCGCCGTAAATGAAGAGAGCAATCCCAAGAGCCTTCGGCGAAGCATTCTCTTTCACAGCCATTTCATGGCGTATGTTCAACAGAAGCTTTTGCGAGCCCACCGCAAATCCTATAGAAGCTATCGCAGCCAGCTGCCGAGACACACTGGGCGAGGACGCTGCCGACTCAGATGATGCGATAACTTCGTTGTCTTCTCCATCCTCGTAGTTCTCACCCTCATCGATACCCAATTCCCCCTCTTCAATGCTGGCCAGACATATCCCAACCACAAGGAACAATGCCGTGAGACTGATAACACTGGCACTCCGTCCAAGGTTCGCCATCGTCCTTAGTTGAGCTAGCGCGTACATGAGAATTGAGGCAATAATCCCCGCTGTTGGCAAACATATGTTCTCTTCTCCCATCATCGATCGGACCGCATGGCTCATCACGAGGATATAATTTCCGAGGACAAGGAATATGTTCACGTAGTAGATGGCCGCAACGAGCCGTGTAGGCCACAATGTTCGCGTCTTGCCATCATCAGGTGACGATGTTGGGTTATGGTAGAGTGCAGTGGTCAGCCCGAGAAAATCTGTTGTGTGAACCTCGCTTGGATGTTGCTCGGTACTAGTAGAACCGGCAGCAGTATTTGGTCTACGTTGTCTTTGCTCCAGTGTCGTAGATTCATTGGCAGCTGCCTCTAACTCGTGTTCATTATCATCATCTCCACCATTATCATCTTCACCGCCAGAGCCAGAGCCATTGTCCGCACTCTCCCCGTAATCATCCAGTTCTAGGTCAGCAGGCACGGGAGAACATTCATCCAATCTATCTTCCACCCATGTCGCGGTTTTACTGAGGATTGTTCCGGCATATAAATTGATGGGCAAATTAAGAAGGAGGAATGTCAGCCCCACACCAAGGCCGAGGACGTGAATGTCGGCAGGAAGCGCAAGGATGCCCGTCCCCAAACAATCGGCCATGATCAGAGCGGCACCGCTCACAATGGTCAAATCGTTTGGGGAGTGATCTGAATACGAGGCGTCATCACCGTCTTGATGCCTGCCGCCCTGGGACGATCCCGAGGAACCGCTGCGTCGAGAGTCACTCTTCTGTGCAGACGACGGCATTGACGCTGATTTTTTAAACGAGAATTGAAACCGTACCTAGGTATCTCTAGCTAGCTACGGTAGTTCCCTCGATTCATTCGGGACGAACCTTCGAACCTTCAGAGGCACATCGATGGGCGTGGGCGGACCGGACGATTTTTTTTAAAAAGCCGTCGAGTGTAACCAGTGACGGATCGGTCTATGAACTACCAACGCAACGGTTATAGTCGCCGCCTTTTTCGCCTGAAAACGATATCGCTAGCGACAGCAGA
>Ga0115006_10000784_pt1 | contig 18292 bp, 22 predicted proteins | sample ArcOceMetagenome_3_FD_88943 | JGI IMG/M metagenome (GOLD analysis project Ga0115006, IMG submission 88943) | Marine eukaryotic phytoplankton communities from Arctic Ocean - Arctic Ocean- Svalbard ARC20M Metagenome | ecosystem: Environmental > Aquatic > Marine > Oceanic | place: Arctic Ocean...
GGATGGTTTTCCCGACAAAATCCCAACACATGCCGGTTCCAGCCTTTTAATCTAAATTATGTTAGTTGAATAACCATAACCATGCATCCAAAATTTACACCTAAGTTTTGAAAGCAATCATTCGATTTCCTTATTGAAGTCGTCCTATCCTACACGTTTTACGCAACGACGACGTATTCCTTTTCTCCCTTGTTTGTCTTGCTCTCGCTGATTACAAGTTTACCGAAGTGAACAAGTCCCATGAGCATCATCCTCTTTTTTGCAATCGTGATGGCCTTTGGTTCTGGTATTGATGTCGTCTTGTTATCCTTGAAGTACTTATTCATGTTTGCAATGAGGGTGTTGAGAGGATCGAGCTTAGCCTGCATCTTGACGAGCCTTGGGGCGACGTTGTACTCGTCCTTTGTGATGTCGGCGATAAGCCTCTCCTCCTCGTCGGCCTCCTGCTCGACCACTACTTCCTCCTCGTCGACCTTCCCCGAGAATAGTTCGACGACTTTACCGGGGCTTTCTTCCTCCTGTTCCCCCCTCCTCTCCCTCCTCTCAATCTGGGCCTTGCTGGCGGACGCCAGGAGCGGCGTTGAGGGGGGTGAAATGGGCTTCCTCGCGTTCTTGGTGCTACTCATAGGGGGCACTGGTGGGGTAGAGCCTACGGAGTTGGTGTCCTTGCTAGCTACCCTCTCGAGAAGTGGCGTTGAGGGCGGGGACCCAAGCGTGACATTCTTCTTCTTTGTTCTGCTCACTGGGGGGATGGGTGGGGTGGCAGGACTGCCAAAAGATGACACGTCAGACATTGGCGCCTTTCTTGAGGATAGTGAAAGAGACCTGGCAAACTCCTTGATAGCCTTCTTGTTGCTGAATGAGAACGAGAGGCTGTCGTTGATGTCAGGCGGAGTGGCTGGTGTACCGGTGCTCGCATTGCTAGGGGGGCAGTTTTCAGGTGTGCCGGTTTGTAGCTCCACGGGGGTAGCAGGACTTCGCCCCTTGCCCGATGCCTTTACGGCGGAGGCCGCCAGGGATGGAATAGGGGGGGTGCTAACTTCGGGGCTTCCAAACTTCAGGGTCTTGCCGACGTCCTTGCCACCCGCGCCCTTGGAAGTTGAGGCGGCCTTCTTCACGGTCGAAACGGCAAAGGTCGGCTCGGCGGGGCTGCTCACATCGGGAGAGTCAAAGACGGCTAGGGAGTCGATATCAGGTGTTGGCATGGCGAGGGTGACAGAGCGGGCGGGCTTGGTGACGGTGCTAGCCCTCATTGGTGGAACCTCGGGAGTACCCTGAACGGGGCTCTTGAAGTCCTCCTGTTCCTTCTTCTCAGCCTCTGCCGCAGACAACCTCGCGTACGCCCTGGCCGATTTTTTGGTGGACATTGTCAGCGGGATCATGGGAGGGGTCGCAAGGGAGTTGACAGAAGATTCCATGGCGGGGTTCTTCTTGACAATCTCCTTTTCCATGGGAATGCACTCCTTGACGGCCTTCTTTGCGGAGAGGGAATGGAGCTTGGTTGGAAGAGGCGGGGTTAGGGGGGTGCTGGGTCGGGGCGAAGTGACAAGATCGGTGGAGAGATGGAGTTAGAGACCTGATTCCTCCGAGAATTCCTTTGAGTGGCTTGCTTCGCTTCACTCCTCCCCTCCCCATCGTTACCTGAGCTCTTGATCTTTGCTCTGAGAAACTGCAACCTTGGATTGGCTAGGAGGGAGCTTCTTCACGGTGGAAAAAACTGGGCACTCCGGTGTGCTTGCCGGGGGGGTCATCTCGTCGGGGTTGGGGGTTGCAAGGGGCTTCGTCATGGGGGTCTTTGGCAGAGAACTCATGGTGGGCGTGGAAGGGGATGCATCGACAGCAGTGTTGACGGGTGCGGGAGTTTGTGCGGGGGACTCTATCTTCTCCTGAGCTATCTCGTTGTTGATGGATTGGACAGGCTTGCAAGTGGCGGCGGCTTTGCCCGTCGCTGTGAAAGTGTTTGGGGGAGAATCGAAGTCTGCAATGAGCGAAGCGAATCGCCAAAAAGGGTTGGGATGAATGATGAGAATTATTGCGGTGATTAGGAGGGTGGTATGTCTTGTACAGAGGTACGAACGTGCGTAATTTTCGTTCCCAACTCTAACGATCCTCGTCAAGTCTCACCTGGGGTCTCTGGCGTTCCTGAGCTGCAGGATCCGGCTGAATGGACCGTGGTGGGGGTGTCCTCCTCTGGGATGGTCGCCGCCGCGGGGGAGGTGATCTGCGCCGTGATGGGAACGGTCGTGGGCTCGGCTGCAGGAGGGCTCACGTGTGGGGCGGCGGCAGGGGACGCCGGGGACGCGGGAGATGCGGGGGTCGCGGGGGCCGAGGGGGTTGATACAGCAGGGGCAGGCTTGCGCCTATCCGAGTGAGGGGTCGTTGCGAACTTGCGGCGGCGGGCTCCGGGGGTGAAGGAGGTGGCCGTTGCAAAGCTGCGATGAGCGAAGCGAAGAGCAGGGCGAGGAGCGAATCAGTAGGTTGTTGGCTATTTCTCTACACTGTATAAGGTCGTCGCTTCGCTCCTCCCGTCTTTCGCTCCTCGCTCCGTCTCACCTGATGGAAGAGCGTCCCAGGGACTCTCTCGCGGAGAGAGAGGCGCGAACTCCCAAGGATGAGTGCCCGAAGGATTCCCTGGTGGAAAGGGAGCGCCTCGCAACGACAGGCTCGGCCTTCTTGACGGAAGACAGCTCCGCGCGAAGGCTGGCTAGCCTCTCACTGACAGAAGTGCGCTTGGGCGTCTTGATGGCACTGTTGAGGTGGGCCTTGGCCTCCCTCGCGAACTTCTTGGTGGAGGTCAGGGGGGAGCCACGAAGGACGGACTTGGCAACGTGCGAGAGGCCCTCGAGCGTAGGGGTTGCGGGGGTGGGGGGGGTGTCGGCCTGCGATGAGCGGATAAGGGGCGCGAGCGAAGCGAGCGCAGGAAGGGGTGTTAGTTGTAGTGGTGGGCGGTATGCTGCAGTCGTGTCGCTCAAGCCTTCCTCACCTTGGCCGGTCTGGAACCAGGCTTAGGAGGCGTTGTGAAATCCTCCTCCGAGGACGGATCGTTGGAGGGCAGATGGGCTTCTGCTCCTTCGTCACTGGCGTCGGTCGCCTCTGGAACGATCTTGTTCTCCTCCTCGGCACCATGATCCTCCTCCTCCTCCTCCTCCTCCTCCCCTTCCTTCTCCTTCTCTTCCTCCTCATTCACCTCCTCAGAGGCGTCCTCGGTCTCATCTCCCTCCTTTGTCTCTGTATTGTCATCCCCGACGACCTCAATCGCAGCGGTGTCGGCAGACTTGGAGATGGTGGGCAGGGCAGGTCCCTTGTACCCGTACTGGCGCAAGATTACTCCAATTTCGTTTAGCTTGTTCTTAAGCGTGAGTTTCGTAGTAGCAGGACGATAATAAATGCGGTTAGTTGGAGAGGCTATAATTTTTGGCAGCAAATTAATGACCTATTCAGGAAAAATAACAATCCTTGCAGGACGACCGTTGGCCCTCCCCGCCAAAACTCACCAAATTTGACTCAGATAGGACACCAAGAAGGTCAGACATCTCACCCATGCTGCATGAATCAGGATCGCCTACAAGAAGTTCCTGCTGTCTGTTGAGTTCAGCACCAGCAGCATCGCATTCTGTCTGCAAATTTTTGAGGACCGACTTCGAAGAACCTCCACTGTTCAGTTTCCTCCCTTTCTCATTGATTGATTGGCGTAAAATGGATGCACGAGATTCTAAATCCCCAGTAAATGAGGATATGCATAGTGAAAAAGATGATAAATCTTTATTAGTCGTAGAAATTGACATTACAATTAAATTTCCTTGATTTTCACCTCTTCCTTGAGAACCAAACTTTGACATGAAATGACAGATGATGACGTGGGAGATGATAATAGTGGTGTGGCTGCAGCTGCAGCGAGGGCTACAACAAGGGTTGGGGTACCAAAATTGAGGCCCGCAGTGGTTAAAAACGTCTCAACAAAGGCTGTCTCCAAGGCCTCGTCCAGGATTGGGGTGGGACGCTTGCCAGTGAAGAGGTTGGCGAAGTTGGCGGACAAAACAAGCACGGTTGTGGATTTTAACGATAATCTGGAGCTTGGTGGGATTGCAAAGACGTACGAGAAGAAGGGGTGGAGAGGGACTCTAACAAGGGTAGGACATGGGGTTCTGAGCTTCTTGAGGACGGGCTTTCTTGGGATAGTGGCGTGGGAGGGCTATGACGCCTTGGTCGTGACGGGATTGGGGGGGTTTTACCCTGGCTACACCAACCCCCCTCTTCCCCTTGCGTTTGGCGCGGGAGCATTCGCCGGAGGTGAGATTGAACGAGGAGCGAAGTAACGAGCGACGGCTGGGCGGAAGACTGTCCAAAGCCATATCTAACAACGCCTCTTCCGCCTTTTGCGCTCATCGCAGCCGCACACGGACTGACATCTCTCGTCCTGGACTCGGTCCTCTCCTCCTCGGCCCCAAAGCCCGCCTTCCCACACTACAGAATCCTCTCCCACGCCTCCAGCCATTCGGTCCTTTTCGGAGTTTACGAGTTTGGCAGCCGCCTCTACGAGAGATTCCACGGTGCTGATGAGCCCGACGTTCCCCTAGAGCATGCCATCGTTGTGGGTACAGTTGGAGGTATCGCTGGGGTTTCCTCACAGGTCGTTTCAACTTTCACGGAGCATATGGAGCATGCCGGTGTAAGGTGAGTTGGGGGGGGCATCATGGTAGCAACATGGTAGCAACATATTTAAAATCCCCTTCTCATCTCGTCGCTTCGCTCCTCTGTTCGCTCCTCTCTCAACCTCCGTAGACTCAAGGGAAGACCTCCCCTTCCCCCGCCACGGCTCCTTGTCACCTCTGCCTTCCTTCCCTCTTCTCTGGCCTTCCTAGCATTCGAGTACGGCAAGGCAATTTACGGAGAGGAGGAGGAATATTTCAATTCAATAGAATAGAAAACAATGCTGTTGTTGTAGACATAACCCTAACATCATTATTCATTTTCCCAGTTTCTCTTGGAGTAGCCTATCAACTCCTTGGTCGTCGTCATTGCGATGGCAACTGCTGGCAATACCTTGACGTATGTGGGTATGAGTCCCGAAAAGAGGCTGCGGAATCCTTCCCTCTGCACAACTTGCCTCATGGCAACCCAGGTTGAGTCCGATATTACATTGACGTTGCCTCCCCCTCCCCCTTGTACCTGCATTCGCCGGCGCAAAACGTCGAGGGGGTAAACTACCGTCTGGGCAACAATACCTGCCGTCCCGCCTATCATGCCCATCTTAAGAGGGGTTACATCAATGTCCTTCGAAGCACAGATCGATTTCAGAGCGTCGGCGGTCGACATTTGAAAGGCCAGAAAGGGGGCAACGGCACAAAGAGTCGGGATGAGGCCCTTGTACAACCCAGCCGTTCCCCTCTCCTTTGCAACCGTCTTGAAGCACCCAATAATGCTGGTGTACTTGTTGGACTCCACTGTGAGCCTAGCACGAACCACGTCGATGGGATACGTGAAGAGCTGCCCTATTATTCCCGCAGCGGCAGCGCAAGATCCTCGGTAGAATGGCTCCATCGGGTCCAGATCGTTGTCAGCGGGCGTCAGGGTGAGAGCATTGAGGTAAAAAACCGTGACAATTCCAGCATAAGGAAACACCCTCGCGCAATTTGCCGCGTTTCCAGCAAAGAGTCCCCTCACCCCGAGCTCCTTGTACGTTCTGGAAAGCTGCGCGGGAAGAGGAGTTTATTAGCGTTACATGCATCTCCCTTGCCTCCGCTCGCCACTACTACCGCTGCCGCCCTCACCTCCTTGATAATCGACACGTTCCCTCCTGATGTTTGCGCCTGGAGCTTGATCTTCTCAAGCGGTGCCGTCAGTGTTCGAGAAGTTACCCCACCCAGCCCTCCGAGCACTCCGTACCACCAAGGTACATCGGCCGAGGGTGTAGGAGGGGCGAGGTCGCTGCCAACATCCACGGGAAATTCGTCAACCCACATCTTGGCAATGATCGAAAGAGATGCAGCCGGAACGTACTTAAAAAAGGTTTGGAACTCATCCCACGATACCTCCCCACTGTTATCCTTGTCAACCTTCTTCAGGATCTTCTTGATTTCGCTCGGAGGAAGTTTGTACCCAAGCTTGGACAAGGCTTTCGATAGCTCTGCTGTGTTTATCTGTCCACTTCCATCTTGATCGATCTCTGAAAAGACTGATCGGAGTTTGGAAGCCTCAAAGATTGCCGTGAACTCCTCGAAACTCAGTTCGCCAGATCCATCTGCATCATTTGAACTTACAATTCTTCGTAGCTCCTCGTCTGTTACTGCAACCTTCAGTTCAACTAAAGCTCCCCTAAGTTCTTTTGTGCTCATTGAGCCCCCAATATCCGTGTCATGCCTATCAAATATAGCGCGAAGCTGTGGAACGTTCATGGTGTCTCAGATTTATATCTGTCAATCTGCCCCCTTGAAACTTGCCTTGAGTGCAGAGGGTTAAAGAACAAAATAACGACGCTAGTCTGGTTGTCACGACGGTCGCGGTGGTTATCGTGGTTGAGGTCGAAATTTTCCGGCGTAAAAGAACAAAACGTTTCTTTCGCAACAACTTACTTTAAAAGCTCAATCAACGGGTGCGAACTCTCCCACGGGCGACTCGGCAATTTCTTCGTCGGCATCTTCGTCACTATTTCTCTCGTTATCACTGTCGCTGTCGCTGTCAATGTCGCTTCCCTCCTCTCCCATTCCCAACAAGCCCTCTAGCATGACCTTCTGAATATTCCACTCAAGGTCGTAGTACTGGAAGCACATGAGCAAGTATATCAGGGGTGCATCATTGTCGAACTGGAAGCCCTGCTTCTCAAACAGTGTGCCAAATTTCTCAAAGGCACCACACTCAGTAGGGTCAGCAAAGACTACGTATCTATCCGCCTCCTCGTCCTCCTCATCCTTGTCCCCTTCCTCTCCCTCCCCTTCCTCCTCGAACGCTTGAGGAAGCAGCTTCTTGTTGGGACGGTCTCTCTTGGCATCAATCTCGACAATGAGAAGAGGCAGAGGAGGTTCAACTGTATAACCTTCGGATAAAGTCACTGCGTACGTCACAAAAGTACCCATCCCGTAAGAAAGCGGTCTAATAACGCCCACCTCGTCTTTCCTCTCCCCATCTCCTCCTACCTCGCCCTTGCCCCCCCCTTCACCCCCACTTCTCCCCTGAGGTCTCCTGTCGTACTCAAAGTTAAGAAAGAAGAAGTCCCCAGTCGACTCCTTGCCAATTCTCACTCGAGACCGAATTCTCGTTGTCCCGTCAAAACTCTCTATTTTACTGAAATCTTCAACGGTCACCAAAGAAGCAAGCAAACTTCCTCCACCATCCCCCTCGCCATCCTGGAAAACCCCAAAGGGATCCTCTGTGAGAAATTCGCGCAATTTTCGAGTGTCCAAGAGGCGTTTAGATTGCTTATTCAATGTTCTGTGCGTGGATTTAATCGTGTGAGTTATAATAGTTGAGATATGCTCATGAGACCCGCAGCCTTCGATATTCCTAAACATACCTGAGCACATCTACAGCATCGTGGACTCCGTCGCTCTTAGCAACTATACTATTAATGGTCTTCTCTATTAAGGCTGGTAAGGTTAAAGTCATATCGTTCGTTATAGGTCTGCTGCGTTTCATTCTTTTTGCCCTGGAAAAAACACGACGTTTTCAGATATTAAAAGTGCATAATTAACACGTACAGGACTCCTTGTTCCTCCTCCCTCCCTCCCTCCCTTCGAAGTTAGATTTCATCACCATCACTGTCATCATCTGGCTCAGAATCACAGCCATTTTCATTTGCATTGGCAGTTTTGGGCATTTCCACGACAGGTGGGGTTTCCTTCGGCGGATGGCCCCTGGGTCTTTCTCCTTCATTTCCTCCCCCTCCCCCGCCACCCCCGCCACCTCCTCCTCCTCCTCCTTCTCCTCTCCTCCTAGCCAATTCCGCATTCCTCACCGCCAGGTCTGCTGCCGTGACATTGAAGATGAGGTCAAATTCATCTTGCTTGGCTTGCACCTTGTCTGACGACAAGTGCCCCGCTCCATTCCCACCGAGGAACTCATCTTCGTCGTCGTCAAGATCAATCACAGCGGGTGTTGCTTTAGCTCCTCTCCCTCCCCCTCTTGTGATAGGTCCGGCCGCTCTGGCCACTCCAGCCGCTCCAGCCGCTCCAGCTGCTCCAGCCGATCCGGCTGCACCTTCTCCAGCTCCCTCGCCAACAGCCCTGCTACCGTACTTCTTACTCTGCATCTTCAAGATCCTTTCTTCAATGCTATTCTTAATCGCGAATCTGGTAACTTCGACTGGGTTGACTTGCCCCAGCCTGTGAACCCGACCTATCGCTTGAGCCTCGAGCGCCGGGTTCAGTGCCGGCTCCATCATGAATACCCTGTTCGCCTCCGTAAGATTGATTCCAACGGCCCCGGCCCTTAGCGAAAGGAGGAAAATACTGGTTGGAGGGTCGCCCTGGAAGTCTTTCAGAGCTTTGGTCCTCTGCGTTCTGAGAAATCAGGTGCGGGCGGGGGGGGCGAAGTGAATCGCGAAATGAGTTAGGCGAGGAGCGAAGGACGGCTTGAGCAAAGCGACGGGGAAAATAAACCTGCGACAGCATACTGCCATCAGAAACATTCAGCTCGTCACTGCACTCCTCGCACATACCGCCCACAACGATAACTTACAACCTTCCATTCATCGCTTCGCCCCTCACCAAGTGCAATTCGCAATGTGCCTACCTGCTCATGTTGCCCTCGAGGGTCCTGAATTGGAATCCGTGGCGAGGAAGTTCGATCTTGAGCCAGGCAAGAGTGGAGACAAACTGGGAGAAGATGAGGCTCTTGCTTTTCGGCTCGTCCTTGGCAATCCTCTTTAACTCGCTAATGAGGACCTTGAGCTTGGAATCGAATTGAAATCCGCTCCCATGGTCCTTCAAACCGGCCAGAGATAGACCTCCCCTCAACAAGATTCCGTCCTCGGCCTTCTCCTCCTTCACGCAATCTCCTACAGGAAGCAAAACCTTACGGAAGTTCTTCAACTTGATGTCCTGCCTGCAGAGCGGGCAGTACCCTTCCTTGGAGTCCTCGGCGACGATGATCCCCTCGATGCACTCCCTGCAGAAAATGTGGGGCCTGGTGTTGCTGCAATCCACGGCGACAGGTTCATCCAAGACGTCGAGGCAAATCGCGCAATCGTTGGTGTCTCGATCAGTCATCTGGTAAGGAGGATTCGAGACCCAGGACTTGCTTATAGCGCCAAAGATCTCTTGCTGTTCAGATGCCTTGTGTCGATCCCCACCTTGCGTCGGGAGGGCCCCTCCAGAGCAGACATCCCTCAGAGGCGTCATGGTGGAAAGGAGGTAAAGCGTGTTCTTCATCACGGCTTGCCTGTAGCGCATGTAAACCAATTTGGCAGCATTCTCCATGTCCTCGTATATGCGCTGCTCCTCGGATCCGAAGTCAATCATGATGGATTTCTGAATCTTAGGCGGTAACGAAACGATTCCAAGCTTCGTCTCGACGCTGCGCTGATCCTTCGAGTGGCGCATCATGAAGTTCCTCATGAGGCTGAGGAAGAGTGCAAACTTTGGAAGAACGCCGCGAAGCACAATTTCGCCCTGATTCCGCCTTGTAAGAGCCTTGCCGTCGAATGGAGCAGCAAAAACAGTCCTGAAGATTGATCCGTTGGTGAAGGGGGGCATTTCGAGGAAACTCATCTGGTTGCTAATGTCACTGATGTTGTTGTTGAAAGGAGTGCCCGTAACACACCACTTGTTTTCAGCAACGAGGCTCTTGATAGCCCGCGAGTGATTCGTATTGTTTGATTTCATCGCGTGCGACTCGTCAAGGATGACCCTCCACCACCTCATCATGCCGCAGATGGGCACATAAGGCTTGTTGCCCTTGTGCTTCTTTCTGTGGTAATTGTCATCGGAAGAAAGAGTTGCGTATGTCGTAACGATGATGGATTTCTCACAAAGCTTGGCTGCATCCTTCGTCCTACTTGAGCCGTGGTAAGGGTAGACCAAACCTGGATCCTTGAGCTTCTTCTTGGCCTCTTCGACCCACTGTCCCACGAGAGAAACATGGCACACAACCAAGGTTCCGGTGTGGAAGAAACTACCTGTGCCGTCAGAGATAACCTCATTTGTGTCTCCAAATAACCCAGCAGTGAGCTCATCGAAATCTGGCCTGATCGCGCTCTTTTTTTTCATCACACTCCAGCCCTTTTCAGTCACGTGGGCGTTATCCCCTGATACCTGGGTGCCAGACAGAGGGAGGGGGGGAGCAGGATTGGAGAGAATCACGGCTAGCGAAATGACGGTTTTGCCCAGTCCCATTTCTTCGCAGAGGAAGCCCCCGCGGCCAATCCTCTCAGGCTTTGTAGAGAATGAACCAAGAATCGGCGAGAAGTACAGCGTATCCTTCGTGCCTCCTTCTCCTGGACATGGAGGGAGTTTGGCCCAAACCTGCATCCTATTGTCCCCGTTTTCTCTCTCCAACATGAAGCCTACAGCCTGCTTCTGGTACTCGTGCAGGGTGACGGTTAGCCCCTCTACGTGGGGGTACTTCTTGTGGCCGAGGTTCTGTGAAGAGCGAAGCAAGCGCAGTGCTTTAGGCGTTTGTAAGTCATACTGCTATCACTATCCCCGTCGGTTCTCACCTCGATGGAGTTGAGTATCCCAGTCAAGGTCTTCTTGTCGTTCCTAGATTTCTTCAGCTCTATTGCGGCGTTGACCTGAACAAGAGGAATGTCGTCGCTGTGGAGCATAACGCCGTGTGAAAGGAAAGCAGGGATTTGGTCCTTTGCATACTTGACCTGCCTGTACGCAGAAACGCCTTTTTTGTGCTTTGCCCAGTCAATTTCCGGGGTGATGGTGTTGCCTTCGTAGGAAGAGCCGCCCTCAACGACCAAGTCCTTGCACAATGAGGTGTACAAGCCCCTGAGTGAGGTGTCGGTCGTCGCAATACCGCCGCGCCACCTCTTGGAACCAAAATAGGACCTTAGGATAGAACCGCTGTTCTCTTGAGACCCTTGAGACCCTTGAGAAAGGCCGACAGCCATTCCGTCAGCATCAGCATCGTCGCCACTGTCCTCCTCTTCTTCATCTCTGGTACCGTTATTAATAGTTTTTCCCTTCTCCCATGCTTCGACGGCCTTGTTGTGTCGTTTCACGATCTTACTCTCGTGTTTCTTGATGGATGCGAGCTTCTCCTTGATGGCATTGTTGTCCAGGACAGCAGGTGGCTTCAAGGCAGACATTACCGCAGCCCTCGCTAGTTGGTGGCCAGGCTGGGTCGCGTAGGCCTTTGAAATCGTCTTGAGGCGCTGTGGGTAAACGTCGCTCAAACGGAAGGGTAAAATTCCGTACCAGCAGCCCATGATAGCGGTGGAGAGACTAGAGTAGTTGACGTTGTCGCCTGGGAACTTAAAAAGCTACGATAAGCGAAGCAGTGAGGCGAGGAGCGAAGCGAAGCGACGAGTAGAAGGTTGCTAGTCAGGTAGGACGGCGGTACAATGTTTTACTGTCGCTTCGCTCCTCGTCCGATCTCACCTCCTCGCGAACATAAAGATGCAACTTGACAGTGCCCTCGCCGGTCGCTGCAGAGAAGGACGCGGAAGTCTTGTAGGCGATAGGCCTCTTGTCCTCAATGTAGTGGGATCTTGTGGGATCGTGCTTGGCGTGAAGGTAGCTAGCGTCGACTCTGGCAAGCATGTTGAGGAGGTGGGCGTGCTGGGTATCGTGGAAGGTGATGGTGTCGAGGTCAGTCCATTTCGTGGCGTTGTCGTTGTAGCGATCTCTACCTCTTGCAGGCTTCACGAAGGCTGGGGACTCCTTGTTCCTGGACATCAAACCGATTAGGTCTTTTGCGGGGGGGAATTTACCGACCCTGTGCATGAACGTCTCTGTGCAGGTTGCGGCCCTGTCGTAGACGAAACCTAGCTCTTTGTTGGACCAGTAGGACTCTGACTTGCCGTACTTGCACTTCCTAGGATCACGGACGTGGAGCTTGAACGGGATGTCGATGGAGCCCAAGCAGTACGTCTTCCTCTGGATCATGGTGGATCCGCTGATCTCAGAGGCGGTGAGCTTGTGACACTTGGCCTTGCCGATATCGGTAGCCCTCGCAACTCGAGCGCAAGCGTGGCACCAGTCGAGTGGTGTGGCCCTGCGATGAGCGAAGCGAATCGCAAAAAGGGTTGGGATAAAAGGTCAGAATTATAGCGGTAGTTAAGGTGAATGTGCATTTTTTACGGAAGTACGAGTACGTGCGATTTTCGCCGCTTGTAAATCCGTCTTCAGCTCGTCGCTGCGCTCCTCGTCCAATCTCGCCTCTTGGGATCCTGATAAATCCTCCTTGCGTTCGAAGAAGTGGCAAAACGACCAGTGTTTATCGCTGCCGCCCCGTGGCGCGATAATTCGTCGTAGATGGATGCCTCCTGGAGAAAGTTGCTGTACCACTTGCAGTGCTGACACTGGACAATGTTGTGGTCATACAGAAGGGAAGAGGGAGGGAGTTTGTTCGGCCAGGGTCCGTTGCACGAATTGTGGCGCTTAGAGGTCATGTTATATCCAAAACCCGTCGCTGGCACTCTTTTGTCAGCAACGGCTTTGAATATTTGCTGTTTCACCGTCGTTATTTCTTTTGAGGTCAAAGGATTTGTACCTGCGATGAGCGAAGCGAGGAACGAAACGGCGAGTGGAGGAGGTGATTTTAGTTAATTGGGTGTGTGGGCTTTTGCTGTCGCTTCGCTCTAGCCGTCCTTCGCTTCTTGCCCATTCTCACCTTTGAGATAGACCTCAAAGTTTTTCAGGCACTCCACCCCAACCTTGTGCCACTCGCTGTTTTGGGTTGATTTGGCAGGTATTGCGGTAAGGTAGGTTGGGTATGCCGGCAAAGCATAAGACGGGTTACCTCGGAACGGTTGAGGGCTTGGGATGATACCATTGACTGCATTCATTACTTGGTCAACAAACCTGTTCCTGTTGACACCGGCGACGCCGGTGACGCTGGCGCCTACGGTGGGTAGGCGAGTGGTAAACGCAGTTTGTCGTGCAGGTGCTGGGGGCTGAACCCTGCGATTCGATGAGCGAAGCGACAAGAAGAAGATTGTTAGTTATATGGGTAGGCGGAATCGGGCGGTACAGGGTCTCTCACCTGGTGCCTCCCCTCATCTTCTCCTCCCTCAACCTTCTCCATGTTGCGGACGAGTCGTCAGCAGCGTAATGCCTCCCCCAGTTGGTGCATTCTGTCACCTTCTTGTCACAAACGTAGCAAAAACACTGGTCGCAGTATTTCTTATTATGGATCGAGGTTGGGTTAGCCTGCAAGGGGTGAGGGACGAGGAGGAGACGAGCGACGAGCGACGAGCAAAAGGTTGTTAGTATGTGGGTAGGCTGTCGCTTCACTCCTCCCGTCTTTCTCACCTTGATGAATTTGTGGTTCAAGCAGTGGAAACGAGCGTGGGGTAAATTCTGACGCTGTTCACCCACCACGACGAGGTCGTCGTCGTTGTCCATCGTCACCGCTTCCTTCTCGAGACCCTTAAAAAGAGAGCGCTCTGCGATGAGAGAAGCGAATCGCGAGAAGGTTTGGTTAGGGGTGAGTCGAGGAGCGAAGCGACGAGTGGAAGGTTTTTGCGTAGGTAGGCGGTATAATGCTTTTGCTCTCGCTTCGCTCACCTGGGACTTTCTCAATGACTATGACTTCGTCGTCGTCGTCGTCATTCGAGGAAATTGACGGCTTAGGTCTCTTAGATGGCGAGGAACTTTGGAATAATGATGTTGTAGAAGTCTTGCGCTTGTCCTTCTTGCTCTGTGGAGTATCGGTAGCCTGATAAGTGGGGGAATGGGTGAGTGAAAAGGATCTAAAGTGGAAATATCGGAGAATCTTAGCGTTGCATGTTTATGCATGTACTTACAGCAGCCGAAGATGAAGAACCACCCTTAATCTTTGAATTTTTGGGGGTGGCAATCATCCCCGAAGACGTGGTCTCGTGAAGACTCAGCGCAATAGCCCTATTGAAATCCGAAGCTTCGTCATCTGAGCAGTCACAGAGATCTATTACTTCGTGAGACATGAGTTTTTGTTGTTGATATGGGGATGTGGTGGTAAGGAAGGTGAAAAGCAGTGGGCAGAAGGAGTCCCTGTGGGGTGGGCGAACTAAACTAGTGATTTGATTGGGATGCGTGCGTTTTTTTGTGAGAAGTGACAAGAAGGTTAGATGGCTGGATCTGCTTTGGGGGTAAAGGATCACAGGGGTGTGGGAAGAAATTATATGAGGTGAAATGACCCTATGTTGGGGGGAGGTTTTTGCTATTTCTACTACAAAATGGATTCATTGATATGGCTATGTCCGCAAGCTCCGTAGTTGCACAAAATCCATTATTTCCCCAAGCTCTGACTGAGAAAAAATTAACTTCAAGATTGGCAGCCTTTGTACCATGACCCCACAAAGTTCACAGACCTGCGATGAGCGAGCGGGGAGGAGCGACCGGAGACTTTAGAATTGTATATCGAGGGAGGTAGGACAAGGTGGCGAGCGACGCTAAAATTGACGTTGTTAGCTAGTCGCTTCGCTTCTCATCCAATCTCACCTCCCTTCCCAAGCTACTTCTCTGAGCAAAGTCGTTGTTCAACACCTTGAGGCAACCTTTCTTCACGCCTGCGTAGGTTGAGTGATTGGAGCCGGTTGAAGGCCAGGTACTAAAGAAGACCCTCAGGAGGTAGACGGATGCCTGCGAGGAGCGAAGCGACGAGGAGGGTTAGCAAATAGTATAGTATAAAGCATTATTACGCAGCTCGCTATGTTCTCTGCCTTGGCTCGCTGCCTTCGCTCCTCGTCCAATCTCACCTCCCCAGGAGTTCCGTTCCCGACTATTTTTCCGATTTCCGAGCCTATCTTGAGTTTCATCGTCTTGCCGCCGTGGCTGCTGTATCCCTCTAGGACGTCACCTACCCAAGCGACCTCGGCAAGCACCATGGGTGTTCTCTTTGTGGCCCCTTGAAGGAACTTTAGAAATATGTTCAATATCAGAGGGTTTGACGTAAGGGCGTTGCTCACAAAGTCGTTATGTTCTGACCTCTCGTTGAGGACCTTCGATAGAGCCGGGAGGAGATAGAATATTGTATGGTTTGGTTGCTGGGAATGGGAAAGGGAGGGGGGAGGGGAAGGGGAAGATGGGGCATCTTCGTCGTCACTGTCCGCCTCCATGTCCTCGTTCATTCCATCAACACTCGCAACACCGCGGTCGCAAAGAAGGACCGCATTATGGAACGCCTTTGCAACAGTTCCCTTTGCGTAATCTGTCTCTATTTCGTTCTCTGCGTACCACGCCCCAATAGGTTTTATGCAGAGCAGCATTATCTGCGATGAGCGAAGCGACGAGCAGGAGGTTTGTTAGTGCTATACGCACTCCTCCCGTCCTTCGCTCCTCGCTCAATCTCACCTCCTCGACCTTGACGTGCAATTTGGCAGAGTCGGTCACCTCTTCGCTCAAAAGTTGGACCATCGCGTCAACGCCATCATCGAGCGATCCCTTCAAATGAATAAGGACATCGTAAGGGAGGGTCACCCAGTCCGCTGAATCGCCTCCCTCATCGTCCATTATCTCAATGAGGTGTTTCGTGGCAGAAAGAAATATAAGGATGCAAACGGAAATCTTCTTCTCCAATCGCTGCCATGAGCGAAGCGACAGGTGGAAGGTTGTTAGTTATAGTGGTGGGTGATACGCGCTCTAGCTTTCCGCTAATGTGGTAAGCTCGTCGCTTCGCTCCTCGTCCAATCTCACCAGAAGCCTCTCGTCAACTTCCGTGCCTGGCTCTGCCTCGGCCAGCTCGAGCACCTCTGCAAGATTAATTCGAAGCTCGCCACATGCAACCCGCACGCTGATCTTGATGGGATTGTTGTCAGCGCCATGATCGATGATCCATTTGGCTCCGCAAGTGTCTAGCAACCTCCCAAGGAGCAAGAGGGAAACATCCCTAGGGGTCTCTGTGCCTACCTTGTCAATCGCATCTAAGCGAAGCCCAGTGACGATAAGTTTTCCGCAAACTGACGGTAAGTTGAAGGAGAACTTCTCCATGAGCTGGGCCTCCTTTCCGATCTCAAGGGTGGCATTGAGGATTTTCAGGGAGAGGTCCAAGTTGGTTGACGAGTTCATGAATTGAATCAAATACTTAGAGTGCAGAGACGGACTCGAGCGATCCCGAACAAAATCCTCGCATTTCTTTAGAAGGCCGGATAGGTTCTTTCCTTCCCACTCTTCAGTGCTAACAGATACCGCCTTTGCTCGCTCCGTTCCTTCAACAGCAGACACAATTCCAGCCATGACCTCGGGCATAGATTCGGAAGACGGAAGCAACGCGAACACATCGACAGCAGACTCTCTTCGAGAAGTATCCTCGGAAGAAGACAGGTTGAGAACCTTGAGCAAAGCACCTATGGCCTCGGGGCTCAGAGTTAAGGTGGGTACCAGAAGGCGGTACATCGAAAGAGCCAAGTCAATGTAGCCCGCCTTGGAAGAGTTCTTAACCCCAGTTTCAATGAGTCGTGAGATAAATTTTGTGCCACGAGTCGATAACGCATCGACGATAGCCTGAGGAGGGGGTAGATCCTTCTCCATCTTGGAAAGGATCGTCAGCCCAGCGAGGATGTGCTCATCTGAGCTTTGAGACAAAAGGGAGAGAACTCGTTCGTTCGTAAATGTGGTCATTAGTAGCGGAGAGTGGATTTGTTGCTGTCAAACTACGTTATTTCAATGTCCTTGTAATTTTTTGGGAGTCGGGTTCTAGTGGCCGAGTTGAGATTTGTGGATAAAATTGCTTTCTTGAAGGTTATGATTATAATAAAAGTATATTGGAAGTAAAATACCAATGCAAAATGGTTCAGTGCGAGAGGGAATACCAGTGGAGTTTTTTGGTCAGTTAAAAAAATGTGTCGATTTCACCCTATTCCTAAAATATAAATTACTATCTATACCTATATTTGATTATTTGTATCACATATGCCAAATCATATATACTAAATAGTACCTCAATAGATATTATTAAAATAGTAAAATTTAACCTGTTAATAATAATTACAAATGACCAAATAGTAATATATTACAATAATTTATTGATATATATTTATAAATAAAATAACAAAGTACAAAGTAATATATTATCGTAAATTTACAATACTAAAAAATACCAATAAGAACACACTACATACACAATATTTCATTTAGACATATTGATAAATAAATTCTATATAAATTATACCCAATAAAATACAAATATGCCCGCTAATAGCACTTTTTAAAATCGCTTTTGTAAAAAAATTGACAAAATTTACCCTGCAGCCTATTACCCCCTGTTACTTCACCTCAGAATTCTCTCACAGGTAAGATAACGCACTTTATCCTCTTATGCTATCATAATTTTTTTATTCCTAACACACCTTTCCATCCTCTCAGACAACTAAAACAAAATCATCGTCGAAGTAAATCATGACCAGATCCATGCCATCCAAACTAAACCTCGTTATTATCGCTACAATATTGAACCAAGTCGTTGCATTTGTTCCGAGCTTTGGCCTGGTGCGTAAGACTGCATCTCGCACTCGTCCCGCCTCCTCCCTTTACATCTTTGGAAACTCTGAGGAAGATGAAAGAGTAATCTCCCAGTTGATGGACGCCCAGGCATTGACCCGTGAGGAGGCAGAGAAGGAGTACAAGAAATTCAAGATTAACCCGAACGATTACGCTCTTGAGAAGGGTGAGGAGTACTACTCTGGGCTCGGTTACAAGTCTCTCATGGAGGGCGTGGTTGCCGAGGCTGAGAAGGAGGGTAGGGGTGACGAGGTCCGAGAGAGGATAGGTGAGATTAGAAGAGGGCCGGCTGGAGCGAAGCGACAACAACATATCAACTTGGCTATTCAAGGATACTCTTCTCTGCGCTCCTCATACAAAGCTCCTACCCACATAATTAACAACCTTCCATTCGTCGCTTCGCTCCTCGCCTCTCGCTCCTCATCATCACAGAGAAGTTCAAGCGCGAATCGCAGCTCAAGGCGTACGCTGTCATTGGAACCGTAATTGTCGTATTCTTTGCTCTCAAGTTTGAGTATGAGATCAATCCTGGGTTCTTCAACAAGTGAAGTGGAGGCAGTAATGTAGTTTCCCAGGAACCCCACCCGCCACAAATCAATGAATTATCAAAGATACTCACGAACAACAATATCCTTAATACACTCCCCCAACACACCAACACAAACAACCATCAACAAATCCCAACCAACACACCCACATCCCACAAC
>Ga0115006_10000785_pt1 | contig 18282 bp, 9 predicted proteins | sample ArcOceMetagenome_3_FD_88943 | JGI IMG/M metagenome (GOLD analysis project Ga0115006, IMG submission 88943) | Marine eukaryotic phytoplankton communities from Arctic Ocean - Arctic Ocean- Svalbard ARC20M Metagenome | ecosystem: Environmental > Aquatic > Marine > Oceanic | place: Arctic Ocean...
ATGTTTGTGGAGTTGGGGTGCTTGGCCAAGTTGAATTTTTTTAAAATGAGCTTTTCTATCCCCCCACCCCCCCCCCCCCAACTCCGAACCCGTGGGCCCCCCCCCCTCACCCTTCACTGTCTGACCTTTCCTCCCCCTCTCCCCTTTCCTTCAGGCTAAGGACCGCGATGCTAAGTCCAAGCGAAAGACTGGTACTTCCGACCTGAAGGATAAGGCTCAGGTCGATTTCAAGAATATGAGAAAGTCGTGGAAGACTAATGAACAAGTAAATGAGGAAGAGTTAGCGATGGAGAGGGTGCGACTCAATAGAAAGCCGGAGCCTGCTCGCGAATACCCAGGTCAAATCCGGATGTCTACCATCCCTGCCGATTCTTCCGTTGCCCAGTACGTCTCCTCTCAGCCCGACTTTTGCAAGCGAAAGGATTTCTCCCCCGCCAAGAACAAGCCTGATTTCGACAACACTTTGCCCTTCTTCGCCGATGATGCCTTCTACACGACTCAGCCTCCCCCCGCCCCCGAGGACGAGGAGGAGAAGAAGACTGCCCCTTCCCTTGACGACGACCGCTTCCTGCGTCTGGACATTTCCAAATTGCCCTTGGAGATGTTCGATTCGGCGGAGTTCGAGGAGAAGGACAAGACGCCCAACGAATGGATCAACTCTTGCCCCTCTGGTGCCGCCGCCAAATTTGACGGCAAGGAGTGGAAGTGGAGGAAGGTGAGAAGAGACAAGAGATGGAGATGGGAGACAGGGCGCAGATCATTGTACAGTTCAAGAGATTCAAAATACTAACACCGTCCTCCGCTCGCGCTCCCAAGGTTTCCGTTGACTCCTACGACACAAGTATGAACAAGTACAACATCACCTTCATCCCCTCGAAGCAGACCAAGCAGGTTTCCCGCTTGAACCTTCTCTTCGACTCTGAGGACAAGGCCTTCTGGGAGCGTCGCAAGGAGTCTGCGAGTGCCTTGCGCGAGGAAGCCAAGCAGCGCCTACGCTTCGACCACTTTGTTCACAGGCACCCCGTTTCTGACGTCCGCCCTGTCCAAAAGGGGATCCTTCACGGGATCCACAAGGCCGTCGCGGGTGGCCTTCCCTTTTCGACCCCCTTCCCCACCCAGGATGATGTTCTCGCGCACAATCTTCTCCGCAACCTCACCGGTGAGGTCATTCAGGGCTACACTCGTTCCATGAAGGTGGCCATCGTTCAGCACCTCCTCGAAAACAATGAGGAGTTCCTGTCCAGCTACAACCACCTGAAGCTCCCCCCTCCTCCGGTTCGTCCGATCCCCCCCTACAACGCCAAGGTGGCCACCCCCGAACCCCTCATGTCCTTCTCCAAGTCCACCCACATCATCAAGTCGACCCACTACTCCTGCATCCATGAGGTCCTTAAGACTTTCATGTGGCTCAACCACACTTGGGACAGCTCCTTCTCGGTGAACACCTACATGGATACCGAGCTCTCCTCCCTCAGCCTTCCCTGCCAGCTTTCCGACTTCGTCGACCTGCAGACAAAGCACTCAGACGCAATTGCTGAGAAGCTCGCTCTCGACTGGCGCCGTTCCTTCACCGAGCAGCTCGTTGACAACGTGCAGGACGTTTATGACTTCTTCCAGTCGTCTAAGGAGGCTTACTACTCTTCTTCCTTGGCCCGCCTTTTCAAGCACTCAGAGCTTCGTATGGCGCAGCAACTTAGGGACATCATCGCTCGTTCTCTGGCTGATTACGTCGAACTCATTGCTCGCTACTCCGACACTTCTGCCAATGACAACTCCGACTTACCTGCCCTTGACTCCCGCAAGGGTCTCACTGGTCGCCAGTCTCTCCTGCAGACCAAGCTCGTCGTCACCGAGTCTTCGGTTGAGCTTTCTCCCTCGCCTGCCGAGATCGAGGCCTCCCTTCTTTCCAACGTTGACAAGATGGTTGAGTCCATTCGCTCCCTTACCACCGTCGACGCCGACCTCATGTCTCTTCTCCACCTACCCCCCCGTATCGTCCTCAACATCCAGAACTCCGCTGACACCACCAAATTGGTTGATGCGGTAATCAACTCTGCACGTGAGTTCATCAAAGAGCGCGTTGCCCTCGCTGCCGTTGGACCACAGAAGGTTGCTGACCTGTACAACACCTACCACTACATCGTCGAGATCGATGTTGATGACTATGTTGACACCTTCTTGGAGGGTGCAATTGTCAAGCATGCTGACCCTGAGCGCGGCATCCCTGAGGATGTCTGGAAGAAGCCAACTACCGAGGAGACTTTTGCCCAGGTCAAGCAGTTCCATGAGGCCTCCGACACCATCGCCCATGCTGGTTTCGATCAGGAGCTCTCCTGCCTCCTCGGTATCGATACTTCGGAAGCAAAGGCCGGCCTTGCTGCCAAGGCTTTCGAGATACGCAATGCCTTCCTCTCACGCATGGTCGAGGAGGCAGACGACGAGAACTTGAAGATCAAGGATGAATACCTTTCCATCATTGACCGCATCGATGAGAAGCCCAAGGACGAGATTGAGCTTTCCGCCCTCAAGGACTTCATTACCGACTCAAAGGCCACCGTTGAGAGCCTCTCTGCCCAGTCTGATAACATCCACTCTCGCATCTACTCCATGACCGAATACAACTACGGAAACTCTGACGAGCAGGTTGAGCTCATGTGGGAAATCCGTAGCTACCCTCGAAAGGTTGAAGAGAAAACGTCGGAGGCCCTTGAGGCTCTTGAGGCCGATAAGGTCAAGATGATGGACCAGCTTGCTCTTGAAAAGGAGAAGTTCGACCAAACTCTCGTCGATTTCGAGACCTCCGTCAAGAAGACCACGCTCTTCTCCGACTACTCTGCCATGGAGGCCAACGTTGAGGCTGTCAACTCCCTCCAGGCTGAGATTGAAGCCGCCGAGGCTCAGGCCGAGAACTTCAACATGCGTGAGAAGGTCTTCGGTTTCCCTCCTACGGATTACCCGGGCCTCATTGCCTCAAGAAAGGAGCTTGCCCCTTTCCATAAGCTATGGAACATGGTCAGTGACTTCCACACCTCCCGCCAGGAGTGGCTTCACGGGTCATTCACTGAGCTCGACGCAAATGAGATTGAGTCTAACGTCACCGAATGGTGGAAGGTTTCGTATAAGATGGCCAGGACCCTCGAGGATGACTCCCCTGGCGCCGCCTCTTGTTGCACAGAGCTCCGTAGTGTCACCACTGAGTTCCGCGAGCACCTTCCTGTCATTAGGTCCCTCGCCTCCAAGGCTCTCAAGGAAAGGCATTGGGAGGAGATCTCCGACAAGCTTGGTGAGCACATCGAACCTGATGACGAGCTTACGCTCCAGCATCTCCTTGAGCTCAAGGTTGATGATCACATTGAGGAGATTCAGGAGGTGTGCGTCGCCGCTGAGAAGCAGTACGGTCTTGAGAAGGCTCTTGAGGCCATGATTCAGGAATGGAAGGAGATTGAGTTCATCGTCAAACCTTACAAGGAGACTGGTACCTCGGTTGTTGGTGGTGTCGACGACATCATTACCCTCCTTGATGACCACATAGTCAAGACTCAGACGATGCGTGGTTCGCCCTTCATCAAGCCTATCGAGCAGAACTGCAGGGACTGGGAGAGTCGCTTGAAGTACGCACAAGGATTGATCGAGGAGTGGATCGCGTGCCAGCGCACTTGGATGTACCTTGAACCCATCTTTTCCTCCGACGACATTATGCGCCAGCTTCCTACTGAGAGCAAGCGTTATCAGGGCGTTGATGCCCTGTGGAAGAAGGCCATGAGCGACTGCCTTGCCGAGCCCAACTTTATGGAGCAGGCTAACCCAGAGAAGCGCCTGGAGGAGAAATTCAAGGCTGCCAACAAGAAGCTCGATGAGATCCAGAAGGGCCTCGCGGACTACCTCGAGGTCAAGCGTCTCTACTTCCCCCGTTTCTTCTTTCTTTCCAACGATGAGCTCCTCGAGATTCTCTCCCAGACCAAGGACCCCCGCGCCGTCCAGCCTCATCTCAACAAGGCCTTCGAGGGAATTGCCCAGGTACGCCTGGAAAAGGACCTCAAGATTACCCAGATGATCTCTGCGGAAGGAGAGAAGGTTGTTCTGCTTAAGGCTGTCGACCCCGAATCCCCTAGCAACAAGGGCAACGTCGAGAAGTGGCTTTTGGAGCTTCAGTACACCCACTGGGACACGATCCTCGACCTCACCAAGGCCTCTCTGAAGGAGTACCAGGAGATTGACCGTCAAGAGTGGACTCTCCACTGGCCCGCACAGGTCATTCTCCTCGTCTCGCAGATCTACTGGACTCAGATCCAGGAGAAGCTCCTCAAAGACAAGGGAACCAAAGGCCTCGAGGAGGGTATCGAAGTCCAGAACGGGCAACTGGCTGGAATCGTCAAGCTTGTGCGTGGAAAGATCTCCAAGCTCGACCGCAAGACTCTCGGTGCCCTCACAACAATCGACATGCACGCCCGTGATACTTGCGTCAAGATGGTCCTGGAGAAGGTCTCTTCCGTGACCGACTTTGGCTGGATCCAGCAGCTTCGTTACTACTGGGAGAAGTCGTGGAAAGACGGACAGGCTATCAAGCAGGGTGACAACACTGCTGTCGCCCGTATTGTCAACGCTCGTGCCCTTTACGGCTACGAATACCTCGGAAACACGATGCGCCTAGTTATCACGCCCCTTACTGATCGCTGCTACCGTACCATGATCGGAGCGATCGACCTGCTCTATGGCGGAGCTCCTGAGGGGCCCGCCGGAACAGGAAAGACAGAAACTGTCAAGGATCTTTCCAAGGCTGTCGCGATTCAGTGCGTCGTCTTCAACTGCAGTGATGGCCTCGATTACATGGCCATGGCCAAATTCTTCAAGGGTCTTGCCGCCTGTGGCGCGTGGTGCTGCTTCGATGAGTTCAACCGTATCAATGTCGAGGTGTTGAGTGTTATTGCCCAGCAAATTTTGACTATCACCACCGGTAAGAAGATGGGACTAACAAAGTTCCACTTCGCAGGCTCATTCCTTGACCTCAATCACAACGCGAACCCCTTCATCACCATGAACCCCGGGTATGCTGGACGTGCTGAGCTCCCTGACAACCTTAAGGCCCTCTTTCGCCCTTGCTCCATGATGGTTCCCGACTATGCCATGATTGGCGAGATTCGTCTGCTATCTTTCGGGTTCGAAGTTGCTCGATCCAACGCTCAGAAGCTTGTTAAGACCCTCCAGCTGTGCTCTGAGCAGCTTTCCTCCCAGAAGCACTACGACTACGGTATGAGGGCTGTCAACTCCATTCTCGTTGCTGCTGGAAACCTCCGCGAACAGCTTGGAGATGATCCAAAGTGGGACGAGACTAAGATTGTCCTTCGATCAGTCAATGACGTCAACTTGGCCAAATTTACTCAGGAGGATCTTCCCCTCTTCGCTGGTATCACCTCTGATCTTTTCCCTGGAGTCGTGCTCCCTGAGGCCGACTACGGAGAGCTTATCCCTGCCATCGAGCTCATGTGTGAGCAGGGTGTCACAGTGGGACCTGGCAAGATCTTCCAGCTTGAGGCAAAGCCCAAGTTCATTAGGAAGATTATCGAGCTCTATGAAATGGTGTGTGTCCGCCACGGCCTTTGTGTCGTCGGACAGACCGGCTCCGGTAAGACCGTGGGAACTCATGCTCTTGCTGAGGCCATGAGCTATTGCTGTGAGAAGGGATCTGAGGTTCTCAAGAAGACTGAGATCTTCACCATGAACCCCAAGTCCATTCTATCCGGACAGTTGTACGGAATGTTCGACGACAACACGCACGAGTGGTCCGATGGAATCCTCGCTGTTATTTACCGTAATGCCGCGAAGGACACATCGCCCCACCGCAAATGGGTCCTGTTTGATGGCCCTGTAGACGCCGTGTGGATTGAGAACATGAACACCGTCCTCGATGACAACAAAAAGCTCTGTCTCATGTCCGGAGAGATCATCAAGATGTCTGACACCATGACAATGATGTTCGAGGCTGAAGACCTCCAGGAGGCATCTCCTGCCACAGTCTCCCGTCTTGGTATTATTTTCACTGAGACTCGTAACCTTGGCTGGCAGGTGCTGCGCAACGTTTGGCTCAAGGGAATTGGTGCCAAGCTCGGTGAGACAGTTCCTGACGGTTGGGATCAGCACCTTCCTTTCATCTCAAGTCTCTTTGACTGGCTATTCCCCCCTGCGCTCTTCTTCGTCGAGAAGTTCTGCCGCATCCCTACGCCTGTTACAGACATGGAGTGCTGCTTCTCCCTCCTGCGCTTCCTCGAGTGCTTCATGGACAATGCCGGAGAGACCGGATTTGGAAGTGATGTCAAGAAGTGCTTGGAAGGGATGTTCATCCAGGCCTTGGTTTGGTCTATCGGTGCCATTGTGGACACTAAGGGCCGCAAGAGTTTCAACAGTTACATTCATATGATTATCAGGAACGATGAGGCGCTCAAGGACTCTGCGGAGCATGAGGAGTTCCTCGTCAAGTCGCCGGGATACATCGAGTCTCTCGAGGAGGGCACTCTGGAGCGCTTGCTTATTGCGCTCCCTTGCGACAATGACAAGTCTGTCTACGACTTTGCCTTCGATGCGAAGAAGATGAACTGGAACAACTGGCTTGACACTGTCGATAGCAAGTTCGTAATTCCTAAGGATGCGGCGTTCCAGTCAATCGTTGTTCCTACCATCGACACCATCCGCCACGAGTCTCTCATCAAGACTCTCGTGACACACAACTTACACGTCCTCGTCACTGGTGACACTGGTACTGGAAAGTCTGTGTCAGTCAAGGGCCTCTTGATGAACGGCTTGGACCACGCTAAGTACGCGAACATGTTCCTCAACTTTTCTGCTCAGACCAAGGCCAACATGACGCAGGACATCATCGACAGCAAGCTCGGCAAGAGGAGGAAGGGCGTGTTTGGCCCTGAGCTCGGCACTTGCTGTGTCATTTTCGTTGATGACCTGAACATGCCTGCTAAGGAAGAGTACGGCGCTCAGCCCCCTATCGAGATCCTCAGGCAGTGGATGGACCATGCTGGATGGTACGATAGGAAGGAGAACATCTACAGGCAGCTTGTTGACATCCAATTCATGGCCGCGATGGGGCCTCCTGGAGGAGGACGAACTCAGATCACCCAGCGCTACGTTAGGCACTTCAACCTCATCAATTTTATCCCCTTCGATGATTCTTCGCTGCAGAGGGTCTTCGGAACTGTTTCCGACTGGTTCCTCAACAAGGGATTCGTGGGGCCCGTCAAGCAGCTTGGCACTGCCATGGTCGCTGCCACTGTTGATGTGTACAACACTATCTCCCAGAACTTGCTCCCCACTCCAGCGAAGTCGCACTACACCTTCAATCTTCGTGACATCTCCAAGGTGTTCCAGGGTGTAGTCCAGACAAAGTCGGACAACTGCAAGGAGAAGGAGGCCTTTGCGAGGCTCTGGGCCCACGAGGTCTTCAGGGTTTTTCACGATCGTCTTGTTGACGTTGAGGGAAGGGAGTGGTTTATCAACATGATGAGCGAGAAGAGCAAGGAATTCTTCAACATCGAGTGGAAGAGGATCCTAGGCACCAATGACACAATCCTTTACGGAAATTTCATTGACCCCAAGAGTGTCGCCAAGCCTTACGTTGAGATTGCCGATAGGTCAATTCTCAGCAAGGTCATGAACGACTACCTGGAGGATTACAACATGATGACTAGTAGGCCAATGAGCCTTGTTCTCTTCGGCAACGCTATCGAGCACGTTGCAAGGATCTCCAGAATCATCAACCAGCCCTCTGGTAATGCTCTCTTGGTCGGAGTTGGAGGCTCTGGAAGGAAGTCTCTCTCCATCCTCGCCACCTCCATCGCCGACTTCGAACTCTTCCAGATTGAGATTTCCAAGAGCTATGGAATCTTTGAGTGGAGGGAGGACATCAAGGTGCTCATGAACAAGTGTGGTGTCGAGAACAAGCAGGTTGTTTTCTTGTACGATGACACCCAGATCGTCTACGAGGCCATGCTTGAGGATGTCAGTGGAATTCTCAACACTGGTGAGGTCGCCAACCTTCTCAACAATGAGGAGATGTCGCTTATGATCGAGTCCCTCTCGGAGGAAGCTTCAGAAGAGGGCATCAACACTGGTTCTCCTGGAGAGATGTACGCTTACTTCATCTCGAGGTGCAAGTCAAACCTGCACTGCGTCCTTGCCATGTCTCCCATCGGAGACTCCTTCAGGACGAGGTTGAGGATGTTCCCTGCTCTTGTGAACTGCTGCACGATCGACTGGTTCACTGCTTGGCCTGAGGAGGCTCTGAGGTCCGTGGCGAAACACTTTTTGGGTCCCGTTGACTTGAACGAGAGCATCAAGGCGGGAGTCATTGATTGCTGCGTGAACATGCAAGAGAAGGTTGACAACATGAGCAAAAAGTTCCTTTCTGAGATGGGAAGGTACTACTATGTCACACCGACCTCCTACTTGATGCTTATCAACACCTTCAAGAATTTGCTGCAAAAGCAGAGGAATGAGGTTTCCGAGAAGAAGGCCAGGTACGAGAACGGCTTAACGAAGATTCTCGAGACCCAGGCTCAGGTCGACGTCATGAAGAAGGAGCTCATTGAGCTCCAGCCTCAACTTGTTGTGGCAACCAAGGACACTGATGCGCTCCTCGATCAGATTGCTGTTGACACAAAGTTCACCAACGAGAAAGAGGCCATCGTCGCTGACGAGAAGGCGATTGCCGACGCGCAGGCGGCTGCCGCGAAGAAGATGAGCGATGAGTGTGAGGCTGACTTGGCTGAGGCCTTGCCTGCCCTTGCCGATGCCATCAAGGCCCTCAAGAGTCTCTCCAAGGGAGACATTACCGAGGTCAAGGGAATGAAGACTCCTCCCTCTGCCGTGAAGATGGTCATGCATGCTGTGTGCCTTCTCATGCACGTTAAACATGACATGATCAAGGATCCTAACGGGGGAACCAAGAAGGTTAAGGACTTCTGGGGACCCGCAAAGAAGAACCTCCTGACCGATGCCGGAGCCCTGCTGAAGAACCTCGAGGGTTATGACAAGGACGCCATTACTCAGGAAATGATAGAGGAGATTAGACCCTTCATCGAGGACCCGGCTTTCAAGCCCGAGGTTGTCAAGAAGGGAAGTATCGCTGCTGCTGGACTTTGTAAGTGGGTGCACGCGATGTTCGTGTACTACAGGGTAAACAAGGTTGTTGGCCCTAAGAAGGAGGCCTTGAAGCAGGCACAGTCGGACATGGCTGAAGCCGCCGAAGCCTTAGGAATCAAAGAGGCTGAGTTGAAGGCCCTGCACGATAAGCTAGCTGCGCTCCAGACAGACCTCGATGCGGCCCTAAAGAAGAAGAATGACTTACAAGATCAGGTTACCGACTGTGCGAACAAGCTCAGGAGGGCTGAGCAGCTCATCTCCGGTTTGGGAGGCGAGAGGGACAGGTGGGGGGAACTGAGCAAGGAGCTTGGTGTCCTCTACGAAAACGTGACGGGCGATGTCATGTTGTCGTCGGGAGTCATTGCCTACTTGGGACCTTTCACTGCCGGATATAGGACTGATGCTGTGAGTGCTTGGAGTTCCTTGCTCAAGGGCAAGGATATCACCTGCAGTGCAATTTTCAAGCTCTCCGACACTTTGGGGAACCCCGTCGAGATTAGGGACTGGGTGATCAACAAGCTACCCAACGACGGCTTCAGTATCGACAATGCCATCATGCTTTACAAAAGTGACCTTTGGCCGTTGATGATAGATCCCCAGAGTCAGGCGAACAAGTGGGTTAGGAAGAGCGAAGCCGACAACCAGCTCAAGGTCGTCAAGCTTTCCCAGACTACTTTCGTTCGAACAATTGAGAACGCCATCCAGTTCGGAAACCCTGTTCTTATTGAGAACGTGTCGGAGCACTTGGATCCTATTTTGGATCCCATTCTTCAGAAGCAGATTGTCAAGGTTGGGGGCATCGCTCAGGTCAGGTTGGGAGACAACTCGATCGAATACGATCCCAAGTTTAGGTTGTACATCACAACCAAACTCAGCAACCCCCATTACCCTCCTGAAACTTGCGTGAAGGTCAACTTATTGAACTTCATGGCTACTTTGGACGGCCTGGAAGACCAGATGTTGGGCGAACTCGTCAAACTCGAGGAGCCTGAGCTTGAGGCGCAGAGGGAGCAGCTCGTCTTGGACGATGCTGAGAACCAGAGGGCTCTCCAGGAGATTGAGGACACAATCCTCCACCTGCTCAAGACCGCTGAGGGTAACATTCTCGATGACGAGAACTTGATCAACACCCTGGCCCAGAGTAAGGTCACCAGTAACAACATTAACGAGAAGGTCAAGGTCGCTGCCAAGACCCAGGTCATCATCGCCAAGACGAGAGAGCACTACAAGCCTGTCGCGTTCCACGCGAGTAACTTATTCTTCTGCATTGCTGACTTGGCTAATGTAGACCCTATGTACCAGTACTCCTTAGAGTGGTTCATCAAGCTCTTCAGGGAGAGCGTTGACAGGGCCGAGAAGACCTTCGACAAGGAGGTGAGACTCGAAAGCCTGCAGGACACCTTTACTTACATTCTGTACGTGAATGTGTGCAGGAGTCTGTTTGCGAAGGACAAGCTTCTTTTCAGTTTCTTGCTCTGCACCAAGATCATGCTTAGTAGGAAGCAGCTGAAGCAAGGTGACCTCAGGTTCTTCTTGCAGGGTAGCACCGCCTTGGAGCTAGCCAAGCCTAAACCCAATGCGTCGTGGTTGAGCGAAAAAATTTGGAAGGAAATGCTTGCTCTCAGTACGGCCATCGTGGAGTTCGAAGGCTTTGATGGAGACTTTACAGCAAACTTGGACAAGTGGGAAGAAATCTTCAACAGCAAGGAGCCCTTGGACGCTGTCAGGGAGTATATGTTGGAGCAGAGGGTTGAGGACGACAAGTTGTCCGAGTTCCACGTTCTCACTTTGACCAAGAGTATCAGGCCTGACGTTGTGGTCCCCTCCACAATGGTATTTGTGGAGGGGCAGATGGGCAAGAAATTCATTGAGATTCCCCAGTTTGACCTCGACTTGTGCTTCAGGGACAGTAGCTGCGACAGCCCGTTGGTTTTCGTGTTGACGCCTGGCGCCGATCCGATGACCGCGCTTATGAAGCTTGCTGACGAGAAGGGCTTCGGAGGGAACAAGATGACGGCCATCAGTCTTGGCCAGGGTCAGGGACCCATTGCCGAAGAGGCCATCAAGAACGCTGCCGACAAGGGAGCGTGGGTCTGTCTTCAGAATTGTCACCTTTGCGTGTCGTGGATGCCTGTTCTCGAGAAGATCTGCGAGGAGCTCTCGCCTGAGCGCGTGGATCCCAAGTTCAGGCTCTGGCTGACCTCGGAGCCCTCCAAGGCCTTCCCTGTTTTCATCCTCCAGAACGGAGTGAAGATGACGGTCGAGCCTCCTAAGGGCATGAGGGCTAACCTCCTCGGTAGCTACTACAGTATCGAGGAAGAGTTTCTTGAGGGCTCGGCTAAACCGGCTGAGTTCAAGAAGCTCTTGTTCGCCCTCTGTTTCTTCCACGCTACAGTGAGGGAGAGGAGGAAGTTCGGTCCTCTTGGATGGAACGTTCAGTACGTCTTCAGTGGTCCTGATATGAAAATCAGTATGGACCAGCTGAGGATCTTCGTCGATGACTCGGCCGGAATGGACATTCCTTACCCTGCCCTTCACTACCTTACTGCCGAGTGTAATTACGGTGGAAGATGCACGGACGACAAGGATAGGAGGTGCCTTGCGAATATTTTGGACGACTTCTACCGCCCTGAGGTTCAGGGTGAAGACTACAAGTTCTCCCCCAGCGGGGTGTACTACGCCCCCAAGGAGGGCAACTTGCAGTCCTACAAGGACTACATTGAGACCTTGCCCATGAGCGAGGGACCTGAAGTATTCGGTCTACACGACAACGCTAATATTAGTTGCGCTCTCAGTGAGACAAACGCCCTTCTGCTGACTGCCTTGAGCCTTCAGCCAAGGAGCAGCGGTGGGGAGGGTAAGGGATGGGGAGAAATCCTGGCGGATTTGGCGGTCGACATTGAGAAGAGGCTGCCCCCCATCTTTGACATGGAGAAGGCCCTTTTGGATTTCCCTGTTATGTACGAGGAGAGTATGAACACTGTCCTTACGCAGGAGCTCATCAGATTCAACAGGCTGACTAGCAGGATCGCCAGCACGTTGAGCGAGGTGCAAAGGGCTATCAAGGGTCTCGTTGTGATGAGTGGGGAATTGGAGGAGATGGGCAACAGCATGGTTTTGAGCTTGGTCCCTGCCCTTTGGAACAAGGTCAGCTACCCTAGTTTGAAGCCCCTTGGAAGTTGGGTCACTGACTTCCTAGCTAGGCTGAAGTTCCTAGGAGACTGGATGGTGGCAAAGAAGGCCCCCAACAGCTACTGGCTCAGCGGTTTCTTCTTCACCCAGGCCTTTATCACTGGAACTTTGCAAAACTACGCGAGGAAGGAGAACAAGCCCATAGACACGGTCGGTTACGACTTCAGGATGTTGACGCCCGACGAGCAGGCCCTGGCTAACAATGTTCCCCCCGATGATGGAGCCTACGCCTACGGTCTGTTCATCGACGGAGCGCGCTGGAACGAGGTTGACCACATCCTAGATGAGAGCCACCCCAGGGAGCTGTTCGTCCAGTGCCCTTACATTCACCTTTGGCCAAGGAGCATTAAGGACATTCCTGTCACCAAGGGAACACCAGAGACTTACACAGGAGCAGTTTTCGGGACGAACCACGTCTACGCCTGCCCGGTGTACAAGACAAGTATAAGGTTTGGTGTGCTCATGACTACCGGGCACAGTACGAACTTTGTCATGTACATTACTATGCCAATGGCAGAAGAGTCTACTCAGAAGCACTGGATCAAGCGTGGCGTTGCTATGTTGACTCAGCTGGACGATTGAGAGTGACTTCAAACAATAGAAAACAATAGAATAAACACACAAAAACTCAATTAAGGGACGTTCTTAATTCGGTTTCTGCTGGGGGGCAATCCCGGTGCAAATTGAGTCGAAGTAAATAATACAAAATGATTTGGATGATAAAATGAGAGCTATTATTATGGGTAGGAAATACTAAAAATGTCCAACCTCTGCTTTCGATTTCCTTATACGCCACGCTAGCGACGCGCTAGAAGCCCTTCAGGCCCGCCTTTGATCATAGTCGTTGGTTTTCATTACTTTTTCACAGTTCAGACAAGTGCGAACAGCGACCAATTTAGCAGCGGCAGCCAACGTTGGGGATGCACATCTCGCCCTGGGTGCAGCACTCAGACTTGCCCTCGGAGTACTCGCAGAGCTCGGTGTCGTCGGAGCAGGTTCCGTCCTCCTTGAGGGAGAATCCGCAAAGCTTAGCATCGGCGTGGTCATAGAGGTCAAGGGTCATCTTGATGCTGAGGAATCCGTGGGTGACAGTCTCGGTGTACTTGGGGTATCCAAAGCCAGAGCATGGGGAGTCGGTCTCGGCCTTCTCAAGTCCTTTCTCGAACTTCTTGTAGAGGTCAAAGTCTTCAGGCTTCATGCAGCACTCTCCACAAAGGTCGTGGCGAGTGTCGATAGAGTAGTACTACGATAGAAGCGGGAAGGGTAGTGGGGTGGGTTAGAATGGCATGAATCAAGGACACAAAGCATAGAAAAAACCTGTTCTCCCATAAAATCCGGAACACTCACCTTTTCCTCTCCCTCAACGGCACAGGCACCGGCGCAGCACTGCTCCTCGTCGGCGGTGGTGAAGGGGTTGGGCATTCGGAGGCCCTTGGCGGACGCAACGGCAGGGAGAAGGAGAACAAGAGCAGAGAACTTCATTTCTGAGCAGGTAAGGTCGGTGGGGGGGTGGAAGAAAAGGAGAGATGGGGGGAGGGAGGGCGGGGAGAAAGGAGGTTAGATGAAGCGTCGTGGTCTCAGGGGTATAGGGAGGGGGGATCAGAGGAGAATAAGGTCGAAGAACTCACTTTTTCTATCTTCAATGTTTGCGGGCGATAAGCAGGAGGTGGGCTGGCCCAGGCTTTCTGATGTAATTATGAACTCTTTGGTTTCTATTGCGTTTTTAGCGTTTTATTGATCGTTTAATTTCGATAGCTGACCTTGCTCTGGTACCGTCTCTCGATCTCGTTGACTAATCTGGCCTTGAAGTACTTAACCCTCGCCTTGGCGTCGACATTACCCTCCATCAGCATCTCCTCAGTAAATCTAACGAGGCTCCAATCGGCTTCCCTGCTGACCTCCCTCTGCACCCTCGCCCACCCGTTCTCCCTCCTGTCGTTGGGGCTGTAACCCTTGACAGGAGGTATCAGTTCGTGACAATAACCGGGCAGAGACGAGAGCTGGATGGCAGTCTGGGAATCCCTGTGGATGTAGTGCGCAAGTTCGAGGGGGAACGGTGCGTTCTTCGGTTCGTCGTTCTGACCCCCTACCATATTTGATATAAGCTCCTGGATGTACCTCCCCCCGGACTTCCCCTCGTAGTCCTGGGAAGCCCACTCCCCGACCTTCTCGAAACCGAGCACGTCCAGGGTCTTCTTGAAGAATATGTTGGGATCCTTAAGGACACCAACGTTCTCGAAATTCCTCTGTATGAGCGTGTCGGCAGCCCCCGCCATCTGCAATGCGAGGAGCGAAGCGACGAGTGGAAGGGCGCGAGCGAAGCGAGCGTAGGAAGGGGTGTTAGTTATGGGACGAGCGAAGCAAATACTAAGGAGGTTCAAAAAGAGCAGTCGTCGCTTTGCTCCTCCTGCCCTCTCACCTCCTCCGCCAGTGCCTTCGAGGGCGTCGCCGGGAAGTAGTAGTCCGCAGACCTGGCGATAAGATACGTCATGTGCATGAACCTAAGCGTCTCAGTCGTGAAACCCTCCCCCCCCCTGACGTGCTCGGCAAGCAACGCCTGCCAGAGCTCGTTCACGGCGAAACCGTGCTCCAGGAGAGGGTGGTCCCCGAACTTGCAACGCGCGCTGGCGAGGGAGTACATTATCATTGCAATCTGAGCAGGGGTTCCCCCCTTTTCTAGGAAGTACGGCACAGTGTCGTTAGCCACGTACTTGAAGAAATCGGTCGCTACAGTGTTCATGTTACTGATCCCAAGAGCGGTGTGCGAGATACTGCGATGAGCGGCGGTGAGGAGCGAGCGGCGGTGAGGAGCGAAGCGAGCAGCAGCGAGGGGTGAAGCGACGAGCGCGCGGTTGTTAGTTATGTGTGTGTGTGATATTACGTTGTCGCTTCTACAACCCCATCTGTCCGTTAATTCCTTGTAAAAAGTTCTCACCTGTAAAGGTCCCCGTACCTAACCAGCCTCATAGCGTCCCCCTCAACAGCCCTAAGATATTCCGCGCAGTCGTACCCCTTAAGCGACATTGCCCATATTGTCCTGGCCGCCTCCGTCGGGCTGGACCCTTTGACAAGTCCGGTTGCTATGTCAGGCTGTGTGCAACGGTTGAACAGACCAGTGAGAGGGAACACGTCCCTGTGGAGTTGGCTAGCACCGTACACGGCGGTGGCGACGTGCTGGGGGCCGGAAGTGAATACCTTATTTATGCCCCCGTTGTACTCTACGGCGTTAACGAACTTTCCCTTCTTCTTTGGGTTCCTGCTTCCCCTGAGAGCAGCGGCGAGGGGCGAAGCGGCGAGGAGCGAAGCGACGAGTAGTGAGTGTTAGCTAATAGTATATCGCCCAATTATGAATCTCTCCAGGCACTCTCGTTTTCTTCTCTCCCCTTGTTAACCCTCCCTCACCTGTACTTTGATCGTCCCATTGCGTAAATTCCCTTAGCTATATTCTCCCCCGTACCGTTCTTAACCACGAACGCACCCTGTGCGTCGAGGGTGTGGAAAACCTCGGGTACGAAACGTTTCTCTACCGCTAGGATGTGGGATGCTGTGGTTATGGAGGAGGGGGAGGTTGAGTAGTAGTATAGGTCGGAGAAGGTTCCGTGGGTGGAACACTTTTGGAGGAAGGAGGAACCTAGGGAGAGGGTGTGGTGGAGGGCGTTGGCTATCTTGGTTATGTCCGCGGCAGTCGTTCTCTTGTCCTTCATGATCTCCCCTGTGCTCTGTCGGAGATTTTCCCCGTAACCCTCGGTGGTCTGGTGAGGAGCAAAGCAACGAGTAGAGGTGTTAGTTAGTTTATTACATTACGCGCGCTAGGTGCCCTCCGCGCGGCTTTCCTTCGCTTCTCGTCCTATCTCACCTCCCTCAGCAGCTTCTCAGTCTTGGCAGGGAGGGGGGAGGGATGGTAGTTAGGAGATAGTATGGAGAGGAGGTGTGAAAGAACGTCGATGTAGTTGGCCCGGTAGCGGGGGGGGGTCGGGGAGGGAAGGGGGGCGGAGAGGATGAGGTTCAGGGCTGTGGACATCTGATCAATTGTGGACTGGGGGAGGGGAGAGGAGGGGTAGGAGGAGTTTAGGAGGAAGGTCTGCGAAGAGGAGCGAAGCGACGAGTGGAAGGTTGTTAATTATAGTGGCTATTTTGATGAGCGAAGCGAATCGCTTACTGCCTACCTTGATCAGGTTTAACGCAGTGTTTATGTTGACAGCGTTTACTCCTTCGTCCGTCGATAAACCCGTTTTGAAGACCTTAATCATGTTCGATATCGAGTGTTTTGGATCGCTGGAATGACGGTAGGCTGAGAGCATTGTGTTGTTCAGGACAGCATGGGAGGAGACTGAGGGGAGGGAGGGTGGGGGAGGAAAAGGGGTGGAGGGGGCAGGATGAAGTGGAGATGAGGAAGATGATGGAGAGGATGGAGAGGAAGAGGAAGAAGAAAATTGTCGTGATGTTGATGTGCTACCATTATAAGCATTGTAATGTGCATTAGAAAGTAGGGGCCTCGAGACTTGACTTATGATGATGTTATTATTTCTATTAATATACATCTTATGATTATATAAAGGTATGTACTGTATATTAAATGATGATGTTGTTCTATATATTGATAATAAAGTTCTAAATCGTTGTAAGTTACATGATAAAGAATGGCTAAGTCGACGATGGGGTAGACTTGACATTATTTATTGACAATTCACAAGTATAAAGTATTTTTATGGGTAATAGGAGGATGATCTGATGATATGAGCAACGGGAGTGAGTTTTCGTTTCGAAAAATAGTAATACCAGAATTCAAGATAGGAATATTTGTGGGAAAGGAATAATTGGATTTTACGACGTAAAAAAAAAGTGCAACATCAAAATGAGATGTCGGTCAACTTTCAGGGAAATTTTACAAAATATTTACACCAATTTACGGGCCTACAAAGGGTCTTCTCAAACTCCCTCCCTTCACTCCTGCTTTTGTGTGTGAGGGTTGGTTTATAAACAACCAACTGTGTGTACAACTAACTAATAACCAATCGGTAAGACATTTCCCGCTTTCACCCGTATCCCAACTGCCCCCCTTATGGCCGTAATATTCCCAATTGTCCATTATGACCCCTATTGCCATCCATGCTCGAAACTCCAACGATTGGGGTTACGATCTTTTCTCCCCCAAAAAACAACCTTCGCCCTTCATACTTTTTGAAGATTGATCCTAATGCCTTCATCGTTGTTTATTTGCCCATAATTATCGTCAAAGAGTCCGTAAAAGTGCTAACTATTTTCGTCTCGCAACTCTCTCTAATCTAACATTGTCAGGGTTTGTTATTTACTGAGTACAAACCGTAATTCAAGAACTTATACGAGATCCTCCAGGAAGAATCTAATAAAGGGGCCCTTACGCGTGTCGACCTCTCCTGAATAGCAGGAACTTATAGAGGGTCAGTTTCGTCGTGGTCTCCTTCCTTCTTCTTCAAATAAAAATATGGGAGCTGCAGGCAGCGCCCTGAACTCGCTCGAGAACACGGTCGCCCAGCAGGAGCTCGCGAAGCCCCTGGATGGTTCCGACGTCAGTCACTCTGGGGAAGCTGCGCTGCAGGAGGTCGTGAGGCTTAGGAGGGAGCTTAGGCAGCTGCTCGATAAGGAGGCGTTCAAGAAGAGGAAGGAGAACAACAAGTGGAGGAGAGGAAGGTGAGGGAGAGTAAGGAGGATGAAGCAAAGGATGGGGGGAGCGGAGCGACGACCGTAAACTACTGCAGCACAATAACTAACAACCTTTCCACTCATTGCTTCGCGTCCTCTCCCTTAGTTTTGGTCAGATAAAGAAATCTGAGGACTACTGGGACCGCCAGCTGTCCTCTAAGGAGATGAAGTCCGATTCCTCCGACTCCAAGGAGGTCGACGTTGGTAACGTGGAGGAGGAGTTGAAGCGCATGGCGGAGGACATGTCCATTATGCTCCAGG
>Ga0115006_10000789_pt1 | contig 18259 bp, 18 predicted proteins | sample ArcOceMetagenome_3_FD_88943 | JGI IMG/M metagenome (GOLD analysis project Ga0115006, IMG submission 88943) | Marine eukaryotic phytoplankton communities from Arctic Ocean - Arctic Ocean- Svalbard ARC20M Metagenome | ecosystem: Environmental > Aquatic > Marine > Oceanic | place: Arctic Ocean...
CGCCCTCTGGACATTGTTACCATACGCCTCTAGCGCGCGGGTCGCATTCGCCTCTTCAAAGCCCATCTCGAGCAATTTGCCCAGGCACGTCCTGTCGACGCCGCCAGTCGGGTCGACTGTGCCCACAAGCCGGAAGGCTTGCTCCAGCGCCAGCGCATCGGCGTACTGGTAGGCCTGCAGTTCCAGCGCCCCAGCGTCTCTCCACTCCCACACCACTCGGCGCACTTGCCGAATGAACCCTGTATCTTGTTTGCGCTGCACTCCGTGCCGCACGTTGACCACGTAGGTGCCTGCACAGACCACGGTGAGGGGCACGCGCGCGCGATGCGCGCACACTAGCGTGGCTCAGCGTGCCCGCGGCGTTGACAGACGCTCGTTCGTCAACACCGCTGCGCGGAGAGCCGGCCACAGGCACGCGCACTGGCAAGCCCTACCAGGGCCCGCCTGCACCGTCGTGGTCTGCGTCGCCGTCAGGCTCTTTGCGGTGTCGTCGTCGTAGAGCACCCATCCCTGGGCAGCGCGAGGGGGTGTGGTAAATGTGAACTGGGGAAACCCGCTGCGTGGCCCGCTGCCGCCGGCACGGCTCCCACGTGCTGCGCGCGCCACGACACGCACAGTCATCGGCGGGCGGGCGGGCGTACCGGCTTCGCGGGCCCATCGCTCCCTGGCTGCTTGTCCGCCCAGAACTCCCAGAGCTCCTCCCCCTGCATCTCTCCCACGTTTTGCCGCCTCCCGACTGGGGCGCAAACAGATAGTTTTTTTTGTATTTTTTTCTTTTGTCACGGGCTGGCACGGGACCCTTCTCAAACTCGTTGTCGCCCCGGCGTTGGCGGGCTGAAGGAGTGGGGCCGACAATGGGCGGCGACGTGGCAGCAGGCGCCGCGGGCACGCGACACGGGCCCTGCCACGTGCCAAGCGCTCCCGTCCGCGCCCCTGCCCACTGCTAGTGCGCCCGTGCCCCCGCGGCACCTGCACCACCCGCAGGATGAGTGCGGACCTCGATGACGCAGTTCGCCCAGACGCACCAGAAGAACCGCTGCCGGAGGCTCCCGAGGCAAGGGAGCAGGCAGGGGTGCCGGAGCCGGAACCGGATGAGGCGCCCGCCGACCTAGAGCTGGCTGCTCCGGACGAGTCCGGGCAGGCGGAGACAAAGCTCATCTACCGGCTCTCAGGAAAGTCGCGGCTCGACATGCCACTGGGCACCCAAAGGGAGAGGCAGGGGGTGAGCCAGATGCGAAGCAGCAGCAGCACGGGCTCCCTGCAGCGGCAGCTGGGGCTTGCTGCCGCATACATCCACGATGACTTTGAGCAGCAGGACTTCACGGTGAGACGCGCCGCGCCGCGGCGTTGCGTGCGCGAGCAAGCGGCACGCAGCGATGTGAGGCGTGGTGGTGATGGTCCGCGGGCTGACACTGCTGTGCATCGCGTGCGCGTGTTTTGCAACATCCCCCGCTCTGTCCAGTCTCTAGCCTCGGACCCCCTCCGCAGGACTACCAAGCGCCTGCTACCACCGCATCTCGTCTTTGACATCACCAGGACGCAAGTAGCCTCGTCTCAGACCAGGCAGCGCGCGAGAGTTGCGACTCCCTCGGATCCAGTACGAGGCTACAAAAATGAAGCGGGTCAGTGCTGCTCCTTGGCGACGCGCCTGCGCCAAAGGCGCCAACAAACGCAACCTGCTTTTAAACGTGTACCCCAAGAACCGGGCAAACCGGCCTAAAAACCCAATGCGGCATTGCAATAACAAGCGTGTGGCAAATGCATGAGCCACGTAGACAATCGCGCACTACGCAGATTAGCACACTGTCTCTGACCATTTGCGCTCACCTGCGTATGCCACGCACAGCCGCGGCAAGATTTCCGGACGAGACCTATGCACGACCGGGCTCGCGAGCTGGGTCGCTCGCTCCGATGAAGGCATCCAGCATGGGCAGGAAAAGTAAGCAGGCGAGTTTGCGACCACAAGGCAAGGCCCAGGGGCAACGCGATGAGGCAGACGCGCGACATCCACGTCCGCACACATCTCTTGGATTGGCGCGGGGGGCAGACGAAGCCGCAGATTCACCCCTGTCCGTTGGGGCCAATTCAGCTATTACCGTGGATACGGGAGCAAGGGTGACTCTGGCTGACCTAAAGACCAGCTGGACCATGTCTGGGGCAGGGAGTATGGAGTCCATTGAGGAACCACCCGAGCTCAAGGCATCCCGGTATTATATGATTCTTGCGCTGTAGTGCCCAAAACAATTATGTCTTGCTCAATTGACAATATTGATGGGCTTTGCAAAGTGATGCAAACGAATGCTAACACGTACCCACGCGCACGCCCTGACTGGCTGGAACTTTTGCTCGGGTGATGGAAGCATGCTGATGACGATGCCGCCTGGGACAAAGTACAAATACGACCCTTTGTTGCAAAATGAAAAGAAAAAATCCAAGCTCGCGAGACTGTCATCGCAAAATGTTGCTGGTATTGCTGAGTATCTTCTGTGTTCTACTATTGCATGCTGTGAATCTTTAAACACCCGAACTTCCTTGAATGTGCCTTTACCTTTTTTCTCCTTTCCCTTTTTTTGTCTTTTTCTTTTTCGACACATTGTGTGTGCCATACTTTCCGCAAAGCACGCCTTTTGTGTCTCATTATCTGCGGATATCGTAGATTTATCTCTACGTTTGAAGAGACGTGCATCCGTCAGCCATTTTGGGACCGTGCAATTGACCTGACCTTCTTTTGCATCCGTTCCCTCTCTCGCTCGCCGTTCCCTCTGGCAAATCCTGTTCGCATGTACGCAAGCAGAGCTTTCGACACTGGATGAAGTCAACCGTACTCGCCGCGAGTACAAGGAAGAAATCTCCAGGCCAGATGGAACGCCCATTCCCTCAAACAACCGCAAATGGCCGCACATAGTTCTGGACACGATCAACAACAACTCAAATGAACGGGCAATCGGCATTCTCTCTGTCGTGCGGAAGTACAAATACATTGAGAATAGCCCTAGTCACACAAAAGCATTTGCTTTGAGTCAGCGAGGCTACGTGGAACAGCACAAGAAGGGTCTTACAGAATTTGAGCCGATGCCCGAACTCAACGTCACCATGATGCAGTATGCAATGGCCAAGAAACAACCCCTGTTTTCAATGTTCCGGGAATACAAGGCGCTGCGCCACTGGGATTTTGCCGTGCGGCGCCGCAAATTCAACGATCGGAAAGCGATTGCTGAAAGAAAGCTGCTTCAAGCCCGGCGAGAGCACTGGGCATGTGTCCAACATGTCATGTCCGCATGTGTGCAGCTTACTCTGGACGTGCAAGAGAAAGAATTGAGGGCGCCACCCACAGGATGGAGTGTTGAGCAGCTCAGGGATGAGATTCTGCGCCGCCGTGAAATCCTTCAAGATGCATTGGACTCGACGCGCCAGCGCATCACAAACTACCTCGAAAGGTTCTTTTCTTCCATCTCAGAGAAAGTGAGCGTGGAAAAAATGCGTGAAATCTACAAGCAAAATCGTGTTGGGAACGAGAAAAAGGCCTTGCAGATCGCATCGGTGAGAGTTTCCATGAAGTCAAATCCTGTATGTTTCCTTAGGTGTCCCTGTGTCGCTGACAGCTCACTGCGTGCCACAGGAGGATATGATGCTCTTGGCGCGCCTTTACTGCCTGTGCGAGCACATCATGTGCCAAACAGCGACGCAGCTATACAACAATGAAGTGGCCCGCGTCTTAAAGTTGTTAAAAGGGCAATATCAGTCGGGTGTTCTGAACGTCGACGCTTCTATGTTTGTCTCTACGCCCATGGATGTCAAAATTGAGTTGCCGCACACCGAGTTGGACGTGCGAAATCCCAAGAATGTTGCTGAAATCAGAGTTGTCCCAAGTGGCTCTGATATTCTCGAAATGCTGACAAGCAACTTCAACACGCTGTGTGCCTCTCTTGCTTTCTCGATGCGACCTCGACTGATCCATTCACTGGAAAAGTACATAGCGTCTGAGGTCTTCTTGCCATTCGCCTCTAAGAAGCCAGATTATTCGACGCAACTGACCCATTCGGTGGAGTACTTGGACTTTCATGACAGTCTAGTTCAGGTGATAAACTCTTCTCACTCGGCGTCGATCGACCATTGCTCGACCACAATGGGTCATCTCCGTGTTTTGTTCGCGTACATGGAGGGATTTTCTGTTCGGTCGGCAGAGGAGAAGAGAGCGCTGATTGATAAATACCCGCAAGAAGTTGAGCAGTATGCCCAATGGGGCGCCGCCTTGGTAAAAATGCCAGTTCAGGACTACGACTCCGGTGCGCTGCGGGTCAAATACCGTAGAATCAAAATGCAGATGCAGGACAAGCTGCAGCAAGAAGTCGTCGACGCACGTTTCGACATGTTCTTCGAAACGACCAGCAACGCCATTACGGATCTAACCAGGTCGGGCAAAGCGTTCACGGAACAGTTGAAGTCAGAGACTAGGACTTTTGACGATCTCGTTAGTCTGCTCAACACTTCGAAAGAACTCGACAGGTGTATGGAGGACTTTGTGCACCGTGTCCAAGTGTGCTTACAGAACCGAGAGGTCCTCATAGCAGAATACAAGACAACATCGTCCTTCATCCAGGATCCGGCGAGCAAAAAAAGTGTCCCGTTTTTAAATCCGCACCTAGCCGACAAGATGCGAGAGGAGCGTCAAATGGCACAGGTGTTGTTTTTTCCGTTTCTCTCCCTAGGTCAGAGTCAGAGATTTTCCCTGCTGACTAATCTTTTGCAAGAGGGAAGTGAGGGATTGCTGACTTTTGGAGACTATAGATGCGGATGATCCAGAATCATGAGGAAAATATCGGACTCGTGAAAAGGAACGTTGCGGGTTTCACCAAAGACCTGAATGGAATTCAGACTGAACTTCGAAGTGTTAAGGTAATGTGGAAATGAACAAGTTCGTGATCTTTTGTCTAGGTGTTTCATGAATATTTTCAAACAAACGTGTATGAATTGCAGGTGCAACAACTTTCATCTTCCAGCGAGACTGCGCTGAGCGCCATTCAGGGTATGAAGACAAAAATCACGGTACATGAGCGTTCTGCAATATCTTGTTGCCGCACATTCCGCTTGCGTCATGCTGTGCAGAGATCCTGACAAAACTCACATTGAGATCATCTGCAGGATTTTGAGACTCGTAAGGATGTCATCGGCGAGGTGTTGGAGTACCTGAAGTTGCCTGCCCTTAACATGAACACACTTAAGGATATAAAAGAGCTGGTCGAATCCTTGGACGAGTTGTGGAAAGGAATCGCGGGTTGGCGCGCTGCAACGTAAGAATTTTGCAAACGTGCGCACATATTCTTGAAGCGTCAATGCATATCACAGTGGAACAGATGGCATGATGATGCCTGAGCTCTGAGCATGTGCAGGTCGGAAATGCTCGACACGCCCATCAAGGTCTTGCAGGGTATCGATGTTGAAAAGCGAGTGACGCCAGTATTGGAACAAATGGCACGGCTTGCCGAAACGCATCACAAAATTCCGCTGGCGCAGGAGCTTGCAAATGATCACAGAGAGTTTTCAAACATCTGGCCCTCGATCCGGCGGCTAGCAAACAAGGCGATGCAGAAGGCTCACTTTGACGAATTTCTGAAGGCGAGGATTTTTGCTCTTTTTTGATGCAAACGGCAGTTTGCTCTTTTTTGATGCAAAAGGCTTTACTGTGTGCATGCTCGCAACTGACATCATTCGCTGTTGGATGCGCGGCAGGGAGACTCTACGGAGCTGGTGCACATTGATTTGTCGACTGTCACCGTCAGGCAGCTACAGAAAGATCGACATCTTGAAAAGGTAGAAAAACTGACTAGGCTGCATAACAAGGCTGTGGAGGAGGAGCAGATGTTTGCACTCGTGGATAAACTTCGAGTGTCCATCGACAACAAGGCTCTGAACGTTCGAAGAGAAGGTGATATCACCTGGGTAGAGGGCCTGGTCGAAACTGCGTCCCTTATTCAGGATGACGCAATGCTCATCTCCAGCATTCATCAAACAGAGTTCCGCAAAATGGTTAAAGCCGAGCTGGAATCGCTCGGGCACCGAAATAATGAAGCAGGTGCCATGGTGTCCCGCCTTAGATTTTGTCAAGAGTCTTGGAATGCTCTCAGAGTTGCGCATGCCGGGAAGAATTTGAAGCGCGTGGACACTGAGACGTACGAGCAGTTCGTCACGGCAGAGGGAAAGTGGATTAAGGCAGTGGCAGCGTTGTCCATGGAGCGTGGGCAAATTGGGTTGCGTCACGTCGAATTTGCACATGTTTTGCGGGTACAAGAGGTGATGGAGCTCTTTACGAAGTGCACTGAGCAGATGCGTTCGTTTTATGATTATCTGTCGTCACAGTGCTGGCGACTGAGATACGTGCCGATGATGGAGGCTCTGCATATCACGGGAATGTTTTTGGGCCCGGGTCCCAGCGTCCAAGAATCTGTTTTAGTTCGCGCATTTCCCAGCATGCACGCGATCAAAGTCAACACTGACCACCAGCCCGAGCTCATCACCGGGGCACACACCGAGACGCTTCAGATTAGGCCTTCGCAAGGCGGCCCGTCAAGTTGGATAGAGACTGTCCAAAATTTCCTGCTGGATACGCGCAAGGCAGTACAGGCACAAGTGACTCGTGGTGTTGAGGGCGTGCGCGACGGGACAATTTTCAAACGGACTGCAGACCACACTTGCCAGGTGACAATTCTAGCGTTGCAGATGTCGTGGAGCAATAAATTGACGCTAAATCCTGGCAAGGCGCAGCACTCGGCGTGTCAGCAAGAAGTCAAAACGCACGTTCAGTCACTATTTGACGTGTACGGCCAGTCAACTAAGGCTTCTATTCTGCAGCGGCGGAAATTTCAGAGTCTGGTTATTGTGTCGCATACTTGGCGAGATGCGCTCGATGCGATTCTTTTGGACATCCACGATCACGAGACTGCTGAATTGCTCACTCAAATGCCATGCCTGCAGATCTATAAGTATGACGATAAGAATGAAGATTTGATTGTGCACTACGGGCCATACGCCTATCCTTACGGCTTCGAATTTCTGGATGGGTCCTTGATAACTCCGGGGCTACCGACCAGCTGGAAGTACAATCTGTTTTTGCTTTCATGTCTGGAAAGTAAGACATGCGGCTTCATACGGTCTAAGGACAATTACTCGCGCAAGGAAACAACTCTTCAAGATCTTGCTCGCATGTATGGGCAGTACTGCGACACAATTGATTGCCGGGTTGTTCAACCGATCGAACAACTGAACAAGTGCGTGGAGGGTGCAACGCAGGGACGCTGGTGGCTGGTGCTCACGCACGTGGACAGGCTCAGTAGCCAGACTATGAATATGGTTGCAAAAGCGGTATTAAGGTGCATGCTCGCTTTGCCGAGCAAGGCGCACGTTCTTCCTGGACGGTCGGGTGCTCAGATTGTTTTAAGCAGATTGCCAGGAATTTTCTTCATGGGTAGTTCAAACCATGTCAAAGAATACGTACCTGCTCAATTGGCAGCCGCACTCCGCACCCGGACCCTTGGAAGCTGCCGCCCTCACCGCCAGATATTTGCTACAGTGCAGTTGGAGGCCATGGGTTTCGAGCGGTCTGCATTCCTTGCTGCGTTGCTGAATTGTGCATACGGGCTGCTGCAGCTGCTATTGCCCTTGCCCCGGCATCCATGCCTGAAGTTCAATGTCATGAAAGAGGTCATCATGGAAGCGGTTTCTATTGTGAAGGACTTGAGCACGAAAGCAGAGATAGAGCGAGCTGCTCGATCGCGACCCACAACACCGAGCTCAGCGCAGGTGGACATTCGCCCGGATACTACTACGCGCCCTGATTCGGCTCTAACCCGCGTCAGCGTCAGCACAACCAACTCAACAGAGAATGATGGATTCGACATTGATATTCGGGCTGTGGCTTTGGCGTTTTTACGACACAATCGCAGAATGTTAAATGCAGAAGAGTATTTGTACTGTGTTGACGCGGCACGACAAGTTTTTGGCGACACGGTCACCAACTTCAGCAACCTCGCACTTGATGTTGCACCTGACCCTGCATTCTCCTTGCAGGTGGAAAGTGTTTTGAATGGCATGCAGCAATCGGCGACCAAGATGTTCATTGATAAATGCTGTTCTTTGCTGGATTGTTTGAAATGCGACAATCGACCTGTAGTTCTTGTTGGTCCGCCGCAAACAGGCAAATCGCACTGTATCAAAATCGTCAGTCATGCTCTTACACTCGACTTGAAAAGTGTGGTCAGAGATGCGATGCCGAGAACAGCAACTAAGTTTCTCGCGCCCTTGGCCTATTTCTCTTCTCCGACATATGCCCCTTTCGGGCATGATTCAGGTGATTATGTGGTCCATTTCTGCTCAGACTGTCTGACGCTTTGCTGACCCTTTGGGTGTTTGAGCAGAGACGTTTGATCAGCAGAGTAAAGTAGAACTGTACGAGTACATCAAGTGGTTTGGTGAGGCACCGATCAAGCGAAATTTCACGTTTAACAGCCGCTGGTTGATAATGGATTGTCCAGATGCGCAAGCTGTAGATGGTATTATGTCATGCTCTTATCAGCGCATGCAAGAGATGCAAGGCGATCCAAGCGATGTCAGGTTCGATCCCACACCCTAATGGTGTGTCCATGCAAGTCAATGTGTTGAGTGAACATGGACTGACACTATCCTTTTGGATGCCTTAGGAGGCCTATGCTCTTCATCGAAACTTGCTCATTGCAAAATGCGGCGCCATCGCCGATTGCGATGTCACACATCGTCTACTTCCACTCGGACTGTCTCGGGTGGCGGGAAATTTTCCAAGCATGGACCGAAAGGCTCTTGCTTAAGGTATGCGCCATCACAAATATGCCTGTCTCCCAAATCTCACAGACTCTCCTCTCATGTTGAATTGCTGTACGTGTTTTTCACGCGCAACACGCATACGCATAATGCATATCATGTCACAGCTTGGGGAACGCACATTGAGTGTGATCAAGGAGTTGGTCGATGAGCACGTGCCAGAAATCATCAATTTCATCGCTACGCAGTGCCAGACTGTGCAGCCTGTGTCAACGATATGCATGATTCGCTCCTTTTGCGAGCTCATGCATTACCATTTCTTTTTGGGGCAAGAGGTAAGTCGCTTACACGTTTATACATTTGTTGATGAGTATCGCATGCTTACACTTTTATACATATGTTGATGAGTATCGCGTCACGCATGTAAACGTGTGTTGCCTCTGACACTCAAAACTCACGCCCAGGTTGCTCCAAGGCGGACGGTGGCATTTGTCCGTGTTGTTTTCGTTTTCGCTATCATATGGTCTTTCGGTGCACTTTTACATCCGGACAGCAGGGATGTTTTCGACACTTGGCTGCGTGAGAGAGTCGAAAAGGCACGGCTCCTGCGCTTTCCGTACAATGAACAGGAGGATTACAAGCACGGTCTTTGGGTAATTTATGTAGCGTCGGAGGCATGCTCCTTTTGCTTATGCGATCGTGATTTGCAAATGCACATGGTTCCTGATTTGATCAAATCTCATGTTGCAGGAAATTTATGTTTCGTTCAGCAGCATGTCCTTGAGGGCATTCTCGGAAACCGATGAGGATCATAACTTAGACGATAATGCACTCCATGCAACGGAGACCACGATGGTTGTTCCCTTCGACCGATTTCGCATGACACACCACGTCTGGCAGGTAAGCACTCTACATCAAAAAAATAGAGACCGGCAGCAGTGCGGCGAGTGGCACAATTCTATTGCCCAGCCATGATCGCTCGATCTTTTGTTTGACACGCTTCTTTGGTGTGTTCTTCTCTTTCGCTCTTCTTTCTGTCAGATTTTCCACACCCAGCGCCAGCATATGGTCCTGTACGCGCCAGATGGTGGCGGCAAAACACGGTTTCTGGACTGGGTCTTCACCATGAAGGACAATCGTGAGAAGGGCTGGAATTTTGCCCATACAAGCATGCAGCAGAAACGAACATCGCGGCAGTTTTGCCAATGGCTCTCGGAATCTTTGGAAATTCGACCTGACAGGCTTTTTGAAAAGGCGGACTTTAATGGATTTTTTGTCGATGATGTGCACCTGGCTCTGGAGAGTGAAAAACAGCCAACTGCCATGGCAGAGCTCTTACGTTCTGTCATGGAAAGAAAAGGTAATACGCGTAAGATGCCTTGTGTGAAAATTTCATACATGTAGCTTGTTACTTGGCAGCATTGAGCGAAGTGAGAATTTGTCGCATTGCTATGTCACTAATGCGCTTCTCTGAATGTGCAAAAGACGGAGGAGATTGGGTCTATGCCCTCTGACCCATCACTGCCCGCTCGCAGGAATGTTAAACAAGTCGCTAATTGAGGAGCAGAACGATCTCGAGACGGTCTCCTTCACGATGCTAGGAAACATTGAGAGACTGAACGAAGACAGTGTGAGGATGCTGAATCATACGGTATTAGTGCCCATGATCATGGAAGCTTCTGACATGGAAGCAATTGCTCAAGTGAACGTGCAGCCATTTGAAAGAACAAACATGATTCCTCAGATCAGAGCGGTTATGAACAAGATTCCTAGCGCGATGGTGGAAGTATTTGAGTGGGTGAAAAAGAATGTGACATCAGAGGAGACTGATGAAATCTTCTTGCTGTGGAGTATAGATCACATGCGATCTACTCTTACTCATCTGGTTTTGTTGCCAATTTGGAGTATGCAGACGTATGACATGTGCATTCGATACATTTGGCATGAAACCATGCGCGTGTATCTGGACCGCTTGACAAATCTCGACAAGGTTCGAAATTTTCGTTCTCAAGTGGCAGACATAATAACAAAATCCCTAGGCACACAGTACAGACGGCCTGTGCGGATTGCCTCAGAAAGTCAGACGTTTCACGTGCTGCTGCCCCATTCGCGCGTCCCATCGTCTGCCATCGATTGGGATTTACATGAACTGGATGCGAAAAATTTGACAACTCGTGCGCTTCAGACCGTTGCTCTGTGCAGCGATATTCCGGGATGGATTACGTGTATTGAGGACTTTCCTCGTCACTTGAGTCACGTCCTGAGGGTGTACAGGCCAGACTATCGTGTGCAAGGGTGTGTGCTCGTTGGACCAAGGGGCTGCGGCAAGATGCAGCTGCTGCAGACCGCAGCCAGGATGTGCAACTACGACATCTTCGCAGAAAAGCCAGACACGCCATTGGAGTGGTCCAGAATGGAGTTGCGCAAAGCGCTGACGACCAGGCAATTGAAAATCTTCGTCTTCTGCTCCAACGGAGCTGCTCTGAATTCAGCAGAATTTGCCCATTACCTTTTGTATCTGATCAAAGGTCATGGCTTAGAGGAGTTCGAAAAATCGGGGTCATCAACGGTACGGTTTGCATTTACATATGATATTGGTACGGCGGTGCCTGTAGACGTCAAGGCCAGACCGCTTCCTCTACCGTTGCTGGAAATTTCAAAACACTGTACGGTGGACTGGATCAAAGGCTGGTCAGACGAAGCCATCATGCGTGTTGCCAAGTATAAGTATGAGGAGTTGTCTCGAAACGCCAAAGTAGATGTCGATGACGAGCTCACGGAAGTAATGTTCAAGTTCCATCGGATTGTTGAGCAGGCTGTGTCTGACACACTCACAGAGGGCATGGCAATGGTCTTTCCGCCACCGATCCTCATCAATGATTTGGTGACAGCTTTCTTTTGTTGCGCAAACCAGCGCTGCCGGCAATCAGACGTTCGAAGGGAGGAGCTCAATTCTGCCCTCAAGGCGTACGAAGACCTCAAGGCCAACCATGCTCACCTGCAGGCAGAGCACGACCGGCTGATCCCAATAGTCCAAGGCGCAATCAAGGAGCATTTGCAAGTTCGAGCTTCGTTCTTGACATACTCGAAAATTGCAACGAGAGCCAGGCGCATCGCTGAGGACGAAGAGGCGATCGAAGTGCACTCTATTTTGTACGGTGATGCGCCAGGTCCGGAAATCATGCACGAGTACGAAATTGCCAAGAATGGCTACTTGACAGCAGCCAGCGCTGTCACCGATCTCCAAGCCTTCCACATGCTGCAGTTTGAGGTGTTTGAGGGGTTTGAAGAGCTTGTGGAATTGCTGGTGGAAGCGCTCACCATTTTGTTTGCAGAGGAGATCGGATACGATATACCAACATTACGAAACTTCGCGCCGAATCTGCAGAAGCTAGTGAAAGAATTCGATGTCAATGCAGTTGGAATATCAACTGTAAAAAGATTGCGCGCATATACAGGGGATGTACGATTTACGCCGGAAAAATATTTTTCACTCAACAAGGCTGCTGGTGTGATCTGCAACTGGGTGCGGGCCGTCGAGCGTTACGGTCGTGTGCACGAGTGGGTCAATCCTGCCTCGTATTCTAATCAGCACCAGAATCTCGATAGAGTCCGCGAGATGTCGAGAAATCCGATCATGGCCCTGGATCAATTTGAAGCTGGGGTGGCTGCTACAAAATTGCGGCAAGAGGAGGCGCTTCGTCGTGAGGAGAATGCGAGGGCGCAAGTTCAGATGTATGAACGGCAGTTACAGCAAAGCAACATGATCCTCAGTGCCGTCACTCCTGAAAAGGTGGACTGGACGTACAAACTCCAAATTTTGGACGAATTCTCTGCCACTATCATTGGTGATTGCATGCTCTACGCAGCCTATGTGACGTATCTTGTGAGTGTCTCTCACTCAAAGCGGCGGGCCATCTTGCAACTCCTTGCTGAGGTACTCGCTGAAGCTGGGATCCGGACAACCCCTGATTTTACTCTAGAGACCTTTTACTCGCCGCTGGACCTTGCTGTCGGTGCTGACTATATGCGTAACTACTCTTGCAAGTCATTGCGTGAAAACTGTCTTGCCATTTCCGCGTGCCCCAGGGTACCACTGTTAATCGATCCTATGGGCCAAGGTCTTGAAGTCCTTCTGTCAGCATCTAGCCCGCAAACACTTCCAGATGGCAACCTTGTAAGTGCGAATGGAGTTAGATCAGAAAATACAAAGGCGTTGCGTCGCTACTCTTTGAGTAAATGCACAGACATCAAGATATTTTTGGAAGAGGCGCGCAGTCACGATGTTCCCGCATTGATCGAAAACGCTGAAGAGGTCATGGAAGAAATTTTATGCGTGTTCCGTCTGCATCCGCATCTTGTGTGTGGCCGCGCAAATCGGAGGAATCTAGCAGCAGATCTTGATCCAGTCGAAGTGTGTGTGGATTTGGGTATGCACTACTGCATCATCATTTCGACATCTAAGAAGACATATGTGCCTCCGGCTGACGCGTTTTACCACATGTCGCTGTGCGATTTAACTCCTGACTCTGACGCTATGCAAGAAATCAGTGTACAACACATCGTCCGGCACCTTGATGTGTCAGCACACTCTCAAGTCCAAGAATTTTGGCGAATTAATAACGAAATGAAGGACACAATTCGTGGTATTGGCCAAACAATATCAGCCATGTTGCGATACGAGAATGTTGTCGCACAAATCAATGAGGTCAAGGCTGACCAATGTGTGCAAAATTGCAAAATACTGATGGAAAACCGCGGACGATTGCAAACGCATACCCTGCGCGGGCTTGACATTTTACGAGCTGTCGAGTATTTCGATGGTATGGCCCAGCAGTGCGCCACTACGTTGTCGACCTCATGGGAGGTTTGCAATATGGCTACAGTCAACATCTTTGGGCTCGGGATGTTCACGAAAGCATTGTCATGTTGCCCTTCACTTTCCGATTTGCCTCGCGGCTCAATCGCCTTCAAAAATGCAGTTGAGGACCTGACTGAAAACATCCTGTCAGATATGACTGCTTCAATGCTTTTGTCGCTACCCTCAGAGACACATCATCTGTGCCTCTTGATACTTCATTCGAGCAGCCGGGAGGATGATCCTATCGCAAAGTTTAAGGGCGCTTTGCAGTTTTTGAGCGAGGCTTTCAACAAGGGCTGTCTGGGTCTTGCCAGTTCGCAGGTCGCCTGCACGCGAGGCACGGGCACTGGAAAATTGTTTTCAAAATTAGGCTGGAAAGTGTTTCGCGACTCACGCCCATTTTTCGAACATGTGTACGCCAAGATCAACAACAGCATGGATTACCAAAGGGAAGAATGGATAGACTTGATCACAAGCAAAGAGTTGAAACTCAGGTTGCCGTGTACACGGGCCGCTGAGGATGAAAACACTGTAGAAAATCTTCTGGTGACCTTGAGCCTCTGTCCGTACAAATTGTCGCGCGCGCTCGAGCAACTCACAGACCGCGAATTTATGTTGGCGAGACTTCATGCGGATGAGGAGCTCCTGGAAAGCGCACAGTTTGTGGACTCGCTGCCGTCCAAGATCGTCTGTATTCTGGCAGATCACCATGTGCCGCATTGGCAAGCTGTTGTGCAAACTTTGCTCAACTTCACCCTTGAAGAAGACTCGAATGTTGTAGGGCGGCCGCTGGTCGTCGATATGTTCACTAGTGATGAAGAACTTCAGCAAATTCTGCAAACCGCCGCTAATGCACCTCACTGGGTGGTGGCAAAAGTTCCTGCGGGGGGGGGCGACTGGTACGCAAAGTTAGTGAGGCATATGATTGTATTTGAAGCCGACAGGGGCTTGATGCAGAAGAGCAGGTTGTGCGTGATTGTTGACGCTCACAGTGAGGCCAAGTCGTCAGGGGTTTTCTGTGATAGTGTTTCCGTCATGGCCGAAAATTCCTCGGATCCGCGACGGTTGCTCGGGGCGGTTATTGCTGATTGCCACTCCCGGGGACATATTCCTGGCAACCAATTCTGGCGCACGGCAGTAGCCCTGTGCTACATGCACGGTATGATCGTCGCAGATCTGGAAACTACAGCTTCGTGCGTGCTCTATGATTCGGAGCCTGTTACAATACAACCACTGGTGCATATTTCGCGTCTTATTGCGAGCTTTGAACATTATTCGCCAGAACAATTTCTGCGTATCACGCGCATGCTCGTGGCAAACGTGTGCTATTTAGAGTACTTTAGACGCCGAAATATGAATCTTTTGGATCTTCTCGATGGCTGTTTGAGTTGGCGCTTGTATCATGACAACGATCAGATGATTATCCTGAATGAGGTCAGTACACTCAACGTGCGCGATTTCGCAAGTGCAAATGCCGATGTCTTGTGCTCGTGTGTATTTGGCGTTGATTTCTCCTCTGTTGTGAACGCACACACGAACTTGTGCACCACGCGCAGGTGATTGATTCGCCGGACAAAGGTGCTCAAGATGGGTGGAAGGGATTGCTCAAGTACTCGCGCACCCTCAGCCACATGACTCAAGCTCCATGGCACGGGAAAGAACCACCTTGTTTACATTTTGACGTCCAGGTAATACAATCTCGTGTACTTGCGCTCGTGCGGGCACGCACTCTCAAAACTAGGCACCCGCACATACGCAATCACCTGAATACACTGCAACTATTTTTCCTGCTCCAAACCGCCCAGTTTGAACGGTCGATCAAGAGCTCCGCACTGTTGGAGCGGACTAAACTGGAATCGTCTTCCCTCCCAGACCACCAAGCGGTGATCGAATTGGCAAACTCCCTCGCCAACGTCTTGCGCCTGGTATTGGACCACTGCGTTCAAAAAAGTGTAGCGCCAGGCTATCGTGCTAGTGCATTGCTAGGTGCTGAAAGATGCTCGTATTTGCGCAGAAACAACTTGTACGATTGGAACCGCAGCAGCAAAATTTGAACTTTTTCGAGCAAAGTCTGCGGACTATCATTGAGCACGAGTTTGACCAAGTCAGGGGTACGTCAACTTGAATGCGCAAAGGCATCCTGTCTCCGGTCCTGCCCCTGTGTCCCTTTCCGAAAGTGTCACTGACAATTCTCTTTCCGCACGCACGCACTCCAGAGAGCATCGGGCGAGTTTCAAAAGGCCTGCATAATTTGCTGCGTTCATGTTCTGGCAAGCAACCTTTTGACCAAGACTCCTATTCGCTTTATGAGGCCTTGAGCAACAATAGAGTGCCCACGTCGTGGGACAAATTGTACAGTGCAGGGATGTGCCCGGTGAGTAAGGAGCTTGCGTCTTTTCCCACTGTGCCGTGGTGTTTTTGCTTGACAGCCCAGGGATTTTCTGACATTTACGTCGTGTCCACACCAGCCAAGGTGGTTCGTCGAAGACCTGAAAATGCGCCATGGATACTTTCACACGCAAATGTGCGCCTACGGCTTCTTCCGTGGCGAGACCAAAAGGCGCCCCACGACAGCATTGTTCATGCATCTGCGGCCGCAGGAGCTCCTGGACTTGTACTTGATTGCCTGGCAAGAAGCCCAGAGCCAGAGCCTGTCTGCTCAGCTTTCGCTCCCTGCGCAAAGACTTCGTTTTGCAAACGTTTCTGGACCGCCTGTCGGTGAAAAAGCCCTCCGCGACCTCGAGATGCGGAAGGGGGTCGTTGTCTCAGGGTTTGTCTTCAGGTCAGCAACAAGTAGACGATGTCTGTGTTGTGACGAGTTGTGCACGCCTAAGCCCCCTTACACGTGCTGGGATCAGAAAAGTGACAGTCTGCGTGACAGGTGTGTCAAGTACGACGCGCGAGAACTGTGTCTTGGCGACCTGGAGCATGGGCAGCACTCGCTGGCGCCCGTCGGGACCAAAGCAGAAAATGACGCGCTCTTCCTCCAGGTGGTCAATGTCGATGAATTGCCCACGCGGGGCATGATGAAGCGAAAGGCGCTCTATTGGGTGCCCATACCCGTATTCCGGCAGCCTCTGTGCCCGCAGGCCTGGCGGGCAATGGTGTCTGGTTCGGGCGATGAAGCGGGCGGAAGGCTGGAGTTTATCTGTGAGGTGTACATGCGCTCAAAGATTGCGCCTGACACTGTCCAAAGGATGGGTGCGTGTGCGTTCCTGCATGCAGGAGTACAGGAGCGCGCTCTGACGCAGGGGTACAAATAAGTCCATGAACTGGATTGGTGGGTATTCGTTGCTTGCGCAAGAGAAACATCTATTGGATTGGATGTCTGTGGAATAATGTATCTTATAATGGATGGTAGGATGGAAAAGGCATGCTGTAGTATTTGTACTCTGACATGGTCTTGAATTGAGAAATGGCGCCGGCGGCGCCCCCCGGCAAGCCCTTAGATTGTAATTAAACCGTGTGATCAAAAGCGCGGCTATGCCACTTGTCAGACGGCCCGATGCACAGCGTCTCACCAGTCCTACCGCAAAGACATGGGAGCGGCCCTCCTCTCCCTCTCGCGCCCGAGCGCGCGCGCGCGCGTGCTCCCTCTCTCTCTCTCGGGCTCGGAAACTCCTAGACACCTGGGAACCTCGGACTGTCTACCAGCATGTGGGAGTATAATAAACCCTCCGGAAAGCCGTCTCCGCATGGGTCCGCTACTTGTACGCTATTTAAACTGTATGCCATACGCGTATGTATAGTGTATGTGACCCACATACGCGTATGTACAGTGTATGTGACCCGCATACGCGTATGTACAGTGTATGTGACCCACATACGCGTATGTACAGTGTATGTGACCCGCATACGCGTATGTACAGTGTATGTGACCCACATACGCGTATGTATAGTGTATGTGACTCACATACGCGTATGTACAGTGTATGTGACCCACATACGCGTATGTACAGTGTATGTGACCCACATACGCGTATGTACAGCGTATGTGACCCACATACGCGTATGTACAGTGTATGTGACCCGCATACGCGTATGTACAGTGTATGTGACCCACATACGCGTATGTACAGTGTATGTGACCCACATACGCGTATGTACAGTGTATGTGACTCACATACGCGTATGTACAGTGTATGTGACCCACATACGCGTATGTATAGTGTATGTGACCCACATACGCGTATGTATAGTGTATGTGACCCACATACGCGTTTGTATAGTGTATGTGACCCACATACGCGTATGAGAGGGCCTTTGTTACAACAGCACGTAGGCCTGCTCGTCGCGCAGCGCCGCCTTCCAGGCCGCTGCTCTCCTCGTTCTCTTGTTCTCCAACTGCTGTCCGGCAGCCGTTTATCTAAAAGAGCCTAATCTAAACTTCTCGATCACGGCCGAGGTCACGACCCGCTGTGCTCGATTGAATATTCTCGATCAGTTTCTGCTGGAACTCCTAGCGGGGAGCTGCTCGCGTGAGCGTGCTCCGAGGGTTTACGCTATCTGTCGGCCTGAGCTTGGCTGGGCTCAGACACCCCCCCTCGCTCCACGAGCGATATGAGACAGATAGGATGACGGTACCTTGAAATTCGTCAATCGTCTTAG
>Ga0115006_10000793_pt1 | contig 18230 bp, 10 predicted proteins | sample ArcOceMetagenome_3_FD_88943 | JGI IMG/M metagenome (GOLD analysis project Ga0115006, IMG submission 88943) | Marine eukaryotic phytoplankton communities from Arctic Ocean - Arctic Ocean- Svalbard ARC20M Metagenome | ecosystem: Environmental > Aquatic > Marine > Oceanic | place: Arctic Ocean...
AGAGAACACATTCTATAGTAAGAGAACACATTCTATAGTAAGAGAACACATTCTAGTGTGATGCCTCTGAGGCGCTCGTGGCCCAGTACGCGGTAGCGAGCAGGGAAGAGAAAGAGAGTGTGTATGTATTAAATAGGCTATCGCTGTCTCGTAGTATAAACACGTGTGTGTGTGTGTGTGTGTGTGTCTGTCTGTCTGTCTGTCTGTCTGTCTGTCTGTGTCTGTCTGTGTGTGTGTTCATGTTCATATTATTCTCTACAGGCGCTGTCGCTTTCCGGTACGTGGCTGTGGAGGAGGAAGTAGTTGGAATGAGGATGTGGAAGAGGAGAGGAGGAGGAGGAGGAGGTTTTATTGACTGCCTATAACAAGTGACAGAGGATGTGGAAGAGGAGGAGGTCTTATGCGTGGGAATGAGGAGAACACTTCTTGGCACACATCCGTTCCGGTGCGACGGTTCTAAGAAGAGGAAGAGGAGGTTTTATTGTCCGTCTTTACCGAATGATAGAAGATAGGGGAGCACAACGCCCTGTCGGGTAACACCACCCTGGGCGCTCGGGGCCCAGTGTACGGTAGCGAGCACTATACCTCTAGGAAAAGGAGAGTAACTGGTAATGCGGCAATGTTCGAGATGCCAAGCCTGTCGCCGGGCGTCGCCATAGACCCCCCGTCACGGAGTTCCTTTCCTAATAAAGCGCGCGTTTCGCGCGCTCTCTCTCTCGCTCTCTCTCTCTCCCTGTCACACACACTCTCTGTCTCTCTCTCTGTCTGTCTCTCTCTCGTGCGCGCGCGCAGGGGGGGCACTCAGTGTTTTTTGAGGGCATAGGGACACACAACGCTACACGCGAGACTGCGCAAACATTTGCGTGTGGTTCGAGGTTTACGTATTAAAAAAATAATGCAAAAATTCTCCCTTCCCCCCCCCTTTCCCCTCTTCCCCTCCCTCCCCCTTTCCCCTCCCTCCTTCCCTCAACTCACCCTTCCATCATCCTCTCCTCTCTTTCTCTCTCTTTCCCTCCCTCCCTTTCTCAGTACCGCAGCCTGTTCAGGATCCGCGTGCATCGAAATAGCGCTAACAATAAGCTAGAAAAACAGTTGTCGCATGACACATGATGTTGCCCAGCGCCAGATCGGCGTCCCAATAATTTCACTCCCTCGTAAGCGAAGCTGCCCTTCTGAGGACACCACTAGGAACCGTTCTTCGCATGCTCCCATCGTCGCCTATGGCAGCGAGCAAGAACTCGTCTGAAAATTCAAGAATGGCTGTGAACAGCTTCAAAAATTCGAATAGGCTGACCTTGCCATCGCCATCCGCGTCGGCCTGCGCACCACATTTTGGAGCTAGTGAGTTTCGCGTGCCAGCAACAACAACACCGCACACAGGCTGCGCGTAGGAAATACGTGGCAACGAGTACGCGCAGCGCGTGCACACATGCTTGAAAGCTAGGTACTCCAGACTACCTCGATCATAAGGTCTGCCAGTCTGGTGTTTTCGTCCGATTGCAATCCCAACATATTCATGGCAGGAGCGAGTTCCTCTACGTCGAGTGTTCCAGACGCATCTTTATCAATGCATGAAAACACGTCCCTTAAGCGCACTTCCACATCCTTGGACCTCTCCAACTCTCTGCGCATTTGTTCCGGGAGCCCCGATCGCCATTCTTCGTATACGCCATCCAAGGACCTGGTCGTTACTCCAGAAAACGATTTGCTGCATACTTCTTGGAGGACGAAATGCTCAGACACGGTTCTAGCGCCTACCGTTCGAAAATCTATCGGATGGAAATGCTTCAGAATCGACCAAAAGGTAGCGCGTCCTGGCATTGTCTCGTCCAGCAGATCCTCTGGAAACCATTTGGAGATCTGCACTCCTTTGGGGGGTATTTGCTTCCCCGACCAGTGGGCAAAAGGCTCCACGATGAGAGGCAGTATGAACTTTCCGTTTTCAACAGCCGCCCGAAATTCTTGAGCACAGCTTGGCGATCCGAAATAGTCATCAGACAGTAATGCAACGACTACCGCAGACTTTTGCACTGCGTGCCGAGACCTATCATGTCTTGCTCTTGAACTTTCAGGGTTGTGCTTGGGCTTCGGCCAAAAGATCACTCCAGGGTCCTCCCGCGCAAACTTCTGCACAAGCTCGTGCGCCAAGCGCGAGTCTTCACCGTCCACAAAAGACAAGAAACAATTGGGCGACAGGACGTCGAGGATGGCGATGTCCGCGTTTTCCTTTGCACATCTTGTAAAGGCATCATACGCGCATACGCCTTCACTATCCTGCAGGCGCTTGAGGTAGGCCTGTTTATCAAATGTGGAGGGGGGATGCAGGTTGTTCGAGAGGCACGACGGGCATGGGAGCAACTCCAATGTGACCCCATTTGCGAGCAATTCCGACGCCACGCTGCCCTGCCGACAAAAGTCGCAGGCAATTGGCATCTCCGGACTAGGTTCCATCCCCTCCCCTCGCCTTCTTAGCTCTTTCTGTTCCCACGATCTCACGTGGTCCTCGAGGTGGGAACGTTTGAACTTCATTGGTTTTCTCAGTCCGATGGTAACGCAACTGGTGCACGTGATCAGGTCGTCAGGATTTGGCGCTGATGCTCCCAGAGCTGGTGCCCGCCATATATCCAAGAGGTTGTGCACTTTTGGCGAGACCAAATTCCGCATCGTGTAGTCATGTTTCTCCAGATTTCGCATGTCAATGAACAGCGCAGAGTCCTTCCACTTTGCCCAACCTGCCAATACAGTGAAGTATCAGCACGTCATGCACGGATTTGGATGTCAGTTTTTGGTGGACACCAAAAACTGAACTGCCATGCATACAAATGGCGCTTCTGATGCGCACTAAAGTGGTTCTAAATGTTTATAAACATAATACAAACATTCGAACCAAGCACACACTGAGCAGCTACACACAGACGATGCCAAGAGGAGAACTAGCTTACGTTGTTTCTTGACGGGCCACCAATTTGTGAAGTTACGCTCTCGGGTCCTCGGATTCATGGCAATTTCAAATCCAGGTGCCAGCACTGGCAGCAAAGAAACATGTCCAAACACGCCCGAAGTATAAGATTCAAAATCGGAAAGGCAATTTTCGTCTCCAAAGTAATTTTCGTCAATTATGGCAATGGCAACCTTCGGCATGTTGCCCATTTTGAAAGAGTGCGCCTTGTCGATGTTTTCAATGTCCTCCTCTTTCCGACGGTCCAGCTCTTCCGTTCGATCACTTACAGAAATATGGTCTTGTTTCAAATGGTATGCGATAAAACTTGCAAGTCCGCTTTCAATGTGAAGAAGGTGAGGTTTTTCCGAGATGATGTTGACTGGTATGATATCTTGATTGCACGCCGTCTGCAGCGCGGAACACCACTGCGTTTGGAGCTCCTTGCTACGCGCAGCAAAAGTCATGCAGCCCCCATCGTCAAATTCCAAGACAAACGGATGACAGCCTCTGGGCATGAGAGGGTCACGGATACCGGCAAGATTTCTGACTGTGCATCCTTTGAGACTCCACGCCTGGAAGGCCCCAATGGCTTCATTATAGCAACGCAAGAAGCCATCTTCCGTGAGCGTCAGATCTCGGATCTTCCAGTTCGCTGCAGCATAGTTCTTGGCCGAATTTCGTAACATTCCTACGGTACCAGCAACCAGAGTACATTCTTCCTCGGAGGCACCGAGCTCAGCAGCATGCGTTCTGATGCGGAATTGTATCCCGCAAGTGAAAACTAAACGGACGCTGGAGAGTGAGTTTAGCATTGCTGAGTTCAATACTTCTTCGAACTGTTTCTTGACATTGGGATGTAGGATGTCGAGCACGTTCCGTTCGCTAAAATTTTCAGGACGTACTCCCAGAAGATCTGTCAGGGCATTCTGACAATTTACAACAACAAGGCTCTGTTGCCTTTTTTCGACATCAAAGAGATGCCGTGAGCACTTAGGCGAGTAGCACATTGCCACCTGCTTGGCTTCATGATCCTCTTCACCTGAAGACTGGATAGATGCGGTCTGCAAAAGTCCTGGGTACATTGCCTGCACTTCTCCCAACAAGTGAAGGAATTGCTCAAGCTGTGAGGCTGTTGAGCACTTGACGATTACATGCACCTGATCAGGCTTCAAACGCTTGTACTGAGATTGTCGAAACAGCGACCTTACCATCATCCTAAACTCTCTGCCATCTATCGTCCCACCTCCATCCTTGTCAGCTCTTGCGAATAAACTTTCAGTATCCTGTTTGCTCATCAACACTCCGAGGCTCTTTAAGCCTTGCCCGACTTCATTTACGTCCAGCTCTAACCCCCCGAGGTCACCGTCGGAGTCTTTCTGGAAATCTTTGAACAACTTGTCAATCGCAGCATCCAATTCATCACTGTTAGAGCTTTGGCCACTGGTTTTCTTCAACAATGCTTTCTCAATGTCGTCTGACTTCCAATTGTTCTCACTGAGATTCTTTTTCCCGGCTTGTAAAACATCATTCGGGAGGACAGTAGCAGGGTCCTTGACATCAACAACAGAAACAATGGCCTTTTTCCCCTTGCTGAAGAACACGGCCATCCAATCATTGCATTCAACATGCTGTGACACCTTTCGACAGAGGAAGATAGCTCGGCTCAAAAAATCTCTCGGCAGCATATTGTACACCAAATGCGCTTTGAAAGGTGAAGTATGGTCACAGTATGCAGCCGCGGGCATTGTCTGTGACCTGGCACGCGTGTGTATGGCAGCAACATAATTTCCCTCCGGATTCTGGTGCATGAGATCAATTGACTCAAGGAAAAGAAAAGCAAAGTGGAATTGCGCACTATTCTGCAGGTCTTCTTCTGCAGAGAACACGTCTTTGGGCCACATAGTCTGGCCCCAATCAGTGCTCCGTATGCTGTCCCAGTACTTGTCACTACCATTCGAGGTGGGCCAAAGGTACGGTATGAGGTCTGGAATGATCACTCCAGACGACATCATAGTTTCTAGCGCTAGCACGAGCTTCATGTTTTTGCTTGACGTCAGATACCTATGTAACGCTGAGAGGCTCTCGTTCGTGAGACCTTTGACTACGTCAATCATCCAGGCCGGACTAATGAAGATAGTATTGTTGTTCGTTTGCGAAAGGGACCTTCTCAGTCCCCGCATTTTGATTTTCAAGTCAACCAATTCTTGTTCGAGCAACGCTCGATGTTTCTGGCCACTCGGGGATTGAATGCTTGCTCTGTTGAAAAGCATCAGCTGCTCCACAATTTCCGTCTTCCTGGAGCGATAGGTGCTCATTTGTGTGATTTGAGCGAGCCCGTGAAAGTGGATCGCGCCAGCTTCGTGCAAGAACACCGCAACTTGCTGCATCTCGGCACAGACACGACTGTTTAGTATACGGCGAATTCTGGACACGTACAAAAACCGCGCACGTGCCCTCCTGACAGCCGTTTGTATCCTGCATAACTGGAATGTTTCTTGTGGTTCTAAAAGATGGATGGTTTCGCTTGTAGAACCTTCACGACATGCATTCCCATCTGAGGAGTCAGGAACGGACAACGTTTGCGTGAATCTCAACGTGAACGGATTCCGATTGTATTCTTGACACACTGCCGCATAAAGTGACGCCGTCGGGCAAGCTCGACATTCTGCCGCAAGATCAACAAAGCGCTCCCAGGTCAGCCACCTCGTCGTCGGAATCTCTGTCTGCATGCACCGAATTCTTTTGCACATGTGATGGAATGCTGGTAGAATAATATCACCATAGCTGTGCAAGGATGCAGCCTGCCTGAAGATATGTTGGCGGCAAACAGCGACGCCATGTCCGTCTTTCCAATTTATGATGACTGACAGGCCACTTTCATGCACTTTCAAAGGCTTTGCTTTGGTCACGTTGCCGCATCGCATGCAGTCATCGATCTCTGCCTGCTGTCTCTTTATCAAAGTTTCCACTGCTTCCTGCACTGTCAGGACCTGCGACCGGATATTCTCCTCTGATAAGCCGCCATCATGTGTCGCAATGAGCAGAATTGAAATTCCAGGCACTTGCATGTAGAGATCATTTAATTTCTCTGTTATGGCTCGAACAGTCGACTTTAACGCTTCGCGATGCTCTCGAGACCCTGGAACGTGATGCTGGATGTTACAAACATTCCATGCTAGGGCATAGGAGGCTTGATTTGTGAGCACAAAATTGTAGATGTTTGCGCTCGAAGTTTTCATACCAATCGTATAAACAGTAAGCGTCATTCCATCCGCCAGTTGTGGGGTCCATTCGCACAGTCCGATTCCACTGTGCGCCACCACAGGTACTGTAGGCGACCCGTTGTCGCCAAGTAGGGATTGCAGCGCGATCTCTGGCGCGGTTTCATCAATGCCAAGTAAAACCAGCTTTGTTGCTTTGTAAGGCCTGCCATGTTTGACACGCTCTGCCAAATAGTGCAGAACTAGCTGCCGACCCTTGGCTACTATTTCTTGTGGAGGAAATTGAAAGGCCATGTTGTCCTTCAACGTGAGCGTCTCAATGTTCTCGTGCAAATATCCGAGCGTTGCAGGGAGTCTTTTAAGCTTGTTGCTGTGTAACATTAAGTGTCTCAGATCTGTAAGCTGCTGAATTTTGTTGGGCAGAGATGTCAGAGCACAGCACGACAGATCAAGCGTAGCGAGTTTCAACTGAGGGAGAATATCGAAGAGCGCTGGCGGCAATTCTTCTAAGGGATTATCATTCAAGAGTAAGTGGCATGAGTGGTTGTTCAAATTCGTCAGCAGCATTGCCCATGTGAATTTGGATCCGAAGACATCACAAAATATGACACTGGCAAAGAAAAGAAGATTGTCCTGTTCCATTTGCTTCAGCTTTTCGTCTACTGAGTTGGAGCGCAAGCGCCATCCTCCGCCAGAGAGACTAGAATCCTTGGCCCGAGCGATAAAGGCTTGATGAAACTGCCCGCAAACATGTTGCAAGGACCGGTCCGGAATCTCGGGGCGATCCACAAGTATTCGCGATGCAGTGAAGAAACTCTGGATCGAATTTTGGGCGCTCCTGAGTTGATTCATCCGCTTTTGTGACACTTGCACAAAGTAATAGTTGCGGTGAAGCCCCACTTTCTCCAGCACCTTGTGGGCGCTTTGAAGCATCTGCTCACTCTGGTCCGGGAAGCCCATCAATAGCTGGTCAAAGGCATCCTGAACCATCCACAAACCCTGGTTCAGATCAACAATCCTTGCGCAAATGGTGCTTGCAACCGCATCCTCAGCTATGCTTGCAATCATTTCCACCAAGAGATTTTCGCCGCCGGGAATGTCGACATGCTCCGAATTCTCTCGGACTACATGTCCATCTGCCTTGTGGGGGGCAGCAATTTGCGACATCTTTCGCTTCGTGACAGTGATCAGTTCAAGGGCATTATCCAGCGCCTTCTCAACGATCATCCTGAAGAGGAGAAGGAATGGCATTTTTTCTCTATCAGACCGTGGCCACTCTTTGTAATAGAGATGAAGAATTTCTGTGCCAACCGCAGCGAAATGGCCGTTTCGAAATTTTAGGGCCAAACCAGGAGACTTCAGCACCTCCGACCCCTGTGAAAGCATTTCCTCGGTCCGAAATTGCTGCTGCGAAGGCGGCAGCGCCGCAAAAAAATCTGTACACGTTTTCTCGAACTCATTAAAGCGAGCGCGCGCCCCGCGGATGTCCAAGATGCACAATGAAGCCTTCAAATTGGCGCAATCGGCCTCACACTTGGCGACGTACGTCATGGCCAACGCCTTCATCTCCATCTGCTGCAATGCGCTGTCCCTCTGGATCTGCACAATTCGAGTGCGCATGGCACAAGATAGGACAGAAATGAAGAGGCTGGAATCTCGTAACGGTGCATTGCCAGGATCGAAGTAGAGATTGTACAGGTAGTCGAAGGAGTCAATCACCGTCTTGTTACGCGGAAGCTTGGGCTGCAAAACGTCGCGCATCTGCATTTCCTTCTGCACAAACTCACGTACTTGAGATGATTTTGCACTTTCCTCGAAGTTGGGCCTATTTTCAGTCTGATTGACGATCAAGGCATCCGTGAAAGCCTCATTTAAATCAGACAGCTCAATCACGACATCTTCCACCATGTCGCTCTGAACGTTGCTGATTGCCACAGAGGCCTTGTGAATTAGCTTGTCCAGCAACGTCACAACCCTTCGCCTGTTGAGTGTAACGGTGCTGGAGATAGAAGGATAGGGTGCACACAGGGAAAGGGGTGAGGCTAAAGGGTACAAGGTGACGGGCGCGATTTGGTATTGGACTAGATATGCGCAAAGCATGAATTAAACTCATGACGTATGTTTGTGCGCACACGCATGCACGCACATATGCGCATGCGCGCATGCAAACACACCGAATTTTGCCTAACATGCGTGAAAATCCTGTTTCGTCCACTTCGTCCTCATACAGCATCAATTCGAGATCTTGGTGTGTGAAGTAGCAACACAGCTGGTTCTCGCCCCAGAAACTTTCGTCTTGTAGTGCGTTGCCAATCTCATGGAAGCTCATTTTCTGCGCATCTCCCTCCTCGGCTGCATGTTTCAAAAACAAAAATTCGTACGCCACCTGTATCAGGGCCGGCAGGTCGGGATTGGGGTTCGCAGTCATTTTTCTTTTGGACGCCCACTGAGGATTCACGTCCAACTTTCCCGTTTCGCGCCGCAGCGAGACACTGATTTGGGGCATAATGACTTTCGACAGGAGCGTTGAGGCGCGATCCATGTCCCGCGCATTCAGGTAGTACTTCATTTCGACGGCCTGGGCGGTGTGTGAATTGAAGATTCTTGGGTCGGAGCACTCAAGCACATCCTGGTTGCTGTCCGCAGTGCTTCTGTCTTCTGGTGTGCTTGGCGTTGCGGCAGGCCCGCCTTCCGGAAGGGCTTGTAGCACCAGGCGGAGGTCCAAAGTCTTGATTGTCCAAAAAGAATAATTACGCGGTGCACCGTCGTCCTGATCCCAAGACACTTCTCTGGAGCCAGTCGCGTGCTTTAGCAAGGGACGCCAGCGCATGTTAGGCGAGGCCTTCAGCTCGTTGAACGCATACCTGCAGAAAGAAGGGCGTTAGTCTTAGAAGCCGGTCGGGCAATAAACGCCACACGAGTCGTCTCACTCAGCTTCTCACCGGTACGGCACTATGTCGCCGACAAACCCGTGGCCTCGAAGCCGCTGCCGGAGATCAAAAGTCTCAACCCCGACCACGTGTCCAGAAAGGGTCCTGGTCTCGAGGCTGAAGAGTTCTGCAAGAATGGGCGCCCTTGTTGATGACAAGAACACGTGCTGGCCGAGCCCTGCATGGTCACTGCTGTGCAGTGGATTCTGGGGCAAGAAGGAGATGCTCTTCGGCAGCAGGGCGTCCGGCGACTTCCGTGTAGGGCATCTGATGTTATGCTGCGCTCCCCACTCGTGTGCGCCGGGCGCAGTAGGTGCTGCGAATGTGCTCTGTGCGAGAAGGGGGCGGCAAGGCTTGCCTAGGAACACGTCCCGAGGTCTCTGCTCAGGCGTAGAGAGGCAACGTCAGACCCCGGGACGCCGGCGATCAGCCGAACAAGACCGTCAGCGTGGATGCGCACGTGCAGCGGATTCTCACGCACCTGTGACGACATGCCGCGAGGCGGCACCGGGTTCGGCCGGTTCGTGGCCGTGCGCTTGCGGCTTGCTGTAACCAGGAGTTGCTGCTGGCGCGGTGAGAACAGCAGAAGGTCGCGCTCCGTGAGCGGGCCCCGGGCTGACTCCCACGCCGCAGAGTCCTGCATGTGCCCAGCAAGCGCGAGGCGGACACGGGACGCCACCGATTGCGCGAGGGCGCGCCCGGACGTGTGCTCGGCGTCCCACGGCGCCTGCGCCATTATTGCCATAGTCGCATGCCGGGCGGGCGTGCGCGGCGCCGTCGTCTCACTCCCGGGCAGCACCCGGCTGAGACGCCCCGCCCGGCTGCTGCCCCCATTTGCAACTGCGTCCCGCCCCAGCGTGCCTGCCTCGGCTCCGCGCACGGGCGACGCGTTCGACCTAGGCCAAGGCTGCGGCAGCGTTGCGGAGGCCATCCGCAGCGGCCAGGGTCACAAAGTAGTGCGCGACCCTGCGCTCGCCATGCTGGCGACAGCAGCAGCGCCCCTGCACCAGCGCCGCCGACGCGATGGGCGTGGCAGCTGCTTAGAAAATAGTACTCGTGTACTACACGACGGTTGCTCCAGCTGGGCGGTTGGCGATTCGTTTCATCCGGTCAACTTACAATTTGCTGTCGCCAGCCCGAGATGCACCCGCCTGGCCGGGGGCGCGGGTGCGGCGGCGAGGTGGCGCGACAAGACAAGCCATGACTGCAGCACACGTGCGGGCCTGTGTGCGCGCAGAGGCAGCTGCGGCAGAGAGGACCTTCGAAGCAGCGAGGTTGCCAGCCGTGCCGCGGTCCGTTGCTGCCAAGCGCCCCTCTGCTGCGCTGCTACCATGTTCCCCGCCGCCACCCTGCAGTCCATCTGACGCGTGTGCGTGTGCGCGCAGAGAAGCGCAGGCGCGCGGGCTGCCCGCCGGATCGTGTCGGGCCAACAGGGGCCCAGATGACAGCCGCGCAAGCAGGCGTGTGCCGCGCCGCGGACGAGCAGCATCGCGGCGGCGGCAGTGCTCAGCTGCGGCGGTTGCGATTTCGCTGGCCCTCTTTTTCCACAGCGTGCGCTCTGCGGCTGCGGCCACATGCGACACAACATGCACGTGCAGCAGCTTCGGCCTGATGGGCGAGTGCACCAGCCCGACGCCGGCGTGTGGGTTTACGCCGTGTACGGGCGGGTCTGAGTGTCCCTCGGGACCCCCGCAGAGCCTGTCCGCATTCGTCACAGGGCCCGGCACGCTGGCGCTCAACTGGACCGACCCGGCTGACCTAACCATGGTGGACCAGTACAACATCTACTACAGCATGCCGAGTGGCGTGGCAGCGTGCTCTGGCAAAGGGGCGGGGAGCAGCTGCAGGTTCACACCGCCCCCGGGCAGCACCCTCGTCACAGGCAAATGCGGCCCAAACGGCGAGGGCGTCATGTACTGCTGGCTCGACTTTTCGCGCTACATCCTAGCGGTCCCGCCGTGCGTCAGGGCCAGCGAGGAGGACACCAGCTGCAACTTTCAGGAGATCAACACGAACATCATTATTGGCACAACATATCAGTACAAAATCGACGCTGGGCGCTGCTGCTACGGCGACCCAAACATTTTGGGCACTCCAGGCTGCCGGGCATGTACAGATTTCGACGCATTTGAAACGTGTCCGAAGAGCAGCACATATGCGTTCGCAAGCGTCAAGGGGCAACGATTTCCGACTGCGGTGCAGGATATCAGCATCCGTGTCGACGGCGACAGAGCCTTGCGTGTCGACTGGGCAACTCCTGCCGATACAGGGACACTAGAGCAGATCCCTAGCGACATCCTTGCGTATGTGGTAACGCGGTCCACCAAGAGAGACTTCTCCGAAAGCCTCGTCACCACTACGCTTTCCGGATCGATCTACACTCTCAGGGACACCGGCCTGACGCCGAACGTTGAGTACTATTACCGAGTGCAACCAAAAAATGCTGCGTGTGGTCAGCTTCCTGCTTGTGGAGGAATTTCCATCACAAATCTCACTGCGGTGGGAGTCCCTAGTGCTCCAACAGCGCTCACCCTGACGTACATGGTCGGCCGTCCAAATGTGATCCGCGGTGACTGGGCGACACCCGTCGACACCGGTCTGGGTGACGGTTCCTTGAACCATGAGCAGCCACTATACTACTACTCCCTTGCCATCAACGGTATTGCAAAGACGCTCGTTGGTAGTCCGCTGAACAATACCTTTATTGCAACAGGGCTCGTGTCTGGTGCGCTATACACCTTTGTGGTATCTGCAACTAACATAGCTGGGACAGGCTCCTCGATTTCAGCGAGCAAAATTGCGTCTGGTCTCCCCCTGGAGGTGCGAACCTTTACCTCTTCGGTGAATCCAACAGATGGTCCGCTTAAAATCAGGCTCACTTGGTCGACGCCTCTGAACACAGGTCAAGGCAATCAGGTTGAGCAAATAACAGGGTATAAGATATTAAGGGACGACGACAGTACCACATTTGGATCACCTACGACAGTGTATGAAGCGACGTGTGCCCAAACCTCTGAGTGTGTAGTCACAACTGTTGTATCTTTCACCGCAGCGCGCAAGGAACCTTACTATTTCCGCGTTTATGCCCGCAATTTCATCGGCTACAGTCTTATTACCATATTTAAACAAGTCAGCGAGCAGAGCGTTGCCGTGCCCTCGGCTCCTTTGAACCTCGGCGCGCTTGTGGACTCAGAAAATACAATCAGCTTGTCTTGGAACATTCCTGCAGATACAGGAGTCGGGGACACGAGCAGGGCTTTACAGAGTTACCGGGTTGAACGCGCTTACGGCAGTGCGGACATGACTTGCACAGTGACATGCTCTGATTGCAACCCGTGTTGGTCGCAGATCGGCGCGTGCTGCAGTACATCCGTTGGAGACAACAACAACAATAACGAATTGTTTTATGACGCTTCCAGTCTCCCGCAAAGCGAAACTCGCTTTTACTTTCGGGTGTATGCCACCAACGATGTCGGCGAAGGCCCAGCATCAAATATCGCAAATGAGCAAAGTGTGACCATCAATACTGCGGCCAGCAGTCCAACCTCGTTGGTCACCAGCATCCCATTTGCAAATGGCATCACATTGAACTGGGATAAACCGGCTGACACGGGCGTGGGTGCGTCCTGCTCTACAGACTGTCGACCGCTGACGTACTACAGGCTTAGAATTGACGATAACGTGGGTAACACACTGCTGGACAAAACGGATCCGCCGAGTGTCACTACCCACACCATCTCGAATCTTGACCACAGACGCTTCTACACCTTCAAGGTGTATGCCGCAAATTCAGCAGGAGAAAACTTCCTCTTTACATCCATTATTGAGCAGCCTGTCGATTATCCAACAGTTCCCAGATCTTTTGTAGCATTGGTCTCCAACTCTGAGTACAAAGTTGACATGACGTGGCAGATTCCTGAAGACACTGGGCGGGTGGGTGATACTGAGCCCATCCTGAAATATGAGTTGGAAGTAGACCTATCGGTCAACGATACATTCGTTGCCGCCAACGTCCTGAAGATTTGTGATGGCACAACTACTGTCTGTACGGGATTCACCTGTGAGTGCGCAGTCACATCCGCCTCAATGACGTTCCTCGCGCGGCGCTTAGAGAGTTACAACTTCCGAGTCAGAGCCCAAAATCAGGTGGGCTTTGGGGGTTACTCATTTGCGAGTCAGCAATCTGTGGGCCGTCCCAGCAGAGTACCTTCAATCAATGCTTCCGTGGTGGGGATCAAGCAAGTACGACTTGTGTGGGAAAGACCGCTGGACACAGGATTGGGTGTGGGCAATTACAGAAGCATGCAGCGGTACATTATTCAACGCAGTTACGGCGACGAAGCTTTTGGGGGATGTGCATATGGTTTGAATACGAATGATCAGTGTTCAGCAAGCACGTATCAGGCGTGTTGTACAGACTCTACGGTGGCTGAAACTGCTCTCTTCAAAACTTTGGTCATGCCCAGCGTTGGGCCAACGTACTTCTATTTTCGTGTCCTGGGTCAGAACGAAGTTGGTTTCGGTCTGAATCCTACACCAGCACGGGAGCAGGGTGTGGAGCCTCCCGGGCCCATTGCATCTATGGAAATCTCGACTATTGGGCCTGCGCAATTCAAAGTAGAATGGACGCAGGTAACTAACTCGGGGTTGGGGTTCAACAACACAGATCGACCAATCAACAAGTTTAAGCTGCAAATTTGCCAGGATCCCGTGCGCGACTTCAGCGTGTTGTACTTTGAGCAAGATTTTTCAGCCACAACATTTGAGTTCTCCAAGTATGACTTTCTGGGAGGACGAAATTACACATTCCGTGTGATTGCCTTCAACGATGCTGGTGAGGGAACTCCTTCGATCGGTATTACAAAGCCAGCAATCAGCCTGCCGTCAGAACCGCTCAATTTCAGGGCAGTCGTGAGTGTTCCGCTACAAATTGACCTCTTTTGGGTGTTTCCGTTGGATACTGGGTTCGGAGATGCAGTCACTGCTCCTTTGACGGGGTACATCCTGAACATATCTACTTCTGCAGATTTCAGTACCTTTCAGGAGGTCACCCTTTCTGGGTCTGCTTTGGCATGGAATCATACAGGATTGACGAAAGGGACGATCTACTACTACAGGATTCGATCACAGACGGACGCAGGATTGTCGGAGAAGGCGCCCAATGCCACAGAAATGGCAATTTCTGTACCTGGTTCTCCCCGAAATTTCAGCGTCAAAGTAGACTCGCCGCTGACAATCAAGGTATCGTGGGCTATTCCAGAAGACACTGGAATGGGTGCGTCGTCCGCGACACCGCGAAAACTCACCGGCTACTTGTTGCGTGTTGCCAACAGCGATGCATCCATTGAGCTGACTGATTTTAATCTAACCACTACTGCAACTTTCAACACGATTGCTCTTGAGCCCACGGTGACAAATTATGTCCTGAGCGGGCTTCAAAAGGGATTCCGATACTACATACAAGTCGTCGCCTTGAACAGCGCAGGGCCAGGTGTGGGCTCAGAGTATCTCAGAGACCGAGGAATCACGAAACCCCTGTCCGTGACCAATGTCGCAGCTTATGTTCCTGGTCCATTTTCCATATACGTATCATGGAGGATAAACAACGACTCTGGCCTAGGCCCTGGGCTTCTTCCAGACCAATTATTTTCCGCTGGGGGCATATACGTAGATGTTTCGCGGAATTCTTCCTTCGCGAATTCCTCTCAACTTTTCCTCGCCGGTACAACCACGAACTACTTGTTTACGGGACTGGTCAAAGGTTCCCACTACTTTTTCCGTATATTCTCAAGAAATAGAGCTGGAGATTCTGCTGCGTCGGCTGTTGTCACGGATAGAGCTATTGATATTCCATCGACGCCGCGATTCTTTACGGTGAGAACATCAACTGATGTCGAGCTGCAACTTGATTTGAATTGGTTGTCACCGATAGATACTGGTGGTGGTGATCAGGTGAGCCCGCTCAATTACTACCTGCTGCAGGAATCGATTGGCAAAGAGCCAAACAGAACCACTCCTAATATCACATTGGCTCCGACTGCCTTGATTGAGTATCGCGGTAACCGCACGAAAGGCTTGCAATATTTTTACCGTTTGTATGCTGTAAATGACGCTGGAGAAAGCGTTGGCACACCTGTTATCAGCGAAATGGCGATTGAAAAACCTTCGGTACCTCTGAACCTCACAGTGGATTGGATGGGTCCAATGCGCCTTTTTGTGGAGTGGACGTTGCCGATCGACACCGGCAATGGCCCTCGCCATCCGTTTCCTCGTGCGCTGATTGCCGTTGATCTGGACATTGATGCCACGAGCGCAGCATTCACCAATGTTTTGAGAACGATCTCTCTGAGTGCAAACACGATCAACTATACTATTGCTGCTCCCGATCTTGTGCAGGGCACCAAGTATTACTTCAGAGTACGCGCAAATAATTCCGCAGGGTTCTCGCCCCTGAGCAACGTCGACGGAAGAACAGCTATCGCCCTTCCTACAGCTCCACGCAATCTTCAGGCTGTTGTCACGAGCCCCCTGGAAATAACATTGACGTGGGATACTCCGTCAAATACAGGGGGAATCGGCCAAACATGGCCTCTGTTGAACTACACTATATATATGGCGATCAATGTCACCCACCAAGGGGAGTCTCTGGTTCTGATGGCAAATGTGAATTCTCACGTCGAGGTTCAGTTGACGAAGGCCGTCCGGTACTACTATAGGGTTTTTGCCATCAACCAGGCTGGCACAGGGCCCGCCTCCAATTCTGCGACAGAAGAGGGCGTCGTTCTTCCAACGGCGCCAACGCAATTTTCAATCTCTACTCCTGCAGAATTGCAGCTGCGACTAAATTGGCAGCTGCCAGTGGATACGGGTACGGGAGGCCACAGTCGCCCGCTGTTGAGATACATATTGGAGAAGGATGACGTGCTGACTTCAAACGGCTCCTTTTCTGCCTCTCCGTATTCGATCGTTCCAAACATCACCTGCTTCACAAAAGCTACACCACCGTGCAACCCAAACCAGCACAATCCGATGCAGGTCAGCGGTGTGGACTTGGGGTTGGCAAGACTCTTTGCCAGTTTGCAGTGGGGTAATACATATTATTTTCGGATCTTTGCTGTCAATGCTGCCGGCATGGGTCCCGCCACCATCATCATCAACGAGCAGGCGCTCGTCTTACCGTCTGCGCCTGTCAATTTGACTAACAATCTGAAAACTCAAGACGGCCTTCCTATTTTCGAACTGGTGTGGATGACACCTCACGAGACAGGAGCCGGGAATATCCGTCGTTACCAAGACCCCACCGGTGCTCAGACAGGAAACGTCAGGCCTGTTGACAGCTACATCTCGCAGGCAGCTCCAGTTCCTCCGGGAGAAACCTCGGTGAGTGCAAATTTCAACGCACCTGGAAATACAGTTGCCATTAGTCCTTTGCGAACCTCGACCAAGTCCAACATTCAAATTGGATTTGTGTATTTCTTCAGAGTTGCTGCCCGCAATCGAGTTGGACTGGGGCCTTGGTCTGAGATTGCAACGAGCGGGCCCGAGGTAGATCTGTTTGTGCCGCACGGTGGCCCTGCAGCCGGCGCGTTTGACATTACCGTATACGGTTCGCGCTTTGGCGCCGCCGCGGCGAACATTTTCATGACGGTTGGGGAAACAAGGTGTCCGACCATAAAGATCGTGGAGGAGGATAAAGTCTTTGTTTGCGTGGCACCGCCAGGCACAGGAGGTTCAAAAGATGTTGTTGTGTCCATTGCTGGCATTCCTGTCAGAAAGCAACGGCAGTTCATCTATGACGCGCCTAGTATCACTGCAATCGTGCCTTCCCTGATATCCTCTCAACCCAACCAGCTCATCACGGTTCTGGGCAAAAATTTCGGAGCTATTGACATGACCCCAGCCGTATTCATCACTGGGAAGGCCCTCGCTCCCTGCAGCTTCACTTCATGGGTCGCGGACACCAGTATCCGCTGTACAACTCCTGAAGTGTCAGAGTCGGTGGTGCAGAGAAATACTATGCAGGTGGTGGTGGACAGCATCCGCAACAGCCTGCTAGCGGACGCACCACACTTCAATTACACTGATTTGCCAACATTTTATTCCCAGTGCCTCAGTCAGCCAACCGAGGAGTGTTTTGATTGCGTTGTCTCCTCGTGTTATCAGCTAGAAACCTCCAAGGCCATGTCAACCGGAGGAGTACTGCCCGATGCGCTTGACTTTTGCGAAGCGACGGCAGGCAAATTTTGTAAACTGGACCACGTGGTGTGAAGGTGAATATTGCTGCGTTCGTTAGCTCTCATGTGCCTGGGGCCAAAGAGGCGGGGAAGCTGGATACATGGACAAATAGGCGAGAGGTACGCAGAGAGAACAAGGGAGAGAGAGAGGAGGTAGGGGGTGGGCGGGGGCACGGGGGGAAGGAACAGAAAAAGAGAGACAGGAGAGGAAAGGAGAGAGAAAGCGCGCGAGTTTGGGGTTGCATACACGCCAAACTCTCCCGCCTCCCTGCATTAATAATGATATCTTCTTGTAAATAAATAGCAGACCAACCGAGACACGACAATGTACTGACGGCGCCGACAATCTGTGGGGCTTGCGCTGATTCAGCATGCGTAGTTGCTATGCTGAGGGGGGTGGTGGTTCAGCGTCACGCAGAATTCTGACAGAGTGGGTGCGCGCAGTACTGGTATACAGGTCCTGATTCGCACTACACACCGATGTTACATTTAATTGCCGAAACGCGAACAGCGTGTGACATGCAAGTATGTGCATGTGCATAAGTTCATATGCATACATGACGGAATCCATCCATCTATCCATTTGTATAAATGTATGTGTATTCACATAGGGAGGGATGCCTTCATCTTATTAAATATATAGGAGTGCAGAGAGAGCATTATAATATAGATTGTCGTACCGACGAGTATCGAGAGGACCCCCCTCCCTCCTCCTCCTCCTTCGACACAGACAACAGCCTCAGCCGCCGCCAACGACGCATATAAAATATCTATGAATCTACGTACAAACTGTGTATAGCCCCATTGTCTTCGCCGCAATTCGCTTCCTCCTCCGCCTCCGCCGCCTCCCACTCGCCATGCAAAGGCCTCGCCCGGCACCCCGATATGTGGGTGCAGTGGAGAG
>Ga0115006_10000794_pt1 | contig 18221 bp, 6 predicted proteins | sample ArcOceMetagenome_3_FD_88943 | JGI IMG/M metagenome (GOLD analysis project Ga0115006, IMG submission 88943) | Marine eukaryotic phytoplankton communities from Arctic Ocean - Arctic Ocean- Svalbard ARC20M Metagenome | ecosystem: Environmental > Aquatic > Marine > Oceanic | place: Arctic Ocean...
GAGAGAGAGAGAGAGAGAGAGAGAGAGAGAGAGAGAGAGAGAGAGAGAGAGAGAGAGAGACTAATCGCTGTGCGAAGCTAGGGCGCGCACCGACAGCACCCCATCCGGCACCTCGACATTCTCCCAGTACTCGGTCACACCGCCGCCCTGGGCCTTAGAGTCATCAACTTTGAGCACAGTCCCCGGGTCGCCAATGCACCAACGCGCAACCCCAGACACATCCATGACCCCGCGCGCGTCCTCTACTTTTCTGAAGTCGCCGGCGTGGTAGACACAGGAGCCAGCCAGGGTGCCTTGGATTCGAATGGCGGTGAGCACGTACACCGCACCATCCACGCCCTTGCCAACACCCTCCCACACTCCAGAGAAGAAGCGCGCGACGTTGCTGGCGGGTTTGCCGCCGGCCTCGGAAAATTGCCCGCCCACGTACAAGTACCCGCCGACAAACGCCAGCGCCCACACGTCACCGTTGACCCCACACACGCCTGCCTTGAGCCGCAGACAGTCGCTGTCTACGAGGCCCGTCCAGTAGCCACCGCCCACTTCCCCATCCACACTCTCCCACCTGGCGACATTCTCTACACGCACGCCGCCCGCCAAGTGGAACCTTCCACCGGCATACACGTCGGTCGCATCACCTGCCGCGAGAGCGTAGACCATGCCTTTGATGCCCTCTCCGAGCGCATGCCAACGCCCGCCGCCAGGGCCTGCGATGCCGTCGCCCTCGGTGACCCCAGCGGGATCAAGGAGGATGCCACGCGAAATCACTCCTGCAGCAGCCTGATACACCGCCACATTCGCGGCGTGGACGTCGCCAGCGCCGGTGAAGCGGCCGCCCACGATCACCTGCGTGCCCTTGACCACCACAGCCATACTGACTCCGTGCAGAGGCACCCCGCCCAAAGCCCCCCACAGACTGCTAGTGGCGTCCCACACGGCAAGGCCGCCCGTGGCAATGGACCCTGAAGACTGGTATACCCGTGCAAAGGAGCCCCCTACGACCAGCAGACTCCGCTCGTTGCTGAGGACGGACAGGGCGCCGACGCTGCCGTCCAGCCCCAGCGCGAGCGTGCGCACAGTCTCGAGGTTGTAAGAGATGATGCCATTGACGCGCGTGCTGTTGACGGTGGAGAAACTGCCGCCCATGAAGACGTGCCGCTTCGACACGGCTAGGGCACGGACCGCGGAAGAGACGTTGAGCCGCACCATGTCCACGCGCGGAGGCAGAAACGTAGGCCCCGGACCAGAGCCCAGAAAGCCGCGCTGCCCGCACCCTGCGATGGCCTCCTGCCGGTGCGGCCACGGAGCGCCGTACGCTTGGCAGTGCGGATCCTCTGCTGTGCCCCCAAGCCACATTTCGACGCCGACAAAGGCCCGCAGCAGAGTTCCGGTGCGGTTCATACTGCCCTCCAGCACCTCCACCTTGATGTCCCGCAGGCCAGCCCCAGGGGAGATTGTGCACAGCAGTTGCTCGTCCCCGACATACTTGGTGCCCCCAACGCAGGGTTCCCAACGCACAGACCTGTACTTGATGCCCCTGAGGGTGTACGTGTACGGGGTTGTCACGTACGCGGTCACGTTGCGGACACTCTCGGCAGCACCACCAGGCGAGAGCACAGAGCGGAAATTGCGCCCCCGGATAGTCACGTGCGTTGCCATGAAGGGGCTGGACAGCGCCGGCGAGACGCTCAAGATCTCTGGCCTGGGCCACACCCTGACAGAAAAGTACTGCGGCGGAGATTCGTCCAGCCCTGTGTCCGTGGCGCCCATTTTCACTCCGCAGTATCCCCGGCCGCTGTATCCTGGGGTAACAGCCAGACGCAGCGTGCCGACAGGGTCTATCGACGGGTGGTGCTCCCACATGCCTGGTGCCGAGCTCGTGCACTTGACGTAAAAGCGCACGTACTTGAGGGCGGCCTCGTCAAGGCCGGCAAGCGTTGACACATCGGCGAACTTGGTGAAGTTCTCCAGGCCCGCGCCATCAAGCACGCTCAGCGTCGGCTGCAAGAAGAAGCCCGGCAGCTCCTCAAACCCGTCAACGATCAACTCAAACTCGAAAGGCTCGGAAGCATTTTGGTTCTCACCTCCCGTGTCGCCGTCATCTCGGATGATGGCCGAGATGACAGCCGTGCCACGTCCGGAGCGTGCGAGCGGTAGCACCAGCGTGCCATCCGCCAGCGCGGTAGGTGCGTCAAAAAAGAGCTCCTCGCCCGACAGCACAGTGATGACGAAACTCGGTGTCTGGGTCATGAGTTCGTCCGGCGGCTGTTCAACCACAAGGGCTTTGTCGATGGTGCGTATGCTGTCAAAGAATGTGCCCGTGACGGACATCTGCATGGTGCACCTTTGCATTCGGTCGTCGCGAAGGACAGTCCCGTTGGTCAAAAGCGAATCAATCGCCATGACACTGTAGGAGTTGGAGTCGCTGGTTCGCGTCGCCAGAAAGCGCAGCTCCAGTCCCGTGCCCTGCAACAAACTTGGTCCTACCGAGACGTTCGCATATGCCCATTCGTTATACCGGGTGTGAGCCCCTACTTTTTCCCAGATGGTAGTGAAGTTGTCTGCGGCGTTGGCACGTGCCTGCAGTTTCAGACTTCCCATTTCACCTTTGCCGGGCAGCTGGCCGTACGAAGGTTGTCCATCAAACATACTGAAATAAAACGTATAGACAAGCGATTGTACGACATCGGTTCTAAACGTCTGTTGAAACCCGCCCAGAATGTCCACGTAAACAATGCCATTCCCCGACATTGTAACCGGTTCGCTTTGGATAAAGCCATAATCACCTGCCGAGATGGTATCCTTTGCCATTTCCGGCACCAGGCTCTCCAAGTCTTCCGCCGTCCACGTCACGGAAGAAGCGTCTGCCGCTGCATAGTACTCAGGGTGACATGGATCTACCTGTACCTCCGGCGGATCATTGCTCCAGAGGTGGTTCTTCACCACAATCGGATTTTCATCAAAGGTGTAAAAGCAGTTTGCTTCTTGTCCATACTCGGGCCCGGAACCATAATAAATCGGCGTCACACTATAGGGGTTCCGCACGAAGTAGGGGACAAAGCGGCGATTTGCGCGAACCCATGGAACTTTGACGCCCGAGGCATTCATGTGCGACGCTGGCGTGTACCCGCACCAGTCATCCTTGAAGTCACAATCTAACGTCTGCCGTAGCCTCAGGTAGTCGGACTCGTTGAGCATGACCGTGTACGTGACATTGGTCCAGCCGCACTTGAAATACTGCTGGCCGTTGCCGAGGAGACGCGGCGCGTCGTTTACAGGAGCTACAGAAACAGAGACCCCGACCACCGAGAAAGCATTGCCGCCGTTTGTCCCCGCAGCATCATCCTCGATTCTGATAAACATCTGCACATCGCCCGCGAAGTCGGGCGCCATGCGGAACGTCAAGGTGCCGTTCTCATCGATGTCAAACTTTTGGATCACCTGGTCCACAACGCTCACGTTGAAGCCCACGACATTGAGTGCCTCGAAATGCGACACTGAGAAGGACACCTTCTGTTCCGCCTCAACACTTAATATGCCCGTTTTGATGTCTGTCACAAATCCTTTCTGAGTAGTTACGCCTTGACCTTCGACAAGATGGAATGATGCGGGCACTGCCACGAAGCTCGGCTTGTAATTCGTCGGCAAGATGGTGATGAGGAAGGAGATCTGCGCTGACGTTGGGGAGCTGCCCGTAACGGGATCAATAGCAGTGCCGTCGTGCATGCGCAAGTAGAAACGCAGCTCGCCCATTGCAACAGGATTCGGTTCAACGTCCACAATACCCTGTAGCGTTCCATCCTCATTGTATCGAAACGAAAATTCGGGGGTCCGGATAAAGAGGGACTGCATCACGGATGTATAGTTGGGCGGGAGCGGGGGCAAGTCGGTCGTGTAATTGAGCAGCGAGCAGTTGACTCCGTTGGCCGCTTCGGCCTGCCACACACGTTGACAACGCACGCTCGTACACGTCAGCGACGGGACACGCAGGCGCAGGCGCTGCAAGATGGTCATCGCGGCACGTTCGGAGCCTGAATCCTTCGTAGGCTTCCCGTATCTAGGCCTTTTTCAGCAGGAGAAGCCTAATTTCTTTGTCCCTTTCAGAGTGGGCTGGGGGATAGTGTGCAAGTTTGGAGCAGGGCAACAGAAAGCAGCTGCAAGTGAGCACAGACCTGCGCACGGAGAGACGCATTTTGAATGCGGCATGGATACGGTTGAGGCGGATGTGTGATGTTGTTTACGTCCCACTCCCACGTGTAGTTCTCAATCCCAAGACCCTGCGCAGCATAAAACAAAAACGTAAGAACGCATGAATGAACCAGCAGCTGCACAATCACGTGGTCGCTCGAAGCGCGGCACATGGAGACGATCAAGAGGCTCAAAATGCACTTTCAACCACACGCCACTCCACCAACTCACGCACCTCGGCAGAGATACTGGTTGCGAACACCTCGAATCTGCGCCGGGCACTATTAAGTATCGCCATGTCGCGAGTCTCATGGATAACGGGCGGGTCGTTCACGGGCAGGACTTCGATCACGAACTCCTGCACAACAGGCTCACTGGCCGCAAGTAGCCTTCTGCTCCCGGCGGCACCGGCTAATACTCCAGAGACCGCCTTTTCCATAGTGACCCGGAAACGCGCCTTGCCCGTCTCTCCGTTGCGTGACGTGAAGGTCAGTGCTCCTTTGTGCGGCCCGCTCTGAATCAAATGAGGCGCACCATCGTCGGTGAACAGACGCGGATTCGAGGCCGCGTCGGGCACCGGCTCGGTGCGGAACATGATGTCACGGCACATTGGGAGCGGCTCCATGCTGTCAATCTGCGGCGTGCACAAGTGCGGCGTGGATGGGCTGCAGAGCTGGACGGGAGGTTGCTCCCCGCATGGCAGCTGTGATCGAGGAACAGTGCCTCTGACCAGGATCGTTGAGCATGCCTCGCCGGGCCCGTAGCTGTGCGCGAATCCTGATGAAGAACGCGTCGCCTCGTAGCCGTTGCAGTCAGTCGCAGCATCGTGCGTCAGCTGCCGAATCCCACGTAATCCCTTGGCGACTGGCGTGCGGATCAAGTCGCCCCCCTCCAAGGGCTCCTCGGACAGCACCTGCCCAACACGAGATAGAAGACAGTGGCGGCGCAACGCAATATGAGAACATCACTCGTCAGATATCTGCAGTGAAGACCATAGCCAGACATGCACGCGCACGTCAGCAGAGGCCTGGGCGACGCACTGAGAGACACTATGCGCATAGTCACAGACCTGCAGTTGACGGAACAGGCCAAAGGACCGATTGGTCACGTCATAGCGAGGCCTGAGGGCAAAGACTGCCATGGCGTGATCGTCTTCCGACGCGGCATACAGGAAGTCTCCATGCGGCGACAAGGTCACTGCCGCAGCACCAGCAAGGCCCACGATCTCATTGAAGCGAAACTCGTACACGAGAGCGCCCTCATCAAGAGTGGCAGCGATCAAGAGCGTCATTCTACCGCTCACGGGCGCGCCAACCACAACCCCTGGCCACCCTTTGCCGGCGCCGTCGCCACCCACAACCATCGTGCTCCATTGTCTCGCACGCCCTGCAGGAATGCGAAGAGAGGTCTGATGCATCCGAATATCTTCATCACGAACGGGAGCCCCGGCAAAACGTCTGGCGTGCGACGCGTCCGTGTACGCAAGCAACTCCGTAAAGCGCTTGCTCACGCGGTCCCATTGCAGGACTGTGGACATCGGGTGCGCGGTGTGGTTGCAACGTCTGCTGGACACGATCGGGTCGCACACCGACTGCGCAATCGCCAGATACACTTCACCATCGACGTCGGTAAATGCGTGCATAGACGTCGCTCCGCGCAGCCCTTCGGCCTGCGCCCAGCCCACCGCATCTGCGCCACCGCAGCCCGCCAGTAGTGGCGTCGTAGCGCACCGAGTAGCATTGAGGTTGTGTGCATCGAAAGTACCTGGCGTTCCCGCCACTGAGTAAAACGTCTCGCCCACAACAGCTTGCCCACCGATGCAATCAGTAGAATTCGTGGAATTGCTGCAGTTTGTCAGGTCCGTCAGGAGGCCATTGGCATCGAGAGCAGCGTCCTGGACGGGCCCAAGGCGCTGATGCATTTGGAACACTGTGCCGTTCCACTTGAGTAGAGCCGAGGGCATGTCGAAATGCGCGAGGAAGGCTGCGCGCTCTGCCTCGCTTTGGACAGCGATGTTTGCGACCGAGGCATTCTGACGAGCCGCCACGGCCAAAAAGGTGCCCTCCTCCTCGATAGTGAAGGCATGCATCGAGAAGGCGCCAGCCACCGGCAGAACCTGGTACTCTTCAAACGACCCTGCAAAGGTCTTGAGGAAGGGATTGTAGACCTGCCGGACAAAGCGGAAGAGGCGGACCCGCGTTGCGGCACTCGTCGCACCTGCAAACTCGACAAAGCCCACGAGATCTAGCGTGCCATGCGTCTCGCTCGGCACCGATACGTGTTCGGCTGCGATGGCCCCAGAGGTGGCCACAGGGAAAAACGGCTCAAAGCCGCTGCCCCACACGACTCTCCCGCTCGGGAGCAGGCGAGGAGTGTCCTCGTTCCAGCGATAAATGTGCGAGTACACATGCAGACAGTCTGGCTTGGGGATGGCCTCGTTTTGGAGCATGAGCACATGTTCGTGGTCCACTGACCAGTAGGCCACCGCGAGAAAGTGCTGCCGAGCCGCGTCCACAAACATGTGTTTGATCGCCCGCGGGAAGACCCTGAACGGTTTGGCCGCACACTCTCGCCCGTTTGACGGCCTTGGCGAGCCACACGTGTCGGGAGATTGTCGCAGGACACCGTTCTCGAAGCAGGCGCCACAGATGAGCTCGGTGCGGTTGATGACAGGCAATGCCTGTTCTTCCTGGGAGGGACACAGGCATGAGCACCCAACTCTATCGTAAGCGAGCCGCGGAATGGGCAGGGAATGGTGGAGGAGAAAGCCGTCTTGTTCCCACAGGTACACGTTGGTGGATCCGTATGCGTTGGCCACGACGAGATACTCCGTCACGTCGGCCCCGTGCGCCTCAATCTGGAAGAATGCGATATCAACCGCGCTGGTATCGTCTGCCAGCACTTGCACCTGCTCGAACGTGCCCATCATGTCTGTTGCGCCGCCAGAGTGCCCTTTCCACTCCATAATCACAGCGGCACCAGGCGCGTCACCCTTGGCACCGGAGGATGCAATGGCCAGCATCTGGCGGCCCCTCAGGACGAAGGGGCGCACAACCTGGGCTGAGCGTGCCCAAGTCTGCTCTTGTTGCTTTCGGCTCTGGTGCTGCACTCTGCCCGCACCGCCTGCGCCTGCCCCATGGCCACCGCCGATTCGCGTCGGGAACGGGTGAGAGCCCGGGGCTGCGGGCGGCGCGGACGCATTGAAAGTCGAAACGTCTCGCTCACCATCGCGCACAGCATCCACGAACTTGAGGCTGCCATCGGTTACGTTGCGCTGGAGCAAGACGACAGATCTGGAAGAGGCGCAGGCCAAAACCATGGTGCTCCCGCCGTCGTTTTGCCCGAGAGCCATGGCGCGAGGCCCGCGCAAATAGTAACCGCCCGGCCCCAGACCCGTCCGGCCGTGGCGCATGTCCTCGTCGTTCCGGGGGTCTGAGAAGGCAGACTGCCAGCTGAGCGTGCCTGTGTTCACATCCCGCCGCCATATATGCACGGCGCTGTCGTAGAAGGACGCGGCATAGAGGTGCGAGCCGCTGTGGGCCATCAACACCGACACCACTCCACGCATCGGATAGCCGTAGTGCCCGGGCCCTGATCCATCTCGCCGCGTTACAGACGGATTGCCGGGAGGCGCGGGAATCGCTGCGTCCCTCTCGGCCGGGACCTCGGAGCCCCAAGGAGTCCTTGGCATGCGTGTGCCTGTGAGGCCGTCGACGAAGGGGAAAGCAACTTGCTCTTGGTACTCGATTTCACCGGACGGGGCATCGCGGGCGAACTGCAAGATGCTGCGGGAGCGCGCGCTGGCGACATAGACATGGCGCCCGTCTGGACTCACTGCCAGAGCGCCGGGCGCGTCGAAAGTTGGCAGCACGTTTGAGAACCCCGAGAGCAGATGGATGCTGTTGCGGATCCGCTCATTGCCACCCCCGAAGACTGCGTACCGGGTGTCCGCCTTGTCCAAGTAGGAGATCGCCGTCATGGCCTCTGGATTGACAGCGCTGAGCGTCTGTTGTTGAATCAGCCACGTGCCATTCCACTGGTACAGCAAGGACTCGGTGCCTTGCGACACCAACAAGAACGGGCGGTCAATGCCCGTCGGCTGAATCGCCTGCAGATTGGTGGCGTGTTCCAGGGTCAGCGCCTGCACCTCGAGAAACGGCTTGGCGCCATCCTCAGATTTGAACACCTTGGTGCTCCCTCCCGGGGAGTCCGAGGCAAACACAATAATGTGCACTGTGTCGGACTGCCAATGCGTGACCGAGTGCGCCAGCGACACGTCGAAACTCTGCAGCTCGCACAAGACCACCCGCCCTTCCGCGCTGCTGCCCTCAAACTCGACACCGGCGCTGGAGAGGCAGTGCGTGTGATCTTGGGGGGGCACAGGCGCATGCTGGGGGATGCATACAATGCCGCTGTTGCACTCAGAATCGACGCTGCAGACCTGCGACAAACGGTTGCTGCACGTGCACTGCATGGCAGGCGGCTGGCCCAGACGCTGCGTCACCACACAGCCCTGGTTGCATTTGTGGACGTGGCACTGCGCGTGCGAGCCACAGACTGCCTGCGAATCGCTGCATCGGTCCCACAGGTGCGACGCATTGACTCCGAACAAGCTGTGCGTTTCGTTCTGTGGCTTTCCGACCATGTAGAGCTTCGAGAGGCCCGACGACACCTGCGCGTCGCTGTCATAGTAGTTGGCCACCACCATGTACAGGACCTGGCCCAGCTCTGTCGAGTGATTCATGGTAAACGTGTCAACTGAGACCGCACCAGCAGTACGGAAGCGCGTCGCATCCAACGTCCACAGAGGCATCTGCCCTAGGGGAGAGTCAGCGCCACATTTTTCGGGCGCAGTGCGGCCACCTACGCCCGGAGCCGTGGGCGCGTCCCCAGCTGGATTGCCAAGGCCAAAGCGATACACGGCAGAGCGAGCGACAGTACTTGTCTGCCCGCCGGGGAACACCTCCCTGTAATTGGCCGCCACGACGTAGTCTACATCCATCATCCGGAAGTGATGAAGCGACGCGGCGCCGGATGTGTTGATGGCCTGGACGCATGACAGGTCACTAGAGTCGCCGTTCCAAAGCATCAGGTAGGAGAGTTCGTGGTCTATCAACTGGTATCCGTCACTCGTCAGCACCTCACGCCTCCCTGTCAGGCCGTCCCAGAAGTTGCTGGCGAGCACAAATGTCGTCGTGGGTGAGATGGCCAACAACTTGGTCACGAACTTGCTTGTGTTGACGTATGTTGTCGTGGTCGTGTTTGTCCCATTGGCCCCAGGCGTGCTCGTGTTGACTGCTGTCCTCTCCGACACCAGCACCGAAACATTCTTGTACTCGGGAAATTCAAATTGGACAGGGGTGAAGGACATCATAGCTGGCCATAATGGCCGCACCGACTCCCCCGTGCTGTTGGACCAGATTCCACTCCAACTCCCCCCCGCCAGGCCCGGCTCAGACCGCAAGAGGACACCCTCGGCAGCTGTCGAGTAGCGCGCAACGCCTCCGCGGGCGACGCCCATCTTGATGCGAGCAGCGCTCGGAATCTCCGCATAAATTTGAAGCTCGGGAATTTCACCGAGGATGTCATACTGCTGCCCATCCCACACGCAGCGTATCTCAGGCTTGAACTCGCGTGAGTATCCCGTGCCATGATCATCGATGGAGACATCCGTGACCTTGGGTTCGCCGTTCTCAAAGACTAGCCAGCACTTGCCCTTGAAGCCACTCCCGGTGCAATTATTCCCGCACACGGCCACCGCATCAATGTACTCTCGGTTTGGTGGGATGGTGCCGATGTCGGGTTGAATCATTGTGTTGGCCTTGAAAAGATTGCCACGAAATTCTACCGAAAGCCCTACGACCTGGGTGATGGAGTTGAGCTGCAGCTGTCGTGTGCCTGAATAGTACAGCTGCACGCTCTCTGGAATGATTTCTGTCACACAGCCCTCGCCGTGAAACTCGACGTTCACCTCGATCACTTGGCCGCCATACAGCCCGTTCATGTCGCTCGTAATGGGCTGTGCCTTAAATGTGCCCCTGGGGCTCACATTGCAGGTGACGGTTTCGATGGACGGTGTTGAATAGTTGACCTCGTACTGGCCAGACACGACCTCCCATGAGCCTGAGATGAACGAACCGCCCCCATCAAGGATGGCGACTTGTGTGACCGTGTCTGCTATGGGTTCAAAGGAGTCGGGGTGGCAAACTGTAGCAACGCCGCCTTCGGCTGGGTAACCGACACCACCGTCCACAACGGAAATACTGCCGCCATTACGGGTGGCGTTGACAACGAAGCTCGCTTGCAACAAGCCCCCGCTGCTGACGGCGCCAGCGGAGAAGATGCGCACAGTGCCGTCGATTAGATTCTTCGAGGTGCCGGTGAGTTCAATCCCCGTGACCGGGCCAAAGGTATGAGCGGCAGTCATATTGATCGTGTGAATGCTGCTACTCTGCACGAAGCGAAAGATCTTGGGCACCGCAGCCACGTTGCTGAGCAGCTTGCGTTGACCATTGACAGCGACGTCAGCCGAGTACATGGCTTGCCGCCCGTCAGGTCCCGGCACAAAGCCGCATGCAGCCTCCAGACACACCTTCATCCACAGCCGTTTCCATCTCCCGCGGTGCAGGCTGCTAATATAGAATCGCGTCAGCCGCACTCCGAAGCCCCACTCGGGAGTCTGGCACCAGAGGCGTTGCCCGGTGTAGCCTTCTCCGGAGGCTTCAGTGGTGTTAGCCATCGAGTACGCCACCTCCTCCTCTGCTCCGGCCTCGGAGGACTCGCCGTGCCATTCGCAACGGTACTGGGAGAACACATCGAAGTACCCGTGCACTTCCACGCGCTGTGGCACGATGGTGCGCGCAAAGTCAATTGAGGGCGAATGCCGACCCGTCACCTGCTGGGAAGCCCACGAACTGACAGGACGGGAAAGAGAATTGTTGTGCAGCAAGCCCTTAAGTCGGTCAAACTGCGCGCTCACTTGCGCGCCAGCCAGAGCCACGTCGTAGATCCGCACCATGTGGATAGCGCCAAGGTGCCGGCCCATGCTCAAGTAGTCGGAATTGGTGTCAGGATCCGTAAAGTCCAAAAAGTCCTTGAGCTGGTCCTCTCCGTTTTTCCAGCCGCCGATCGAAAAGTTGTAAGGGCGCAGCTGGCAATTCAGCGGGGGGCGCGTAGCCGACTCGCGCGCTTGCAGCCCCGGGTACAAGATGTCGCGGCACGGCGCCGCAGAGCACGCCTTGCCTGTGCCCTTGTGCGCCCCATTGAGGTAGATGTGGATGTACTCATGTCCGTCGTAGGATGCAACAAGGTGCTGCCACTCACCCTGGGGAATGCGCGGCGTGACCACCACTTCCAAGGGGTTCCCGTCCTCCCTGTCACCGCTCTTTGACCCTTGCAGGCCGATCTGAAAGCGCAAGGTGGTATGAGACTCCTGATGAGCATACGAGAGAGACCAGCCCTGCGCACAGAACTTGACATCAAAGGCATTGTTCAAGTCGGCATACGACTCCGACCCGACCAACGCCCTCCGCACAGGATAGTCTCTGGGATCAACCACGAACTCCGACGGTTCGTCATCGTCAGGCGGTGGATCAACGTCGGGCTGCGCATCAATGGTGAACCACACCTCGACCGAGATGTTCCGATGCGGCATGGCGTCCACCACCTTTTTCATGTCGTACGTCAAAAACAGCCCCGAGTTGAGATTGTCATCGAACTGCATGGCGCTAATCTCTCCGTTGCTCATTATGAAGGTGCGCAGGTCCAACTGCTGCTCGGGCGTATCCCAGTCGTTGGCAGTCTCGTTCCACAGCACCGTGCCGCGCGTGTAGCACTGCTGCAGCTTCTGCTGCGAGCCAGAGTTTGTGCAGTTGGACATGACCTTGCACTGTGGTCCGGTGAGCAGCACCGGGCCGGTGCGCCCCGTGAGGTCGCGCACCGAGGCATACTTCACCAGCGTCGGGTACCGCTCGGCGCAGGGACAAGCACCCTTCTTGCGACGCGGGCACCAGTCGTGATCGATCGAGGAGACGTTCCGCGAGAAGCTGCACCCGTTACGGCCGCACTGCACGTCCGACATCCGCTCATGGACACGATCGCCCGTTTCGCCCTGGGCCGCGAAATCGGCGGGGTCGACGTTGAACCTGGCACGCAACTCGCTCTCGCTGATGCCGGGTGGCGCAAAGACGCTCTCCAGATCGAACACCCAGCACGCTGTCGTCCTGGCCCACAGATCTGCCGGCGCGTACAAATCCTGGTATTTCGAGGTACTCACGCTGGCAGGGACGCTTCTGCGCGCCAGCCGCTTCACATCTTCACGCACGTGGTCGGCGCCCTGGGCGGCGAGGATGAAGGCCTGGCTGTCGTGCCAGAAGGTCGCCAACGAAGACAGATCCTGCGTGGGAACTGACATGGGCGTGCGCGAATAGGCATCGCTGGCGTCGAAGCCGCGGAAGATGAGACGGCGTTGCGCATCTGCCAGCCGTGTCAGCTGTTTTGCGGTGTCCGTGCCTTGGGAAATGTCGAAGATTGCGATGCTGTCGGTCTCGGCCTCGGCGGCATAGACGTGGCGCGCATCAGGCGAAACGCGGAAATCTGCGGCATACTCCATCCCCCACAAGCCGGCGATTTCGTCTATGCGCTGCTCTTGAAAGTCGAGCAAGCCCGTCGTCTCATTTCGCGTGAAGACAGACAGTGACCCGGGCAGATAGCCGACAGCATTCGTGATGTCCGTGGCGAACGCCTCGATCATCTGCGGGCCCCCGTGCTCAATAATCCGGATGTGCGCCGCCTCACCCGGCGCAAGCTCAGCAGCACACGTGTCCAAGGACCGTTGGCCCTCCGTCTGCGGCGGACACGTGCACCCACCAGGAGAGTTGATCTGGGCCTTGCGCAGGCAAGAGACGTTGCGCCCCAGCGAAAAGTTGGCCTGGTACTCCACCGGCGTCACCACCACCGAAAACAGGCGTGTGGCTGACACGTTTCCCCGGCTGCCCTGCTGCACAACGCCGTCATCCTCGAGGCGCAGGTAGACGCGTGACACCCCCGTCACGCCCGGAGACACGCGCAACGTCAACACGCCCGCGGGGTCGACGGCAGGCAGGGTGGAAAAGAGCTCGGCCCCCTCGATGTACTCGATGACAAAAGTGACGCGCTGGTCTTGGCACGACGACGACTGGTCTTCCGCCGCGCAGTCTTCGTTGCTCTTGCCCGCCGTGATGCCTGTCGCGAGTTGCATGGGGGGCAGGTCGCCGGAGTTCTCCTCCAACGCCACCCTGTCGGTGGCCAGCTCAAAGGTGGGCGGGTCGTTGACGGGGACAACGCGAATGGTGAGGCGCTTTTGCGCCGACGTGTCCCTGCCTCCCCGCCCTAGCCCCCCGCTGTCAATCATGACGACGTCGATGTGCGCCAGGCCGAATTGATCCGGGGCCACCTCAAATGTGAGCTGCGCCTGCTCCGTGCTGATCCGTTCGAGCCGCGGCTGCCCGTTGGGTGTGAAGAGGTGGGGAAAGGGCACGGAATACTGCACATCCATGTACACCGTTTGGCACGAGGTGTCGCTGCCTCCCAGCAAGTCTCGCGCACAGATGTTCTCATTCTCGTCCGTGCAGGCCAGGCAGCCCGCGGTGATGTTGTCCACCACGATCCCAGACCAGGCAGAGCTGCCTTCAAAGACCATGACTTGCGTCTCCAGCTCGAAGGTCGGCGGATCATTAATGGACAACACAAAGATGGAAAAGAGCTGCGACGCCGTACGGGGTGGCACGCCGTCGTCGCGCAACGTCGCGTTCCACACCGTTTCGCCCACTTGATCGGGAGCCAGCCGGAAGCGCAGGGTGCCGTTGGCAAAAACGGTCGGATCTTCGGCAAAGATAGCGGACGCCGGTTGGCCTGCCGCCGGGGTGAGCACAAACGTCACGTTTTGGTCCAGACACGCGCCGGGAACCGCAGCAAACGGGTCCGCGGCCGGGCAGCCCAGCGCTGACTTGTCCTCGTACAGCCCCGCGGAGATGGACGTCAAGAAGTTCGGGTACACGTGCAGGAGCGGAGTGCTCCCCTGCGTGCAGACTTGGCGCTGGAGCGCACTGAGGCTCGACCCCTCCGTCGCCATCAGGACGCACGTCGAGTCTTCGTCCACGTTGAGCGCCGCCGACCTCACCACAAACGACGGCTTGTCGTTGACGTTGACCACCCTCAGCTCCCAGTGCACCGAGTACGAGTCTATGCCGAGCGGGGTGAAACGCGCTCCTGAGTTTTGGACCGTGATGCTCAGCACGGTGGCGCCCATGCGATGCGGGTGCAACGTCACCACCGCACTGCAATTCCGCATGGTGTAGCAGGCCGCATCGAAGACCACGTCCGACACCAGCGGCAGGGGCGTCTGCGAGAAGGAGAGCGTGTAGGAGAGGTTGCTTGTGCCCGCCCACCCACCCCTGTCGATGTCGGTGAGGTTGATGGTAAACGGCGCGCTATTCTCATACACCTCGAGGCTCTGATTTGCGCCAGCACTGAGCAATCGCCGCGCTGCTGCGAGTGCAGGGACAGTGGACGGCGGCAGGGAGACGACCACCCCCGGAGCCCGATTGGTGGGGGCCACGTTGACACGCAGGAGGGCGGCAGCCGAGGAATTGGCAACCCGCACCCGAAACTCCACCTCGCCAACGGTTTCGTTTTCGACGGTCAAGGACAAGGTATTATCGACCAGCGACGGCGACACGGACTGCTGCACGTTCTGCTGCGAATACCACACGGCGTCTGACAGCCACGCGCCGTACCCCTCAGCCGCAGACGTACGGTGCCGCACGTATTCCACCTGCAACGTATACACAGGGCGCCCGTCCGGGCCAGCAGCAAGGTCCGGCATTGTAATTTGCGTGACGAGGCCGGCGAGATGGTAGGTGGCTGCGCACGCGGGGCATGAAGAAATGACCCAAGACGGTTGCGCCAGCCGCAGATAGCTCTGCTCTGCTGCTGCCGCGTCCAGAAAGAAGGCCCCGCTCGAGATGAGCGTGGCATTGACGCCCAGCGCCGTCGACAGGGCCGCCGCGCTGGTGCTAGAAAAGAGGTGCGCCGCTGCGAGGGAGGCGTTGACGGTTGTGCTCCACACCTCGAGGTCCGCCGGCAGAGACGCATGGTTTGTGAGTAGTCTCCTTTGCTGCCCGTCAGACGCTGCCTCCACGAACACGTTCGCGACGTCGACGCCGAGAAAATGCGCTGCGTTGCTGCGCACCAGCGGCAGCTGCGCGCCGTCTGTGGCGAGGACGAGTCGCATCTTTGCATAGGCAGAAAAGACGGTAAGATTAAACGTTTGGCTTGCGACGACGACAGTCTCGTTCGACGCAGCACTTTGACTGCCGCAGGCGCCAGTGGCGTTGCCTGCTTCTCCGCCACCCCCTCCCGAGGATGGCGCTTGTTGTTGTGAGTATGCGCAGCTAGCCTGAGGCTCCATGGCGCGCGTGAAAGACATGGTAAGAGTGAAGGTGAAGTGGCCTCCTTGTCGCTCGCCAGCGAAGGGAAGCACCAGTGAGTAGTCAGCCCCGATCGACAGGGCGTTGGCAAATCCTGACGGCAGGTCCCCGCCGGCAGGAGAGACGGAAAAGTTGAAGCCGTCATCTGGGCCCGTGAGCCGCACGAAGCCAGGGAGGCGCAGGTCCTCCGACGACCACCGAACCCGTGCGGACGTGTTTGCAAGATTGAATGTGACGTTGGTAGAATAGTTTGCCGGCAGCATGTGCGCCCGCGCTGAGGCGGCGGGCGCCATCGCGGCGCCCAGTGTCAGCAGCAGCAGCACCGGCGCCGGCAGCGCACAGGAGACGGCCGCAGCGGGGCGAGCCGACGAGTGCGCCTCCCCATACGGCCGCCGGCGCGGGGGTCGTAAATCGTGGCCAACATGCCCCCCCCTGCCATCCGCAGGCGCGCGCGGGCCCCGGCGCGCGTGTAGTGGCGGCGCTGCCCCGCAGGAATCGTGACGAGAGCGCGAGCATGTGGGCCGGGCGGCGAGAGCGCCGCTCTTGGAGGCGCCGTCCGGCGGGCGAGTCCTGCTGCACCGTCGCCAGCGCTGCGTCGCCACCTGCTGCTCAGAGCCAAGCACACGGTGCGCTGCGCAGACGCCGCGTCTGCTCGTCGCGGGCACGGCCGGCGCTGGGCACGTCCGGCCACAGCCCGCCGCGCCCAAGGGCTGGCCCAGGCACGGCGCTCGCGCCGGCCGCGGAGAGGCGGAGTCGCCCGCAAACTCCCAGCGCCGCGGCCGCGAGGTCGCCATCGCGACTCAGAGCGCCGACTCTGGCCACTGCGCTCGCCGCCTGTTCAGTGTCTTCCGCCGCAAAAAAACAAAATAATTCGGCGGTTTTTTTTTGCGCTTGCCCATTCGGCGAGATCTGGCATTGCGTTGTCAGGGTCGCAGACTCGCAGCAGACATGCTGTTCCTGGTGCCGGCGAGGTTCCTAGCCGACGTGAAGCAGTTCGACCCGTTTCCGCCGGTCGCCGGCGCGCCGTTTCCCAACCCGGGCTGGCACGAGCAGGGCAAGGAGCTCAACAACCAGGTCAGCCACGATGCTGCGCTGCGCGGGGGCGTGGCGCAGGCGTGGGGGGTATATACGCTGGTCTGGTCCTTATTTCGCCTCTGCATTTTCAGGCCCCGGGCAACGGCTGGTACCCGGACCCGCACCCGTACGCGGCTGCCGAGGTCTGGCCGCCCCTCACCGAGGTCGACGTGAGTATGTACCCGTGGCTTTCCCCGGTGCGTCCATCTCCTGAGCCCATCCTGGGCCGGCGCGTGCGCGCGCGACGCACGCGTGCTCTTTCATCTTCCGCGTGCGCAGTCTGGAGACCCACGCGGGCACACGCCCATGGCGTGCACAGCACCGCGTTGACGGGCGGCGCCGTTCGCAGGTTCCGGATGCCATCTAACTTTGAAAGAAAGGCGAGTCGCGCGCACACACAGCGCAGCAGCTTGTGGCCGTCATGACTTCCGTCCCCCACCTCCGCTCTAAACTTCAAACACTTTTGTACATAGCTTCATCATCACAGGCATCCGTATCATAAACTCGCTGAACATGCAATCAAGTTCAGGCTGAACTGCGCAAGCACTGTCCTTGCAGCTCCTGCAGTGCAGCGCAGAACGACATGCGCGTGCACCGTGTGCAACAGGGGCGAGGAGGAATGTGCATGTTTTAATGTCAAGACCGTGCGCTGCGCAAGCACATTTCCAACCCCAACACCCCCCCACGCACGCTGGACAGTGGACAGCCGCAGGGTTTCGCACTGAGGTGCATGCAGTTGCCTTCCTCCTTGCATCGCCTGGGCTACGTCCAGCCTCACCACCCTGTCCTTCCTGCGGCACTCAACCGCTCCCAGCTGCTCAGTCCTTGCCCGGTGTACGATACGATACGGTTTATTGCTCTTACACTGCGGACCGACTGGTACAAAAGCAAATCTGGCTGGCTGGATTACCTAAACTTGCCCGGCGTACAGGAAGAGAACACATTCTACAGCGATTACTGGCAGAGTACCAATCAGTCCTTGCCCGCACAGGAAGAGAACACATTCTATGTGACACCCTACAGCGGTTACTGGTGAATAACTGGCAAAGTACCACGCTCCAATCAGTCCTTCTTGCCCGCGGCGCCCTGGCCCATGGTAGCGCGCTTCACGCGGCTAAACGGGCTGATCGAGTCGTCGAAAATGTAGCGGAGAATGGTGCCCGGCCACGACTTGCACTGGGGCAGGTCGTCGTAGAACTCGGGCGCCATCTCCCGCACCTTGGGCAGGTTGGTCCACGCGATGTTGGGGAAGTCGTGGTGCTCGTTGTGATAGCCTACGTTGTACGTGAAGTAGTTGAGGGGGCCGTAGTACGAGTATGTCTCGGTGGTGCCCTCCATGACGTAGTGCTCTGCCAGGAAGTGCCCCGCCGTAGGATGGATGCTGCCCGCGAAAAACGTCGAGAGGAGAAAGTAGAGCAGGACCTGTGTGTGTGTGTGTGTGTGTGTGTGTGTGTGTGTGTGTGTGTGTGTGTGTGTGTGTGTGTGTACGTA
>Ga0115006_10000795_pt1 | contig 18184 bp, 5 predicted proteins | sample ArcOceMetagenome_3_FD_88943 | JGI IMG/M metagenome (GOLD analysis project Ga0115006, IMG submission 88943) | Marine eukaryotic phytoplankton communities from Arctic Ocean - Arctic Ocean- Svalbard ARC20M Metagenome | ecosystem: Environmental > Aquatic > Marine > Oceanic | place: Arctic Ocean...
TACACAACAACCTTTAAAAGGACGTCGACAACAAGGAGGCCAGCGCTTAGGTGAAATGGAAATTTGGGCGTTTGGTGGTTTTGGAGCAGCTTATATACTCCAAGAAATTTTAACAATTAAATCCGATGATATTGCCGGGCGTAATAGTGCCTATAAGGCATTAGTTGAAGGAGTTGCTATCCCAGGTTCGGAACAGCCGGCAGCATTTAACCTTTTAATTTCGGAATTGAAAGCATTATGTTTTCATATTTCTATTAACGAGGATATAAATCGGGAGCAGTTAATGGTATACTCTAGTTCTTTCGAAACCAAACCTCAAAATTCTTTAGTTGAGTCGTTGAAGTCCATGGGCGATGAAAAGTATAAAAACTCCAAAAATATCGACTTACCACGGCTTGGACCGGAACTGGAATCAGAACGAACGTTTTAACTTTGACGACGTTCTTTATTAATGACAACAATAATAATATCTTGGATGATAAGTATAAACGCGAAGGTAAACTCGACTTATAAGAAGATCGATAAGCTTCGTCTAAGCTAAAGTTTAGTAAGATCTTCTATTTGAGAGAGACTTATGTTAGCCGTGTTCTCTAAAATGTTATTAAAAGAACTGTACTTAACAAATTCTTTTGGTTTTCATAAGTAAAAAAATACCTCCTAAAGTTAAGTGTACGTAAACTACCCTTCGCGTAGTTTTTAGTTATCTACTTAGCTAAAACTACTTAGCTGAAGTTAGCGATTCTTCTATTTGAGAGACACCTAGTTTAAGAATTAGACTGAGTTCTTCTACTTGAGAGATATCTTGCGTTAAAGAATTAGGCTAATAAGTCTATTTGAGGCCATTAACTTCTGTATTAAAGAATTAGGTGAACAAGTCTCTTTGAGGCATGAGGCACCCTTGTGTTAAAGAGCACCTTAATCCAGGAAACAACTCCAAATAGAAGCTTTTAACTTTGATTTTCTTTTTTTATTTATCACGAAGTATCTTTGTAAGTGAAATCAAATTTGATAAGAAGAGTCAAATTTGATTAGTCCAAAGTATATTGTGACTTTGTAATATATTAAAGGTAGCTTAATTTCTATGTGGAGAAATAATTGTGGTGATCAACATATCGTAAACCATATTTGACAAACAAAATATTTATTATATAATTTTTTATTAAAACTAGAATTTATAGTCAAGGTCCACCATTAGGAATATATCTTGTGTTAGAGAATTAGAAACGAGTCTATTTGAGGCCACTTAGACTCGTTTCAAGAATTAGGGAACAAGTCTATTTGAGGGATACCCTTGACCCTTGTTTTCACGAGGCGCTTATGTTACGAAGTTAGTCTAAAATAATTTGCATATAATGAGATAAAGCACAAAGCCTACAATTGAATCCAAATTAGTAAATAGAAAAGATTACATAAATAAAATGCTTAGTTTAAAAATGTAAAATTATTCTACTTTTACGTGATTCAGTTCCAATTTTAGATATATAATTAAAAAATTAAATTTGTCTGATTTATTGAAAACCGATAGAGAAAGTTAAACTTTAGTTATCACTGAATCTAAAAATAATGTTAACTAATATATTCGATAAATAACAGTTAAAAATTCGATTTGATGGTAAAATTAAAAAAAAAAAAAAAAACATGGAAAGCTCGAGGCTCAAAACCGCGAGTTTTAAAAAATCTAAGTAAAAAAGCGGTTGATGGTTCTGTGCATATTCGAGCAACATTAAATAACACTATTGTTACTATTTCTGATATGAAGGGAAATACGATCGCATGGTCTTCAGCGGGTGCTTCAGGTTTTAAAGGTGCTCGTAAAGGAACGCCTTTTGCCGGACAAGTCGCAGGTGAAAATGTTGGTTATGCTGCTCGTGAAAGAGGGATTAAGCGCGTTGAAGTAATTACAAAAGGCCCTGGGTTTGGGCGTGAGTCGGCTATTCGAGGATTATATACTGCGGGAATGCAGGTTGCACTTATTTGTGATGTTACCCCAACAACACATAATGGTTGTAGACCACCTAAAAAACGTCGTGTTTAATATCTTAATTGTCAGTATTTAAGGGAACAAGTCTATTTAAGGACCTTTATATTAAAGGATTAGTGACTTTTTCTAATACTCGTAGCTTAAAGAATTACGAATAGTTCTCTTAATATTCTTGGTTAAAGCAAGGAAGTGTTGACATTTAAACATTTCTTTCTAAAATAGTTGCTCACCAACAAAAGGTTTTAAAAAAACTTGTTAATTATTTAAAAGGAGTTCAAGATGCCCCAAATAGACTTGTTCGACTAAACTTGTATCAGTTTTGTCTAAGAAACTACTTACACTCAGTAGCTGCTAATCAAAGTTACTTCGCTAGAGTGCTTTTAATGTCTTCGACTAATAATATATAAGTCATGCTTAACTACCGTGACTTTTTAGGTTACACTTCTACAAACTACTATATGGGTTAAATTAAAAATAATAGCTTAGTTGTAAAGAATCTTAGTTATAAAGAATTAAGACTCATAATTACCGCATTCACAATGAAAATAAAAAATTTAATTTAGTTAAATTTCAAATAATATAATAAAAATTAGTTATGTCACGATATTTAGGGCCACGTTTAAGAATTACCCGTCGACTAGGCTCAATCCCTGGTTTAACACAAAAAGTATCCCAGACACCAACAAAGCGAACAAAAACTCCGGGACAACATGGCATTGATATTGGTCCAAAGGCAAGAAGAAAACCAAAATTATCACGTTATGCAAAACAATTAAAGGAAAAACAGAAAATTCGTTATCATTATGGAATTACAGAGCGTCAATTGTTAAATTATGTTCGTAGTGCACGAAAAAATAAAATTTCAGTTGGGGACTCCTTAATTCAATTACTCGAAATGCGTTTAGATAATATTGTTTTTCGATTAGGAATGGCCCCAACAATTGTTGCCGCTCGTCAATTAGTAAATCATGCTCATATTCAGGTAAATGGAAAAAAGGTTACAATTCCGAGTTATAATTGTAAAATTAATGATGTTATTCAATTTAAAGTGGGTAGTTCATTCGCTACGACCGAACTAGATTCTACGAATCGTAAATCTTTTTTTACTAGAGAAAGTAATGGGAGTAGTAAAATTAATTCACTTATTTTACGAAAAGATATTCCTTTACGAATTAAAGTGCTATCGATTCTTGAGTATTATTCACGAAAAATATAATATTATCGAAAAAACTTACTACGACAATGTATAAAAAATGTAGTTTATATGTTCTAAGCTTAATTTTATTATAGCTTGGTTATCATTGGTTGCTGTAGTGCTTCACAAAGGTTACAACTCTAATAGAGTTGTCTTGTATATACTAGGCCATGTTCTTTAAAACGGTATTGCTCAAATAGAAGAACTGGCTTAGTATGTTTTTCTATTTGAGAACACTCTTAGCTTATAGAATTAGGCGAATAAGTCTATTTGAGAGCTACCTTAGTACTTTTTTCTAAGCGCACCTTGGAATGTGTTGGCGAAATACTTAGACGAAAGGTCTTATCAAAAGATTCATGATAAATAAAAAAATAAAATCAACGAAAATAGAGTCCTTTTTACAGCGTTTCACACCAAGGTGTATGGATGTCTCTCAAATCGACTTATTCCCTAATTCTTTAAGCTAAAGGTGTTAGAAAAAGTTTTCCTAATTCTTTAAAAGGAGTTCAAGATGTACTTATTCCTTACTTCTTTAAACTAAGGGTGTCTCTCAAATAAAAGAACTCGCCTAGTTCTTTAAAACAAGGTATTAAAAAAATTTTCCTAATTTTGTACGAGGTCTGGTCGCGAGTCTTCTTTCTTTTTATTTATCACGAGGCTCAGAGATGTTTTTAGGAAAAAAAAATTATATAATTACAACAATAAATCAAATTAGCTTATTGGTCATACGAATCCTAACTTAGACAAGTCTTGTTTATTAAGAATTAGGTTTGAAACGTTAGTTTTGCTAACGAGTTCTTCGATTTGAAAGACACCCTTGTCTTTCACGAGGTACGTTAAAAAAAAATTACTTGCATATCTCACCTAATTTTAGTGAGATCCTAACTAATTAATAAAAAGTTAAGAACAACTAAATATTTTTTGCTTAACTTTTTATTATTAATTCTAATACTGATATATTAAAGCAGAAGAGTAAAGAAGAATTTAAATTCAACATTTATTATGAATAAAATAGTCCCTAATTATGATTGTTTCAAGCTTGGACCATTTAACAAAGATTTTGCACATAGTGTCACAATTGGAAATACCTTACGTCGTGTCCTCTATTCTGAACTTTCTGGTTTAGCTATTACAAGTGTCCGATTTATGACGACAGACGCACATGAATTTAATACAATTGATGGTATAATGGAATCTGTTCTTGATTTTTTATTCAATCTACAAGAAATAAGGTTTTCTGTTACAAAAGATTATCAAGATGTGCCTTCAACATATTTTCAACAAGATAATTCTAATATTATTAACAATACTGAAGATCAAAAATTTCGTAATTGGACAAATCCAACATTGGGTTATTTACGTTTCAAAAGAGGAAGTTACCCAGGTTCACGTACTAAAATATATGCAAAAGATCTTATCTTACCAAAAGGTCTTAAAGTGGTAAACCCTGATGCTTTTATTGCTGAACGTGATGATAATCCTTTTAATTGTATTGTGCTTATCGAATTTGGTAAAGGGTATCAGTCAATTCGCCCAAACCAATATTACCCAAGTACTTTTAATGGAAAAAACCGTTTTTTAACACACCAAGGTTTTAATACAGCAAGTCCTGAAGAACTTAAAAGTCATAAATATGATTCAATAAGCGTAGATTCGCTAAGGCTAAAACATTTATATGAGTATTTTAAACCTAGTTTTAATGTATCGTTAATACCTAATCCTTATTTTTCTCCAATTGAAAAAATTAATTATAAAATCGAAGAAGAGTCATTAAAACGAAAAGATTATCCTAGTTTTGAAACAATCGTTTTTGAAATTTGGACTAATGGAAGTATTACGCCCCTTGAAGCACTTCTTCTAAGTTTTCATAAAACTCGTTCACTATTTAATATTTTAAATTATTCTGATCTAAGGATACCTGTGGCTAATGCTATGGGTAATAATGAATTAGCCCAAAGTGATGGATTGGTTGAATTGTACGAAAATCCTACGTTTAAACAATTAATTCAAAAATTCTTTGACAAAAATGACAATTTGGACCAAGATCACCCCGTTTTAAACAAATCAGTGCTCAACCAGCTCAACGAAGACACGTTATGGCTACGAATAGCTAACGATGTCTTTGTCAAAGAGGGTAAAATTTTTCCCGTAACTGAAGACAGTGAATATAAACGAGTACTTAAAAGACTTTATCAACTAAAGCAAGGTCAAAGTCTTGACGATAATTTAAATTTAGAGAATACAATTTTTCAACCTCCTTCATTTGGTATTCAACGTTATATTCGTGGACAGTTCGTATCAATGCCGAATCTCACTCGAGAAAGTTTACAAAACTCTGTTTCTATAAAATTTTCCACTACAGATAGTTCTAGGCTTTCTGCAAATGAGCAGGCCGTTTCGTCTAACTTAGTCTCTAAAAATCTTTCTAAAACTAGTATTGAGAAAACCAAGGAAAAACATGCCGACAATTCATTACCACAGATCAAAGATGAACTTTATCCATTAAAATCGAATTTAATCAATTGGCGACCAACAATTATAGGATTTTTAACTAATTTACCACCACTCAAAATATTGAACGAAGGTCGATCAAATGATTTAAATAGGGAAAACTTAAAGCTGAATGATTTTATGCAAGCTGATCAATTCAACCAATATATTGAATTTATGCATGAATCAATTCAATATGAAAATTTAACGTTTAATCAAAAAACCCAATGGAATTTACAATTTATTACTGAATTAGATAAAAGTTTTTATTACTTTAAGCCGAACTCAAAAATTTTAGGACCAATGAGTTTAATTCTCTTATTGTCTTCATTTCAGTTTGTTTTCAACTATTTATCAATTTGTAACAAATATACACCGCTCACACACACTTTTAGTAGTTTTGGAAAGCTTGTGACTTCAAATAAAATTAAGGTATTCTGTGAAAAACGTTTATTATTAACCACAGGTATCCTTGGATTAGTTAAAGAACCATTAGATATTGTTGTCCAAAATAGACAAATGATATTACTAGTTCAATTAAAACATCCAGATTTCTATCTATCTTACTTGTCTATAAGGGTTCATACTTTTTTTGCACGGTTTAAATCTATTCAAGATCAAGAATTGCAAAGAATGTTTAGACACATTGATTACTTAATATTAAATAAGCTTTTTTATGGGCTCAAATTATCACACAATGACAATAACGATAGTAAGAAAGACCTCATCGGTTGGAATCCCAAACAGGGAATACTTTTAAATCCCATAGGAACAAAAATAACTACCCTTAAAGAATTTTTGTCCACACCCTCACTTAATCATAGTGAAAAATATTTAGCAACACTTTTAGAAAAATATCAACAGCAAAGGCTTAAATTATCTAAAAAAACGGATAATCCAGAGACTATGTTTACATTTACTAAGATTCTCAAAATTTATAAGAGTAAAAAAATTAAGTGTAGCCAAACAAAACTAATAAGAGAAAAATTTAATAGACTAGATATTATAGGATTCGAGAACTTTAATTATGAGATAGGCTCAAAGGTACCAATAGCTAATTGTTTTGATACAAATACTCTCGAATTATCTTACTATTTTTTCCTACAAATTATTTTACAAAAAAATAGTCAAGATAAGCAAAATTTTTATCCAACTTTAATTTCTAGTTTTTTATCTATTTTATCTATTATTAGAAAAAAATATTTTGTAAATCAGATAGTTCAAACCATTTCAAAACAATTACCTACTAAGCCCGATTTTAGTATCGCGACTGAAAATAACGTTCAAATTATTACAAAGCTAAATATTAAACGTGCTAAACGTAAAAATAAGCATTGGACCAAAGGCACCCTGGACAAAAATAGTAAATCAAAACGAAAACAAACGCATACGTCAATTCGTCCGCTTTGCAATGTAAACAACTTCCCTTATAAAACAAGTTTAGTTTCTCCTAAAATCCTTGATTTTTTATCATTAACAAAAAAATATTCATTAAAACTTATATCTGGGTCAACTTCTACAACTGTAAAAATCAGAGGAACTTCTACACGGAACAAGTCGATTAATCCCGTGTTGGTAAAGCATCCTGGGACTAGTACTTATCTAATATATGAATTACAACTTCCAAAAATTTATGGATCATCCTTGGTTACGAATAAATTACCAACCCAAAAATGGCTACAGCCAAAAATTATTAATCCAAAAGTACTTGAAACGACAAATAAAGTAAAATTTTCGACCTATACTTATGAACAAAAGTTCAAAATGATTGACACGAAGAAAAAAATTATTGCAACAAATTGGAAATTGTTTTCTCTATTTCCAAATCAACTTGCTCAATCAAAACTACAAGTGACTAAGCAAATAATAACGGATAAAGTGGCTAAAAGCCCTTTAAGTCCAAATCTATCTTATTATAATGGTAATCAGCAATATATTACTCAAGTAACAATAAATTCCTTTAAAATTTTACAGATACGGAATAAAAATATTGAATTCCCAAGCTTAAATTTTGGAGATTCTGGTTCAATTTTAATTAATAAGCAAAACTCGCGAATATTTGAAATGGCGAAACTTACAAGTCCACAAATTTTTCCAGCAGGTGCGTTTATTTATAAAGCTGGTCTGAAATGCTATCAAAAACAAATTTTACATCCCAATTTTGGTCGTCGATTATTACCTATTTCAATGATTAATTTATATTTTCAATATAATTCAACACTTTCACAGAAGATTCGACCAGTTTTAATTAACTCAAGAGTGACTACCACTAACAAATTAAAATTGCATGCCCTTATTTTAAATATTCAAGATTCATATTTACCAAAAGGTGGACTTATTGCTGATAGGCAAGATTGGACTAGAGTTAAAAACTCACGAAAACAGGTACAAAATTTTGAACATTCAAAATCAAAGATTTTGAAAGTAATTAATCGCTGGTACTCTTGGAAAGGAAAACCAAATCTAAAATTGCAGCAAATGAAAAAGCAAAATATCTTACATAAACGTTTACAAATATCAAATACAAAAGATATTAAAGTCTATTCACAATTTTTATCTGGAAAAAAACAATATTCTCGTAACGGTACTTTATCCACTAAAACATTAATAGACTCAAAAAAATCTATTACGACGGATACATTTTATTTACAAAAAAAGTTAAAATCTTTTAAACTACATTTGTTAAAAACAACCCTCCGTTGGCGAGTAAAGGTGTTAGATAACGCCACTAGTCAATTTTATCTACACCGAGATAATATACATAAAAGTGAAAAGTCATTAAGTTGTTCACGAATGAAGACTCACGAATCTATAATTGTAAAAACAAGAAGAAAATCAACTATATTTAATTTGAATTTGGTTAATAAATAAAGCTTCTAGATTCACAACTTCGCAAGGGCTTCGTAAAACCTTAGACCAATTCTCTAAAATGGCAACAAAAGGTGCTAATGAATCTTTGTTTAGGCTTCGTTTATATCTTTAGTTACCGACGCAATCAGCTTTACTAAATTATCTTAGTACTCATTTGTTACTAAGTAAAGTAACGAAATTATTTGTTATTATTTTGAATTTATTCTCTACTTTTTATTTTTTATGAACACAAGTTTAGATCAAGTCCAATCACCAGAAAAATTAGATGGCACAATTTATGCAATTGGTCGAAGAAAATCAGCCCAAGCCCATATTTATATTTCACAAAATAACAACGATAAAAGTGATAATGAAATTACCATTAATTCAAAACCTGGCTTAGAATATCTTCAGAATAATTCAGCACTATATGCTTTAATTGAAAGTCCATTAAAACTTTTAAACCTTAGTAATGCTTATTCAATTGTAATTTCTACATCAGGTGGAGGCTTACCAAGTCAAGCGGCAGCAATTCGTCTTGGAATTGCTCGTGCTTTATATAAAATATCAGCTGAAAGTCGTTCAGTTTTAAAAGGTGAAGCTATGTTGACTCGTGATCCACGTTGTAAAGAACGAAAGAAGTATGGACTTAAAAAGAGTCGTAAAGCCTCTCAATTTTCTAAACGTTAATTTAAATTTAGTTAAACAAAAATTTCATCCAATGCAACTATCTTTAAGTTGCATAACAAATGTATACTTAAAGATAGTTGCAAGTTTATTATTAACTCGAGGCTTTGCAACTAAACTAACTAAGGGTCATGAATGAAATGCTTGTTAGACTAGCTTGGGCAAAGCCACCTTTAGTTAGCGAAAGTATATTTTGATCTTGTGAAAATTGCTACTTTCCATATTATACAATAATGTAAATGCTTTGTTTAGTGACTCGTAATATACACTTAACAAAGTAAGTACTTTAAAGTAAACTATAAAAGAGTATAAATCTTGTTTTTATGGAAACCATCATTTAGAATCAAGGTAAGTGATGCTTAGCTCATTAGGCAAGTCCTTCTAACACTTTGTATTAGCGAATTCTTCTAAACTTTGTGTTGGCGTTCTTTAACATTTTGTATTAAAGAATTAGTGAGCTTAAGCAAAATTCGTTTATTTGAAGCCCGTATTTAAAAAATAAGGCTAAAAAGAATGTTTTGCCCACACAGTGTCTCTTAAATAGACTTAGGCACAACTATCATTTCACAATCTTCTCTTTTAACATAAAGTTTTAAACAAACTTTGATAATACAGTAGCTTTTGCTTAAATCTTAATGCTTTCGTTAAGTGAAAATACCAAGACTAAACAAATTTTTTTCAATATTTTTTAACATAAATGTAATAATTCTATATTTTATATGCCCTATTCGCCTTCTAAAGTTACACGGTTTTTTAATACCAAAAAAATAACCCATTCAGAATTAGATCGTAAATTTAGTGATAAGAAACAGCAGAAATTTTTAAATAACAATCTAAGTTTAAAAAATTTAACAATACAAGTTGCAGGAGCTGGTCAAATTTTAAAGTCAGCTTATCGTCCAATTCCATATCAATTATTTGGCAAACGCCCATCAATTTGTTTTGGTCGAGTTACGACTGGTGATACTATAAATTATAAAACATTTGCCCCAGCATTAGGGGGGTTAATGTGTCCTATTATTTTTGGACCACTGAAAAGTTGGCATTGTTTGTGTAACCGCGGGGTACAAAAAAAAACTAAAAAAGACAAAGTGAGAGGGGTAGGAATACCTCCGGAATCACTGCGTTACATCCGTTATTCATGGGATCGAGTATTTTGTTCCCAGTGTTTTGTTGAATGGAATGAAAAAACAATTCGTCGTTATCAAATGGGGTATATAAGGTTACACGTACCTATTGTTCATACTTGGTTATTCAATTCACGACCTAATATTTTAAGGATTTTATTAAATGAAACCTCGGCGGATATAACGGCTTTAATTTTTAATTATCGTAACGAGGATTTAAAATCTTGTATTAATGAGGGTGGAGAATTTTCAGAATATTTCGGATTTGAAGAAGAAGAAGAATGGGAACATGAAAACCCACCACCGTTACACCAAATTCAAAAAACTGCTATTGAATCATATTTTGGTATAAAAAATGAAACTTGGTCTACTACTGTAGGTTTTATAATTCTAAAAATAATAACTAAATATGATATTCATAAAGAACTAAGTAAATATCCATTTTTAGAACGCGCATTCACTCAGCCTATGCGTCATGTTTTCGACTTTTTTTTAACAGCCGAACAAGAAGGTTTTTTACTTTCAGAAGAACAATATCAAAACATATATAAAGATCTAAGTAAAACAAAAGCAGCTAAACTTAGATTTAATTCAAAACGCCGTAAAGTTGAGGCTGTGTACCAAAATATTAAATTTCGTAGGCAAGAAATTGTTGATTGTATGTTATCGCTTCCTCTAATATATGGTCAAAAAACACTTGATTTAGGAAAGGAATATTCCGAATCTTATGATGCTCCAAGGTTAAAAAAACTTCTTAAAAAGTTCAAAAAACTTCCTAAGACATTTAAACAAGATAGTAAGAAGTTCAAAAAAGATCACCAACGTCAGGCACTCTTAATTAATAACGTACCCCAATATGAAAAATCTTATTTAATTGATCCTGAGCCTTATAAAATGCAGATTTTTTTAAACGATCAAACTTATTGGCAAAAATCGGCAATCACAAATGAAGGAAAAATTTTAGTTTTGTATAAAAAACTAGTTTATCTTACCAATGCTAAATTTGTAAAATTATTAAAACGAACTATTACAAAAATTGGGTCCGCATTAATTGAAGAGGAAAAAGATTTTTTAAATAAAATACTAAATAACCCTAAAAATAAGTATCTTGAACATAAAAAACTTATATTAACAACATGTTTAATTGAGTTACGATTAGATATGCGTCCGCTTCAACGCCAGCGAAATTTAATTTTTTTCCTAAATCGTTTAATTAATAAAATTCAAAAATTTGCCTATCAGGCTTCGAATATAAAGTCTAGGAAAGATTATCGCAAACACTATGTGCGTAAAGTTTTAATTAATTTCACAAATCTACGGACTAGAATTAATACGGGTAAATCACTTTATCTTCCTATAACCCTTGAGCCAAAAAATCAAAAAATATTTCGAATTAAGGCGAAAACTAAAATACCAGTCTCGAATGAAAAGGTTTATCAAAATCTTTTTTATTTTATGAGTTTAGCAGAAAAACAAAAAATTCTTTTTATACGGAATTTAAAAACTCATCGACTATATATACAAAAGTTAATCCAAGGAACAGGTCAAATAGGTAGTAAACATGATCAAACATTACTAAATAGAGTTCGAAGTAAAATATTTTATCGAAAAAATAGTAGTCTGGCTGATCCAAATGGATCTATCATGATAGATCTCAAATTCTTAAAACCTGATATTCAAAAACAACTCGAATTAAATTGCACAGCACTTAAGGACGGAGAAAGTGTTCTAGCTCATAGATGTTTTGGATCAAGCAATTTAAATTCTTTTGATAATGAAATTTCATTAAAATATCAAACATTATCGATTATTTTTCGTTATGAACAAACATTAACTAAATTATATAAAAAATGTTCATTAAATAAAATCGAGTACAAAAAATTCAAATCGGAATTTGATAGACTCGAAGTTGAATTTTTTAATAAAAATATTATTTGTGAAATAACTGAAGTTATATTTCCAAATACAAACACGGAGCCACAAGAATCTAAAATATGCATACCGCTATCTCAAGTCCTATCGATTTCAGATCTTGACTTCATTTCTAACACTTCTTTAATTCATAAACTTTGTTTATACAAGCACCCAAAATTAAATAAAAATGATTATTTTTATTTAAAGTTTTATATTAGAAGTCTAATTGAAACTATTTTGAATAGAATTGAATCTAAGATTCTTAATTATATAAAGATTACTTATAATGCTTTAGATTCCAAATTGATTAAACCTGATGTTTCAATAAAAGGAAATATCAAGGAAGATCAAAGTCATCGCGAGCTCAATGCCCAAAAACAATTTGACTCAAATCACACAATGTACAGGGTTAGAAACTGGACTGATAGCGTAATTGACGACCCTTTTTTCTTTCGTGGATTAAAAACTTTATATATTAATTTTACTTATAAGACAACATTAACTGAATTATATAAAAAAGATTCATTAGATCAAAAAGAGTACGAGCAATTCAAATCTGAATTAGATAAGATTGAAATTGAATTATTTAAAGGAAACATCATTGTCGAAATAAGTAAACTAACTAAAATAAGTAACCCAGGCTATAGTAATGAAAATATACGACCACAAGAAGTTAAAATGTGCCTACCGATATTTAAAATATTACCTATTTCCGAGCTAGACTTAATTTTTAAGACTTATAAATTATATATTTTTAAAAAGTTTGTATCAAAACCAGAATTAAATAAAAATGATTATACGTCGTTTAAACGTCACCTTAATACTATTAGTGAAGTTATTTTAGATAAACTTCAATCGTGGATTAATAATTATTTAGGTGCTTCGGAGGATTCATTTTATTTAGACCACAAGGTAGCTTCTCCTAATAATAATTCCATCTGCACGGAGCCTCTTAGATTAATACTCGGCTTTGGAAATGGGCAAAATTTTCAACTGAGGACAGATATTGAGTTATTTTATTTATCTCAGGGTTCCATTAGTTCTGTAACAAGCACAAAAAGTAAAATAGATGATCATAGGGGGAAGGATCAAAATCCAGAGCCTATTCGTATTAATCGTCGCTCACATATACCCTTAGTTAGTGGATCCAATTCATTATTACAACAACTTAATTGGATTTATAAATTAGATACTGAATTTGGAATTGATGACGCATATCAAACAATTTTTTATTTAACGAATTTAGATAATAGAACTAAAGTAATTTTAGCTATTCTTTATATTTTATTAGTTAGAAAAAAGAAATTATTTAATCGACAGATTCAATATAAATCTAAATCGGTTATTGGTAACTTTGACAAAAATAATGATTTAATAAGGAAAAATCTTAAAGTATATTGGCGAAAAATTTTAGCTTTTTCTAACTTACACGTACATGATGAAAGTAGCTTTCAATTACGATTAACATTTTTTAATACATTGGGTTTTACAGCCCAAGATTTTAAAAATATTGATTTTAAAAATCCACAAATATTACAATCAAAATTTTTAACCAATGAATTTTTACCTATTTTCGAGAAGTTAATCCGTTGGTCACCAGCACCTTTGGATAAAGTGAGCGCTTTTCAATTTTATGAGTCTGTATCTTGGGCAAAAATTGCTATATCTACGAAGAAGTTTACGGACCTTGACTTCTTATCCATTAAGTCCGAGTGCGCGACGATTAATCTGGCTTTATCGAATACCCTGATTATGAATCACCAAAAAGGTGAACAAAGAGTAAATCTAGACCCAGTATTAACCCCTAATTGGTCGAGTATAATGAAAGTATCCCCGGACTCTTTCAACATTCATGAAGCGCAACTCCAACAGAAATTAAAAGTATATAAAATTTCAAAGGTTAAATTACCAGGCCCTAGTCGTGTTGACATAACCCAATTGAGCACAGTATCTAGGTTGAAACTAACTTTATCAAGAGATTTATCAAGACTAAAATTATGGCAGGGACCTTTTAATAAAACATACTTCCAATCAAAATTCTACCAATACCAAGGGCCTTTTGATGAAGCGTACTTCCAATCAAAATTAAAGATAGGGAAAATCTCAAATATTGACTTCCCTGGTCAATATAGTAATCTTGATATACCCGTAGTGAACAAACAATCTACGCCTACATTAAATTTAAAATTTCCTCAAATAAGTTTGCCAACTATTAACCCTAATATCAGTGAAGTCTCGTTAGTGGAGCAATTAGTGAAACAATCTGGGGCTAATCATAAGAAGGTAGCTTCACTTAAGTTTCAACAAGAAAAGGTAAATTTACGACGTTTAAAAATAAAGAAATCAACTAAAATTAATAATCCACAAAAATTAAATCAAAGTAATCCTAAAATAGCGGCTAATAGTCGTAATAGGTCAAATAAGAGTAACGCTTATATTATTACAAAGGATTTCCTCAACCCTGGATTAGCTGACTTAAGTATGCTCACAACCAACTTAAATGCAGCGAGTATGACAAAAAATAGAAAAGGAACCTTTCAATCTTCGTCATTGCAATTAATACAAGCTAGAACGCATCGTGAAAGAAAATTAAAACATATTTGGTTAAAAAATCTTGATTCAGAGAACAAAATGCTTAACTCTATCAAGTATCGTCAAGGTAATAATTTCAATGTTTTACTTTCACAAAAGAATATATCGGCTTGTGGGCCATTACCAAGACTAAAATCTCGTAATTATGAGAGTCTATTGAGTCAATTAGCGAATTTAAATATTCCTGATTTAATTCAGGATTTAAATCAACGATTAAATATATTAAAATTAGACGGTGATAATGAAAAAAATGCTAGGCCAATTGATGGTAAACATCCAAGAGACCGTATTTCGTGGATGATGAAAAAACAAAAACAGATACTACGACGAATCAAGTTACTTAAATGGTTTTTAGCAACGGATACAAAATTATCTTCTCTTATATTAACGGTTATTCCAGTTTTACCACCAGATTTACGACCCATCATGAAATTAAGTAATGGACTTAATATTAGTTCAGATTTAAATGATTTATATAAGCGTATTATGGCCAAAAATCTAAGTTTGGAGAACCAATTAAGTACTTCTGGTCCTTTAGTTTCTTCTCAACTTAGTCAACGAAATTTATATGACGCTGTTGGTAATTTGTTTGATATCAGTCAATCTAAGAAAGTTAACTTAACAGCACAAAAACAACCTGTAAAATCATTAATTGATATTCTTAAAGGAAAGCCTGGGCGATTCCGACAAAATCTTTTAGGAAAACGTGTTGATTATTCTGGAAGATCAGTTATTACTGTTAATCCGAATCTAAAATTACATCAATGTGGTTTACCAAAACCAATGGCCGCAACTTTATTCAAACCTTTTTTAATTCAACGCTTAATACAATTAGAATTAGCTAATACAAAACACGAGTCAGAACAATTAATCTGTAAAAATTATGATTTCGTGTGGTATATATTAATTTCGATTCTAGAAAATAATTCAGTTATATTAAATCGTGCACCGACACTTCATCGATTAGGTATTCAAGCTTTTGATCCAGTTTTAATTGAAGGTTTAGCTATTCAATTACACCCTTTAGTTTGTTCAGCTTTTAATGCAGATTTTGATGGAGATCAAATGGGAGTTCATATACCACTTTCATGGAAAGCACAAATTGAAGCTAAACTTATGTTATTGTCTTCGAATAACTGGCTTTCTCCAGGTGATAATCAACCGACCATTATACCAAGTCAAGATATGGTTTTAGGTTCTTATTATTTAACAATTGAAAATTTAACTTTGTTGTCTTTAACAAAAGAAATTCAATCCTTTGGAAGTCTTCATGACGTGGTTCGTGCTTATGAACAGGACCAAATTCATTTTCATGCGTTCATTTGGCTTCGATGGAATGGTATCGTAGGAAACGAAAAATCGACTGAAGAACCAATAGAAATTCGCGTGCGACATGATGGATCACAAATGGTACTTTATGATAGACTTCAAGTTTATAAAACAAGTGAAAATAAAACACAAATTCAATATGTACGAACAACGGTAGGGCGAGCTATTTTTAATAATTATATTAATGCTTATTTATAATTTTGTATTTCATTTCTATCTAAGCTATTAAATTATATATTTAGTGGTTTAGGTAATCTACGTACTGAAGTTACATTCATTGCTTCAGTACAAGATTAGAATCACACTAACTTAATCCATAATTTTCTAGTTGTTTTTAGATAATTGAGTGTTTCAATCATCAATCTCCTTTGCACTTGTTTAATCACAAAAACGTTAGGTCATTCACTGAAGGTATGACATGATACCTAGCCTAGAACACTTGTCAAGCTTAGACGAAATTTCGACGAAGTTTAGGCTAAATTTAAACAAAGTTTAGAAGAAGTTTAGCTTAAGTAGTCTTACTTTAAATAATTGGTAGTTGTTCTATTTGATAGATATCTTGCTTAGATAAATAATTGGCAGTTGGTATATTTGAAAACACCTTACTTAACTAATTGCGTTAGTTGTTTTAATTGAGAGCACCGTAGTTTAAAAAATTCAAAGTAACCCCCTTATTTATAGATTAGCGAAGTTCTTTTATTTGAACGATACCCTTGTCTTTCACGAGGCACCGTTTCATTCTGAAATGTAACCAATTTTAATTAAGCTTAGTTTTTCAACACCGTTTCACATTAGTGTAATCAGCTTTGATGAGGCTAGTTCTTCAATATCGTTTTATGATTAGATGTTAACAGCTTTACTTAGGTATAGTTCTTTAACTTTAACATCGGCTCGAACCCTTTAGGCGTAGTAGCTTTGCTTAAGTGCAGTTCTTTAACATCGGCCCGAACTTCTTAACCCTAGTAAAAGTACGCTAAAATAATTGTGGGTATAAGTTTTATTTACAACAATTACTAGTTGGCGGGATCTTATTATTATAAGGTATATTGTTAATTTTTATTGAGCCCTGTAACCTTTTTTTGTTGATTTAATGGGAATCTTTTTGGCAGGCCATATTTTTAATTTTGGAGCATCAAAAAATTGCCATCGTAGGCAGCAAGAAAGTTTATGGGGATTTTAAGATTAAAAATCCTCGACAACATTGACTAATAACTAGACTTAAAAACTAAATTACTCAAATATTAACGAAGTTTTATTTGTTATTTCAATTGAAAATAAAGTTTTTACATAAAAATATAAAAAATTTTGCGGATATTGCATAATGGTAGTGCCCTTGCCTTCCAAGCAAGAGGCGCGAGTTCGATTCTCGCTATCCGCTTTACTAAAATAAAGGATTACCAAAAATAAAAGGTTACAAAGAATAAATAATTACAAAAAATAAATAATTACAAAAAATAAAAGATTGCAAAGAATGAGTTATTACAAAATTTCAATAATCACTTTAACTAATTTTATAGACTAAAACTCTTTCCATTTTGGTAACAGAGATTAAGTGAAGTTTAGGTACATATTATTTACAATGCTATATCTTATTATTTTTAATATCAGAATTTTTCATGAGATACTTTTAAGGCCTTGACGTACCAATACCAATCGACCTTAATTAGAATAATTTAGTAGAATTCCATAGGAAATTCTACTAAAAATTCTGTCCAAAACTTTCCTAACTTTAAACACAACACTTATTAAAGGCTGATGAAAAATAAGCACCTCATTAAAAAGATAAGGTTTTAGAAAAACTTCCTATATTTTCAACTAATGAAAGCTAAAGACTCATATCAATATTGAAAAAAGATTATCATGGAGAATAAAAATTACAATAATGTTTTACTTCTGGCTAAAATTTAAATTTAAAATATAATACAGTAATAGCGGTTTGTTACCTAAAACATAATATAGTAATAGCGGTTTGTTACCTAAAACATAATATAGTAATAGCGGTTTGTTACCTAAAACATA
>Ga0115006_10000796_pt1 | contig 18178 bp, 12 predicted proteins | sample ArcOceMetagenome_3_FD_88943 | JGI IMG/M metagenome (GOLD analysis project Ga0115006, IMG submission 88943) | Marine eukaryotic phytoplankton communities from Arctic Ocean - Arctic Ocean- Svalbard ARC20M Metagenome | ecosystem: Environmental > Aquatic > Marine > Oceanic | place: Arctic Ocean...
GTGCGCGGGGCGGCCGCACCTGAGCACAAACGTGCGGTCGGACGCCTTCTTGGGCTTCTCGTAGGCGGCGTACTTCTTGCCGCCGGCGCCGAAGGTCTGGTGGAAGTTGGCGAGTGCCGACTGGTCGGTGCCCGAGCCGGTCGAGCACTGCTCGTCGAGCAGCCCCAGCAGGCAGATCGGCCGCTTGGCGATCAGGTCGATGATCGGCTGGTTGTCCTCGTACGCGACAAAGTTCCATTCGACCTGAAATGGCGCGAAGAGCGAGAGGGCGGGCGCACGGCGAGGGGAGGGGGCGTGTGAGGGGGGGCGTTCGGGGCGCGTGGGGGCTGCGAGGGGGGTGCGAGGGGCCCGGGGGAGGCGGGGTGCGAGGGGGGCTGCAGCGGCGAGGGTGGGGAGGGGCAGGGGGCGATGCAGCGTGGCTGCGAGCGCGAAGCGGGGGCGCGAGGGGTGTGAGGGGGGGTGGGGGGGGGCGGGCGGCGGCGTGCCTCCTCGCGCACGTAGACCTCCTGCTCGAGCTTGAAGACGTGCTCGATGAAGAGGTTGTGCAGCGACTCGTTGGTGAAGTTGATGCACAGCTGCGGGAACGAGTTGAGCGCGAAGTTCTCGAAGCCGAAGATGTCGAGGATGCCGCAGCAGAAGGCCGCGTTGTACACCGAGATGTAGTCGTTGATCACGTCGACGCACCAGTCGAAGACGAGGCAGTAGATCTGCGCGCACAGCGAGTTGCGCGTCGCGTTCGCGTGCTTCGGCTCGAGCGGCACCTTGTACGTCGAGAGCTTGCCGCCGCCCATCGTCTTGTACAGGACGGCCTCCTGCAGCATCTTCGCCGGCGTCTGGATCATCTTCGCGCACTCCTCGATGACCTTCGGGTTCTTGACGTCGGAGCCCTCCTTGCCCGGCGAGAACTTGGCGTTGCCGAGCGTCATCACGAAGCCGAGCATCGTGTACAGCTCCATCCGCTGGTCCTCCGAGAAGCCGAGCTTCACGTACGCCTCGTGCATGTCCGCCATCTCCGACGCGTCGTCCCACGTCTCGACCTTCTCGATCGTGCCCTTCTGGTTGAGGATGTCGTAGTCCTGCCACTTGCCGATCCCCGTCGAGCCCTTGACGTTCGCCGACGCCTTGCAGAGCATGTAGAAGACGTGGTAGTTGCGCTCCCCCGCCATGTGCAGCGAGATGCGCGGCTTCTCGAGCAGGTACGTCGACGTGAAGGCGCCGAGGATCACGCCGTTCTGCGAGAACTGGATGTCGAAGTGCTTGCCGAAGCGCGACGAGTTGTTGTTCCGGATCGTCTTCGCGTTGCCCAGCGCCTCCATCACCGGGTTGGTCTGCATCAGCCGCATGGCCACCTCGTCCGACACGCGCTGCCCCTTGGCGGCCGAGACCTCGCTGATGAAGGTGAGGCAGATCTTCATCGCCTCGGTCTTGCCGGCGCCCGACTCGCCCGAGATGAGGATCGACTGCGAACTCTGGTTGCGCATCATCTCCTGGTACGCGTGGTCGACCAGCGCGTAGATGTGCGGCGGCAGCGTACTCCGCGAGCCGCCCTTGAACTTGGCGCGGATGCCCTTGCCAACGCAGCCGGTGTTCTTGAACGGGTTGACGGAGACGACGATGTCGCCGACGTACGTGTAGACGATCTCGTACTTGAAGCGCTTCTGCAGGTTGTCCATGATAGTCTCTCGCGTCAGCGTCGGCAGCGAGATCATGTCATTGTAGCCGAAGCCGGTCGTCTTGGCGAAGTACTCCTCCGGGCTGCCGTCCTTGCCGCGACCGAGGTCGCAGGGCGTGAAGTTGGGCATGACGCCAGTCAGCTCACGACGCGATGCTCGTCAGCACGACAGCGCCCTTGCCAGCCACGCCTCGAACGACGACGAAGCTGTGAACGGGCCTATGTATATTTAGCGGACAATATCCTGTTTAACTTACCTTCCCACTGGAGAACACGCTAGCCCAGGAACTGTTAGTCCAGGCGTTGAGGGTTTAACGGATTAACGCTGTTAACTTACCTCAACTACACACCTCGGCTCCGTTACACGCACGCTGTTTAAGCTGTTTAAGACCAGATTCACTATGGTATAGCTGTTTAAGCTTTTGGCATGCAGGCCATGCAAACTGTAGACTTCGCAAGATCGATGAACGCGCTCTGCGCAGCACTCGGTGCGCGCGCGCCCGCCAACACAACCGCCTCGCCTCCCGCCACCGCTGCGGCCCTCGCCCACGGCAGCCCCTCCCACACGCAGCGGCCGAGGGCTTCGAGACCGAGGCGGCGCCGGCCGACGACGAGGAGAGGTCTCGCCGCGCGCTCGAGAAGGAGGCGGTCAACGCGGCGGAGACGATCACGCGGCTGCACGGCTTCTTCGGAGAGACGGTCGAGAGCCTGAGCAGCCTCGGCGCGGACATCGATACGATGCGGGCGAGCCTCGCCAAGGTCCAGAGCGTCGCCGAGACCGCCAAGGCGGAGCACGAGCAGGAAGGTACCTCGCAGGCGACCAGCGACTCGGCTCAGATGCTGGCCGACGTGAAGGCCAAGTGCGAGGAGATCGAGCGAGATCGGCAGGTGCGTGTCTGCCCGGCTTCCTATTCAGCCTGCCCACACCCCCGTGCCCCGCGTCCCCAGCTGCTCGCTCACGCCTCTCCTCCACGCTCCTGCGGCGCCAGCGCGAGCTCAACTTGGTGAAGAGCCTCGCTCCGAAGGACCCGACGCCCAAGGTTCTGCTCATGGAGGTTGTGCCCATCGACGCGCCGGATGCCGACGACACCTCCTTCATCGACGCGGCTCGCGAGCAGATGCTCGCCAGGGTGGCGGCTTTTGATGCCGAAGAGGCCAAAGAGAAGGAGGCTAGAGAGAAATCCACGGATGCAGCGGCTCGCGGCGCCGGTGAGAAGAGGACATAGAGTCGTGGGGTAGCGTGTAGACAGTAGCGCGAGCCTCGATCACTTCGGTACTAAACAGACTAAATTCTATCTCGAGGCGGCCAGCCACTCAGTTCCGGCGCGTGGAAGATGTCGCACAGGTTGAGCACGCCGACGGTCACGGCGTTGATCGCCATGCGCGGCCCAAAGTTGGCGTAGAAGATGGCGCCGCCCATCTCGCGCCACGCCTGCCGCAGCGCCACCGTCGTGTAGTGCGGCGCCTGCGCCGCCTCGCCGAGCGCCGCCATCCTGCCCGCGACAAGCGTGATGTTGTGAATGCATTGCGTCGCGAGCGAGAAGGCGGCGCCAGTGAGGAGCCCGGCGCTCAGAGAGGCGGCGCGCTCGGGCAGCCGGCCGGCACCTCCGCCACTGGCGACGGCCGGGAGCGCCACGTGCTGGCGGAGCGCGGCGGCCACCGACGGGCCGCAGTAGAGAGCGCCGCCAGTCCCGCACCCGGCACGCAGGAAGCACCACAGCAGGCCGGGCGCCACCTTGGCTCGCGCAAAGCCGGTCAGCCCGGTCTCGTGCGGCTTGCGCGACGCCAGCGCGCCGTGGAAGCCGTACGCGTCCTGTATCGCCCAGTTGTAGGAGAGCGACGAGCACGGCACGCCCAGCAGGCCGGTCGCAACCACGGTGGACAGAGCGGGCGACGGCTGCACGGCGTCGAGCGCAAACTTGAGCTCGCGCGTGAGCCCGTACTGCAGCGTGGTCAGCGCCGTCTGCTTAGCGATCGTCGCTCGGTAGATGGCCAGCCGGTGCGCAGGCGTCGCCACCGGGAGCAGACCCTGAGACGTCGCGGCGACCTGAAGCGCCATCCGATCGACGGTGACCGACGCGGCGCAGAAGCCAGCGGCGCCGACGCGCGGAGCCACGTCGGTCGGCCAGGTGCGCTGGGCCGGCATGTGCTGGAATATTTAGCGTGGCTGGTTGAGGCTACAACTGCATGCGCAGCGCATGCAATACTTGCGGCTGCGGGTATTAGTTTGCACCCAGTTTAGCAGACATGCCGGAGCCCGTCGTGACTCCGGCCTCATTCGCGGCTGGCTGCCTCGCGGGCGCGGCCGGCCAGCTGGTGGGCCACCCTCTGGACACGATCAAGGTGCACGCGCAGACACAGAGCAGCTCGAGCTCGGGCGGCCTGCCGCTTCGCACGCTCTTCAGAGGGCTGGCGGCGCCGGTGCTAAGCGCCGGCGCGGTCCAGTCGGTCCGATTGGGCCTGTACGAGAGCTTCCGACGACAGCTGACCGGCGGCAGGTCCGACGCAGAGACGCCGCTGGCCTACGTGGGCGTCGCGGCGGGCGGCGCCGGCCTCTTCGCGTCGCTGCTGATGTGCCCGCTCCAGCGGATCAAGACGGTGCAACAGCTGCACGGTGGCGCACTGCTGCCGACGGTGCGCGCGCTCGTGCGCGACGGCTCGCTCTACCGCGGCCTGCCCGCGATTTTTCTCTTCGAGACCAATGGCATCTACCTGATGTGCTACGTGTCGATCAAGCGCCGGCTCGACGCGGTCAACGGGCCGGGGCAGCCGATGCCGCTGTGGCAGCGCATCGGCGCGGGTGCGACGGCCAACGTGGTGGCGTGGGCGTGCCTCTACCCGATCGACTCGGTGCGCGCGGTGCTGCAGGCGGGAACGCCGGGCGCGCCGCCGCCAAAGCTCGGGCTGCTGCGCAGCGCCGCCGCGCTCGTGCGCGAGGCCGGCATCGGTCGCCTCTACCGCGGCTTCGGTTTCACGCTGCTGCGCGCGGGGCCGGTGGCGGGCGTCATCATGCCGGTCTTCGACCTGCTCCTCGCGGCCTTCGAGTCCTCTTGGTCGGGCGGCGGTGCGGGCCCGCCGAGCGCAGCGGCGGCGGCAGGGCCCTCGGCCGCCGGGCACAAGTTGAAGAGCTGGCCGTCGGGGCAAGTGTAACTCGGTTGTCGGGGAGGCGGTGCGCCAGCGCGGTCCCGCCGTTTCGAAAATCCGGATGTTGCATGTGCCAAAGTTAATCTATTCATAAGTTATGCGTAATTACACTTTCATTTCTCGCACGATGATCTGCGCCGTCCTGCTCCACAGCGCGAGCGCCGCGCTGCTGCCCCAGCTACCAACAGCGCGAGTCCGCCCCGGCTCGCAGCTCGGCTCGAGCGCTTCGCAGCTCGGCTCGAGCGCCTCGCCGGCCCTCATTAGCCGCCGCGCCTGCCTCGCCGGCGGCGCACTCGTGCTCGGCACGACTCGTCCCGCTCTCGCTGACGAGGCCTCCCTTGTGGCGGCACTGCGCGACCTTCGATCCGAGTTCGACGGCTGCAGCCAGCTCGTCGAGTCACAGAAGTGGGGAGACGTACGGCAGCTGGTGGCATCCACGTTGACCTTGCTGACCCTCAAGGGCTACCGAGGCGCGAGCGTCAAGTCGGTCGCCCGCGAGCGCGGTGCCGAGGGCCAGGGCCTCCTCGATGCGCGGCAGAGTCTGCTGGAAGCCCTGGGTGCCCTCGATCAGCTGGCCTACAAGGGGCAGACTGGGCGTGTGGGCTCCGACAAGAGCGAGGCACTTGCCACGGTCAAGGCGTCGGTGTCGGCACTGGACGGCGTGTTGAAGCTGCTGTGATATCCCACGCGCATGCATGGATCGGCTCGCGCCGTGCTGTTGGTTCGTGATGGCCGTGTTTCGCGGCCGTGCATCCATGGCCGCGCCGAAAGGTTGCGCGCGCGTCTCTCCGCCTGCACCTTATTTTGTGCGCGTCACTGAGCCTCTACGAAGTCTATCGAAATTGTAATTGAGGTCAGCTAACACCACATATTAGACAAACGTACCGTAACTAAGTAGAGAGCCGCGGAATGCTCAGCGCACGTGCAGCTGCATGCTGGGGGCCCAGAGCAGAGTACGGCCGGCCCTCGCGGAGGCGCGCGTCGGCGCGGGCGGCGCGGGCGCCGGCGCATCGGCATCGTGCTGCCAGCCCGCGCCGCCGCTGGCAGCGCCGTCGGCGGCGGCGTCGTTGTCGCCGCCGCCGTGGAGCTGGTGCCGCCCGCGCCGGCGCCGCGCGTCGTCGTCGCGCCGCCGCTGCCACGCCAGCCGCTCGAGCGCCACGGCGCGCGCGTGGCCGAGGAGGGGCGAGGCGGGCGGCAGCCCGCCGAGCGCGAGCCAGATGGCGGGCTGCTGCAGCGGCAGCAGCGCGGGCGACTGCAGGTGCGCGAGCGGCTCCGTCGCCGGCGTGGCGCCGCTCGAGAACGGGTACTGCACGCCCTGCGTCGGGTACTTGTCCACGACGCGGCCGACGGCGCTGCGGCCGGTGAAGCGGCCGTGCACGTCGCCCTGCCGCCAGCTGTCGGGCTCGTCCGGGTGCGTCTTCTCCGGCCCGACCGGGTAGCCGTGCGCCAGCATCGAGCCGGGCGTCATGCCGGGCGTGAGCAGCGACCAGTCGGGCATGTGCGTGATCACGGGGAAGAGCGGCGGCGCCGGCGGCGGCTCCTTGGAGAAGGGCGGCGGCGCGCGCGGCGCGCAGGTGTGGAAGGCCTTCTTCGTCGGCCCTTTCGCCAGGCCGCGCGAGCCGGTGCCCGCCATGACGTTGATTAGGTAGTCGAAGGGCGGCGGCAGGCCCTTGGAGAGCTGGCGCACCATCGGCAGCATCCCCGGCACCATGAACGGCAAAAAGAAGCCGAGGTGGTTGAGGAAGAAGGAGCCGAGCACGCGCGAGGAGTCCTCCTGTCGCAGCGCCTGCTTCGAGCCGCCCGACCCGCTGTTGACGGTGACGCCGCCGACGAAGGGCGCGTAGATGTTCTGCGGGTCGGACGGCGCCCCCGGCCGCCCGGCGCTGAGCAGGAAGTTAGCGTTCGCGCCGCTGCCGAGGAGCGTGGGGCCGTTGCCACCGGGCACGTCGCCGCGCTCGAGCCGCCTCGGCGCGAACCGCTTCGCGCTCGTGATGGCGGAGCCCGGGCTGTTGTCGAGGGCGTCCTCCGCCACACGCTCGCGGTCCTCGGAGCTGAGCGCGCGCAGCCGGTCGTCGCGCACGTGCGTCTGCTGGTCGCGTCGGCGCACCTCGTCCCGACCCCACTCGACCGAGGCGTGCGAGCGGCGGAAGGCCGTCTCGGCGCGGGTGAGGGTCATGGTACCAATGCGCTGGGGAGAGTGATCCGCAATAGGCAGTCTTTTGCGTGCGGTGGTTTCTCATCCCAAGGCGCACGTGTTCGTGGCGAGAACGCGGACCGTCACCACAAAAAAACTTCCTCCCACACCAGGCCGCCGAGCTGCCGAGGCCAGGGCTCCGGCGGCGAGGTGGGTGCGATGCTGAATGAACGAACGACATGAATGTGAAGGACGCGCTGAATGAAAGGTATGCAGGGCGCCGCGGCATTTTGGACTCGATCGGAACGAGTGAACGAGCCCTGAAGCGGCTCGCCGAATCGACTTTTCGGGGGGAGCGGCCCACCGAGGCGGAGAGTAGCAGATGGAGGGGAAGATCTCGACATAAGCAAGTGAGTGGCAACAAGGAAAAAGGATCCCGACTTCTCGACCAGAGCGAGAATGGCGAGTGGATTCACTACTACAGGCCGTGAGCGAGAATGAGCGAGAGGGCAGTGGAACATTCTGAGCGAGTGTGTCGGGCAACGGTCAACTCGACCAGGTCGAGGTGGGCCCTCGACCGCTCGGTTGAGTCGCGAAAACCCGAGCGAGATTTCGAGAGGGATTCCTTTTGAATTCTTGATCGGGAGGGCTCACTCACGAGTTGAGCGAGAGAGGTCGAATCGGGCTAGACCACGCGTGCTACGTAGCTATGCGACTCAAAACATCCGTCTGGCAGCGGAGAGAATCAATTTAGGCCACGCGCAGTCTTGGCATACGGGTAGAAGAGATTAGGTTACGCTTCCTTTATTCAGATTTCACAGCAAGCTCGTGGGTCTGCGAATTGGTCTGCGTGCCGGTGGTTTAGGAGACATGGCTATTCCAAGACGTGCGGTGGTTCTCACCACCACGCTAACACGCCTTTGAAGAGAGCCCTTCTCGAAACTCACCTTACAGGCGAAAGCACTCAGCGTCTACTCAGCGTCCAGCATCCTCCACTCAGCACCGCTCAAATATCTTGTAGAGCATCTCCGTGCAGGCGAGCTGCACGACCGTCCCGTTGGACGCGTGCGCGGTCGGCGGCTCGTAGTCGCGCCGGATCGCCGGGAGCAGCACGTGCTGGATCGTCCACGCCTCGGAGCATCCGGCCTCGGTGGGCCCGGCAGCGGCGGCGCCACTCTCCCCATCGGCGGCGGCTGCCGCCGCCGCGACCGTGGCGGCGGCAGCCGCCGCGTCGTCGTCGCCGCCGCCGCCGCCGCCGCCGCCGTCGTCGCCGCGCGCGAGCTCGCCGTCGGGCGCGAGGCGGTCGACGCGGTAGAGGAGCGCGAGCTGGCGCGCGAGGCCCTCGAAGCACGACTGCTCTTGCGTCCAGTCGACCTGCGTCGCGAGGCGCAGCACGAAGAGCGGCAGCCCGAGGAGCGGCGGCACGTAGCCGTCGCACAGCTGCGGCAGCGTGCACAGGCAGCCGCCCTCGATGCGCAGCGACAGGTACTCGTCGAGCAGCTCGGCCTTCTCGCCGAGCAGCTGCGCCACCTCGCGCGCGACGTCCTCCCGCGCGCCGTCGGCCGCCGCCCAGCCGCTCTGCGGGTGCTGCAGCGCGAGGACGCACAGCTCCTCGAGCGGCGCGGGCGTCGAGAGGCGCAGCCGGCTCAGGTTGCCCCACCGCCGCAGCGCCTGCTGGTACATGAACTCCTGGCTCACGACGCCAATGTGCACGACGTACAGCTTGGTCAGGTGCTGCAGCAGCACGTACCGCGCGTCGACGACGCCGACGAAGGCGTGGTTGGCGAAGAGCTGGCCCAGCGCGCGGTGCGCGCGCTGCGTGACGGCGCGCTGCAGCGTCGCGACCGAGAGCAGAGCGCACGGCACCCACGGCCGCGCGTCCGTCGACGCCGACGCGAGGCGCTTCGCGCCGACCGCGCCGGGCGGCACGAGGAGTGCTGCGCCGCCGCCGCTGCCGCCGCTGCCGCCGCTGCCGCCGCTGCCGCCACTGCCGCCGCCGCCGCCGCCGCTGCCGCCACCCGCGTGCGTGCCGCGCGCCGCGTCGCCGGCATCCTGCGCGTCCGCTCGCCGCTTGCCGAGCGCGCTGCCACCGCCGCCGAACATCGCCGCCGTCGCCGCCGCCGCCGCGTCCGCGTCACCCGCGCCGCCGTGCGAGCCGCCGCCGCCGCCAGTGGACGCGCCGCTGCGCTGCGAGGACGACGACGGGCGGCACACGTACTTTTCGAGCTCGCCGACCGACATGCCGCCGCCGTTGGTGCGCACCAGCCTGCGCGGGTCGGGCTCCTTCTTGCGCCGGTCGGCCGCCGACGCCGACGCCGCCGCGCCGTCGGCGCCGCCGCCCTCCTTGCCGGTGCCCGCCTGCGCGCCGTCCACCATGCCGGGCAGCACGGCCTGCGTGAAGAAGGTGCGCGACGCGTTGCTGCCGAGCAGCAGCTCGCGCAGGCTGCTCTGCACGGCGCCGACGACCTCCTCCTGGTTGACAAAGTGGACCTCGCGCTTGGTGGGGTGCACGTTGACGTCGAGCGACGGCGGCGGCAGCCGGAGCGAGAGGTAGACGAACGGGTGCGTGTGCTTGGGCAGGTACGTCGCGTAGACCTCCTCGATGGCGCGGCGCAGCGCGGTGCTCTCGACGAGCCGCTTGTTGATGAAGAGCAGGAAGGTGAGCCGCTTCGACGAGTAGTTGGCGTTGGACACGCGCCCGCTGAGCCGCATCCCGAGCGCCGCGTCCTCCGCCTCGAACGTCAGCAGCTCCTTGGCCAGCGCCGCGCCGTAGACGCCGCGGATCCGGTCGGTGGCGGTGTGGGCGCCCGCGGCGCTCAGGTCGGCGGCGCTCTCGCCCGCCTTGCGGCACGAGACGGCGACGCCCTCGTTGTCGATGGCGTAGCTCTGCACGACCTGCAGCACGCGCGAGTACTCCTCGCCCGCGCTCTTCATCGACTTGAGGCGGGTCTGCGCGTTGTAGAACATGTCCTCGACGACGATCTGCGTGCCCTTGGTGCCGGCGCACGCCTTGGGCTCGGCCGGCTCGCCCGGCCGCGCGGGCACGAGGTGCCCCTCCGAGAAGCACGCCTTGTACGCGCAGGGCGCGCCCTCGACCATCGAGGTGATCGTCACGTGCGCGACGTGCGAGATGGACGCGAGCGCCTCGCCGCGGAAGCCGAAGGTCTCGATGTTCTCGAGGTCCTCGTAGACCTTGAGCTTGGAGGTGGCGAAGCGCTCGCAGACGCGCGGGAAGTCGGCCTTGATGATGCCGTGGCCGGTGTCCTGGATCTGCAGCAGCTTGAGGCCGCCGCCCTTGGCGGTCACGGCGATGCTCGTCGAGCCGGCGTCGAGGCTGTTCTCGAGCATCTCCTTGAGCGCGCTGCTCGGCCGGTGGATGACCTCGCCCGCGGCGATGCGGTTGATGGTCTGCTGGTCGAGCGCCTTGATGGCACGCTCGGAGGGCGCGGCGGTGGAGGAGGAAGCGGAGGTGGAGGAGGCGGCTGCCGCGCTCATGGCTGCCTCCGCCGAGTCCCGTGGAGGCGAAGGCGGCACAGAACTCCGGCGAAGTCCCCCGGTGGGATGAGCAGGTTTCGTCGTGCGCGCACAGAGCTGCTGGACGCTAGTTTTATCCCTCCTAGATTTAGGTAGGTAGGGCCTGCGAGGCTGCCGTCTGGTACGTAGGTCTTGGGGGGGTCCACCAGGCCACGGCGTAGGCGCGTAAGAAGTAAATACAGGCTTGTAAGAAGTAAAGGCTGTGTGTTCGAACTCGTGCAAGACACGGCCACATACCGCGGCCGCGCCTGCTCCGTTGCATGTCCGAGAAGGAGAACATGGACGCGGCGTCGTTCCACGTCGGCTCGTCGGGCGGCGCCGGGGGTGGCACGCCGAGCAAGCGCGGGCGCGCCGCCTCCTCCTCGCGCCGCGGCCGCTCGCCGCGCGCGCCGGCACCGGCGCCAGCGGCTAGCCTGAGCCAGTTTCTCGGCACGCTGACGGCCGAGCAGCGCGCCGAGTGGGAGCGGCTCGCGGCGGCCGGGCAGGTGCCGTCGGCCGCCGCCGAGCCGCCCAGGCCCGCGCTGCCGGCGACGCCACCCACCGCGGCGGTCCCAGCCTCGCCCGAGCCACCCGCGGCGCCGCAGCCGCCCAGCCCGGCGCCGGGGACGGTGCCCGAGACGCCGTGGCCAGTGCCGAGCGCGGCGAGCTCACCGGTGCCGAGCGCTCCCGCGCCCTCCGTTGTTGGCGCCACGCCCGGGCCGCCGCCGGGGCCGCTGCCCGCCGCGACCGAGATGCGGTTCGAGCTGGGGGCCAGCAGCCCGTCCGGCGGCGGGCGAAAGGCGCGCGGCAAGGCGCGCCCGTCGCCGCTCGCGAGCAAGCGCGGTGCGCCCATCCCGAGCGCCCCGCCTTCGGTGAGAGCGCCGACCGCGGCGCCGTTTGTCGCATGGGGCGAGCCTCAGCCCGCGCCGCCGCTCCCTCCCACGGTGCCCGAGCATCAGCCGCCACCTCCCGAGCAGCAGCCGCCGCAGCCGGCGGCGGCGGCGGCGGCGGCGCCGCCTGCCGCGCCACCAAGCGGCGACGGCGGCTTCACGATGGGCGAGTCGCCGTCCCGCTCGCGATCCAAGAGCGCCAAAGGCACGCCCGTCAAGCGCCGCAACTCGTTTGGCACGCCCGGCAAGCCGGCGAGCCCCGCGGCGGCGGACGGCGGCAGCCGAGGGAGCGGCGGCAGCAGCAGCTGCACGTGGCACAGCGCGCAGGAGGACAGCGAGGTTGCCGACGCGTCGCCGATGGACACCGCGCCGACACCGACGGTCGAGCAGCAGCAGCAGCTCGAGCAGCAGCAGCAGGTCGAGCAGCAGCAGCGGCAGCAGCAGAGGGAGCAGGAGGCGGCGCAAGCGGCCACGCAGCAGCAGCAGCAGCAGCAGCCTCAGCCGCCGACGCAGCAGCCAGCCACGGAGCAGCCGCCGACCGAGCAGGATGCGACGCGGACTGCCGGTCTCTCTCAGGACCTGGTCGACCGATTGAGACAGCTCGACGTCCAGGTCACTGCGCGGGGCGCGGCCGCCCCTCCTGCTCCTGCTCCAGCTGCTCCTCCTCCGACGACGACCGCCCCCGCCGGCCCCGCCGCCTCGGCCGCCGTGCCGTCGTTCGCTACCTCCGCCTTTGCGGCGGCGCCGGCCGCGCCCGCGCCGATGCCCGCCGCGCCCACCGCCGCGCCTGCCGTTGCCGCCTCGACGACTGCCGCCCCCGCCTTTGCCCTCCCGCCCGCTTCGGCCTTCTCCGCTGGCGCATTTGCTCCACAATGTGCCCCACCGACCGCCGTGCCTACTGCGGCGACCGAATCGGTGTCGACCGCGCCGCCACCGGTGCCGCAGCCGCAGCCGGCCACGCAGCCAGAGGCGCCCGCCAATGAGGCCGCGCAGCAACCCACCTTCCACTTTGGCGCGGTCGCCTCGCCGCCCGGAGCTCCGCGCAAGGCTGGCCGCTCCAAGCGGGCGAGCAAGCAAGTGGCACCTGCCGCACCCGCACCCGCAGCCGTGCCCGCCGCACCCGTCGCACCCGCCGTTCCATCCACCTCGAACTTCGTCTTTGGCGTTGCCGCGCCCGCTGCCGCGCCAGCCGCGCCCGCGCCCGCCATGCCCGCGCCCGCCGTGCCCGCGCCCGCCGCGCCGCCCGCTGCACCTGTGCAGCCACCCGCGCCTGCGCCCGCACCTGCGGCTGCGACCGCGCCGCCGCCGCCGGCAAAGACGGCCGACGAGCGCGCGGCGGAGGACTCGTCGTGGCGCGCGGCCGAGGCGGCCAAGGAGCAGGGCAACCGCCGCTTCGCGATCAAGGAGTACGAGCGCGCGTACGACTGCTACCTCAAGGCGATCGCGCTGCTCAAGGGCCACCCGGTGCGCGCGAGCGGCGCGGCCGGCGCGGCCGGCGCGGCCGACGGCGCGTCGTCTGCAGGCACCGACGCGCTGGTGCTCGGCGCGGTCAACGCCAAGGTCGCCTCGTACCACTCCAACTGCGCCGCGGCGCTGATGCAGCTCGGCCGGCACGCCGACGCGCTGCGCGCGTGCGACGACGCGCTGCGGCTGCAGCCGCGGCTCGGCAAGGCGCTGCTGCGCGCGGCGCACGTCCACTCGGTGCTCGGCGACACGGCGGAGGCGCGCAAGCTCTACCACCAGGCGTGCTCGGCCGGCGTGCCCGTCGAGGCGGCGGCGGGGCTCAAGGCGTGCGCGGCCGCCGAGCAGGAGCTCTCCAAGCTGAGCTCGGAGCTGCAGATGTGCCGCCGCGCCGGTGTCGCGCCGAGCGGCGGCGCCGCCTCGCTGCAGCGGCAGCTGATCACGAAGCTCGAGTCGATGGCGCAGCGCGCGCCGCACAACCGCGCGCTCGGCGCGCTGCGCGCCGAGGCGCTCGCGGTGGCGGGGCGGTTTGTCGAGGCGCGCGCGCTCTGCGAGAAGGCGCTCGCGGCCGCCTCGTCGTCGTCGTCCGCGAGCGCCTCGGCGGGTGGCGCGAGCGCCGCCGCCGCGTCGGCGTCGGCGGGGACGGGCGGCAGCGCGCTGTGGCTGTACACGCTCGGCCGCGTGCTGTACGAGAGCGCGGAGCTCGACGCGGCGGCGGCGCGGCTCGCCGAGGCGCTCGAGCGGCCGGGCGCGCCGGCGGGCGTCAAGCCGCTGCTCAAGCAGACGCGCGGCCTGATCAGCGCGCGCGCCGAGGGCAACGCCGCCTTCAAGCGCGGCGCGTGGGCGGCGGCGGTCGAGGCGTACACGCGCGCGCTCGCCGTCGACGCGTCGCACGCGCGCTTCAACGCGCTGCTCTACGCCAACCGCGCCGCGGCGTGGTCGCACCGGGAGAAGCTGCAGCAGGCCATCGGCGACTGCTCGGCGGCGCTCGCGTGCGACCCGACGTACGCCAAGGCCTTCCTGCGGCGCGGCGAGCTGCGCGTGCGCTGCGGCGACGTCGCGCGCGCCAAGGAGGACTTCAAGTCGGCGGCGCGCCTCGAGCCGGCGGGCGCCATCGGCGTCGAGGCGACTCGCCGCCTCAATGAGCTCCGCCAGCCGCCGCCGGGCGCGGGCGCGGGCGGAGGAGGCGGGGGTGCGGGTCATGCGGGGGGGCCGAGCGGCGCCGGTTCCGGCTCGAGCCGTGGCGGCTACGGGGGCGGCCGCCCCGCCGCGCCGCCGCCGCCGCCCGCCAAGCCGGCGGAGCGGAGCTACTACGTGGTGCTCGGCGTCGCCGAGAGCGCCAACGCCGACGAGATCCGCAAGGCCTACAAGAAGCTCGCGCTCAAGCACCACCCCGACAAGAACAACGGCTCGGAGGAGCAGGCGAAGAGGGCGCAGGCCACCTTCGTCGAGCTGCAAAAGGCGTACGACACGCTCTCCGACGCGTCGGCGCGCCGCACCTACGACTTCGACCAGCGCCGCGCCAAGGCGAGCGCCGCCGCCGGTGCCGGCGGGTATGGCGGCTTCCCGCGCGGCGGCGCGAGCCGCGCCGGCGGAGGCGGCTTCTACGGCGGCTTCGGTGCCGGCTTTGGCGGCTTCGGCACCGGCGGCTACGACGACGACGACCTGTTCGGCTCCTACTACGGGCGCGGCCAGCCAGGCCGCCGCCGCTGAGTCTCTAATGACTGTGCGCCCCGATGATCGGTCGGGCCGATGGACCGCAACGCTACGACCCCGCGATGATGCATGGGGCAATCTCTTCAAAGCGAGGGACGCGCCTGGAGCGCGTCGCCCCGAGACCTCCCGAGACCCATCGAGACCGACACGACTGAATGAAAGACAGACCGTCTCTCTCTGATGGAGGGAGAGACGCGCGCATGCGAATATGAGATTTGAGTTTTCGGTCAGGTTGACAACAATACCAGCCTTAGAGAGAGGGCGTGGAAGCACATTTGGTAGAGGAGCTCTCTTAATTTCAGCAACGACAACGGACACGCTGCAGGCCGCGGCCGCTACGCCGGGTGTGGAAGATCGTGGCATGATCAGTGGGGGGTGTTCCGCGGGTGGAGGGTGGAGGGATGAAGGCCACGGCTGCAACGCCATCCGCGTCGTGCGTCCTGGATGGATAGCTGTATCGGTAGGAATCAGTCGTCGGTAGTCACGCGCGCAGCAATCTAGTAGCCAAACTTGGCGAGGATCGCGTCACCCGGGACAGACTTGGCCACCGCCGCCGCCTTCTTGTTGAGCTTGATCTTCTCGGCCCAGTAGGCCGACGCCTTCTGCTCGCGCTTCTTCTCGAGGCCGGCAACGGCCTCGGAGTAGCTCCAGCCGATCTCCTTCGCGAGGCGGCCCAGCACGCAGAAGCGGCGCCCCGGCTTCAGGCGCACGACGCGGAAGGCGTCCGGCACCACCATGCGCTTGGTGGTGACGTACTCGTCCGGAATGCCCTCGAAGCACTTCAGGCGCTCGAACGCGCACTTTCCACGGTGCGTCTTGTGCGGGATCATCCCGCGGATGACGCGGTGGAAGATGCGCGCCGGCGAGCGCTGGTGGAAGGGGCCAATGGACGGGTTCACGTTACACCGCTTGCGCAGTTTGTCAAGGAACTTGAGCTTGTTCCGGTAGAACGAGCCCGAGATGTTGATGTGCTCGCAGCGCACGCACACGATCTTCTGACCGCTCAGCAGCTCCTTGGCGATGATACTCGCCAACCGACCCATAAGGTGGTTCTTGCAGTCGATGACGACCAGCTTCTCGAACATGGTTGCCCTGCGTGGTTGGGACGCGAGACCCGGTGAGTGGGCGGTGCGGGGGCGAACGTGAAGCCCCCCGAATCCGATGCATGCACGGCACCCCACTCCCCCCTCCCTCCCATTAGCCACCAAAGGTATTCTCCGCGAGCCGAACGTCGGCGTCCGCCGAACGACCACGACCATGTGCAGCGGCGCCGCGACCCGCGTCGACACGGGGGCCCCCGGCGACCCTCCCGCACGTCCAACCCAACCAGCTGCCCTTCGTTGCCCCTCGCGTGCCCCGCGCTCGCGCGAGCAGTCTCGGGGCCCGCGCAGACCTCTCGACCGACCAAGCTCGTGGCGTCGTGGCTCGTCGTCACCGTGATGTTGCACCAGGTTCAGGCGGAGCCGGATTCGGTTCGACCAGGTTTTTGAAGCAAGCAAGCAAACAGACGGAAGGCTAGCAGGCTTGTGACATGCTTCAATTTTATCGCTCCAGAGATAAATCCGTGTGGCCTTTCAGCGCACGCGTGGCAAGGTCTGTGGCTCCAAAGTAGCTCAGGGCCACGGGCGAGGGTCCGGGAGGCGTGCGCTGCTCGTTCCACGGTGAGCAACAAGCGGACTTCCAGGCACGAAGCCGCCTCCCCCGTCGCGGCCTCGTTCGCGGCGGCAGTGCGCGTCTCCAGCCGCAGCAGCACCGTGGCCGATGGCAGCAGCTTGGCCGCCTCGGCATGCCACGCCTCCAGCAGGGCTAATGCAGGCAGTGGGTCTGGGGGGCAGCGGCGGCGGCCGTCGCTCTCTGAGGCAGCAGCTCAGAGCCAGGCAGCAGGTGCCCTGGATCTTGCCGTGCGGTCTTCCTGACTGGCCCTCACGTTTAATTCGTGCACAGGCGGGTAGCCATGGGTCGTCGTCCGTTCAAGTGCTACCGCTACCAGAAGAACAAGCCCTACCCCAAGTCGCGCTTCAACCGTGGCGTGCCCGGTGCGCGCCACCTCTCTGCGCTGCGAATGTCAGCCTGCGTGGCTCCGCCGACCGTATCTCTGCCGGTGGCTGCGCTGGCTTCTGTGGGTTGCTCGGTGAATGGAGGGGACTGGGAGGGCGCCGATGGCGGTCTCGGGAGGGCCCCAGCTGCGACCGCGGTGCTCCGGAAGCACCTGAGCCCGCGTGCTGAGCCTCCGCTCGCTGGACTCGTGTCGTGCCCGCAGATCCGAAGATCCGCATCTACGACGCCGGCAAGAAGAAGTACGGCGTCGAGGAGTTCCCCTTCGCTGCCCACCTCGTCTCGGTCGAGAAGGAGCAGATCTCGTCGGAGACCCTCGAGGCCGCGCGTGTCGCGTGCAACAAGTACATGGTCAAGAACGCGGGCAAGGAGTCGTTCCACCTGCGTATCCGTGTGCACCCGTGGCACGTGCTGCGCATCAACAAGATGCTTTCGTGCGCTGGTGCCGATCGGTGCGCCGCCGCCCTCCCCTCCCCCGCCGTCGGTGCTGCAGCAGCAGAGTGGGATGGGCGCGCCGCGACTGCCGCTGCTGCTGCTGCTGCGTCGGGTGGGCTGCAGCGTACAACCGTCGGCGGAGCCGCTGCGCGAAGCTCCGAGCCTCTGGCCATGCCGCAGTCGTATCTCACGCCGTGCCGCCTCCCCCTCTCTCTGCGTCGCAGTCTGCAGACGGGCATGCGTGGCGCCTTCGGTAAGACGTACGGCACCGTCGCCCGCGTCAAGATCGGTCAGATCCTGCTGTCGGTGCGCGCGCGCGACCAGCACGAGCCGCAGGTCTTCGAGGCGCTCCGCCGCGCCAAGTACAAGCTGCCCGGCCGGCAGCGCATCTGCTCGTCGCTTAACTGGGGTGCGCGCCACGCCCTCGCCCCGCGCCCGCACCCACCGCCTCTGCCTGCGCCGCGCCGCGCCATGCCGCTGCTCGCCGCCGCTTCCGCCGCCGTGCCGAGCGGCTGACGTCCCGACAGTCTTGGCGCTCTGCGTCGCTGCGAATCGGCTGGCCGCGAGACGCATCACGCACGCGAGACCGTGCGGCGCTCCTCGTGGCTGATGGTGCCCCTCGGCCCCCCCTTCCCACACGCAGGCTTCACCAAGCTGCTCCGCGACGAGTACACGCAGCTCAAGGAGCTCGGCCAGCTCGCCAAGGACGGCGTGACGGTGCAGGTGATCAAGGAGAAGGGTCCGCTCGGCCCGCGGCAGCTGGAGAAGCTGCCGATGTCGATGCTGGAGTAGAGCGATCGCCTGTAGTTTTTCCTGTGGATGTCCGTCTACCTGGGTTGGGTTTGCTTCTCTCTTACATACCGCAAATAGCAGCACACAGAATCAGAAATATCGCCCAACACATCACAAAAGGCAGATCAGCAGTCATCTCACTTATCGCACTACGCGTCGCTGCGAGCGCTCTATACTTTACCGCCGCGTCCGTGCTTGGACAAAATAGCGCCCAGCCCGGGGGGAGGCGCACACGATAAATTCACTCAGTTGTGGGGCCAGCCGCAAGGCGGGCCGTCGTCGTCGCTCGGAGAATCGTCGCCGCAGAAGCAAACGGCAAATACAGCAGCCGGATGAGGGCGTCCTCCCTCCTCCGCCTCCTCCTCA
>Ga0115006_10000797_pt1 | contig 18164 bp, 3 predicted proteins | sample ArcOceMetagenome_3_FD_88943 | JGI IMG/M metagenome (GOLD analysis project Ga0115006, IMG submission 88943) | Marine eukaryotic phytoplankton communities from Arctic Ocean - Arctic Ocean- Svalbard ARC20M Metagenome | ecosystem: Environmental > Aquatic > Marine > Oceanic | place: Arctic Ocean...
AGAGAGAGAGAGAGAGAGAGAGAGTCCAAAACATGCGCCCTGCCAAAGCCCATTACCCACCCGCGGCATGCAAATGCATCACATACATCACGCACATCACGTACATCACATACGTCAGTGCCTAACATGCACATCAGTGCCAACACATGCGCCCTGCCAAAGCCCATTACCAACCCGCGGCATTCACGCACATCACACACATCACACATCACGTACATCAGTGTGTAACATGAAAACATACGTCGTTTGCTCGCGATCAAGACGCCGAGAGTAAGACAACTTAACGACGCATTCTGATCACGCTGCTACACAAACTAATAGCCTGCACCCGTCCTAAGAGAGGGCCTCTGAGCTTACTGCTCAGGCCACTAGACGCAGAATAATATATTACTAATTATGCCCACAATAGCGACCTACAGTGGCCCTGTCTTACGCCGAGCCTCTACACAGGCTGGAATTATTGTGCAGCGCTGCTGGTCCGGTGGGCGGCGAAGACAGCAAGCACCAGCTCTCGCGACACATGACACAATAAACACACCGATCTGATCCAGCAAACTTGCGCCGTCCATCCCCACTGGTGCTTTCGGCGGCGCGTCGCCAAGCCTCACACGTTGCCCACTCCGCACACTTTGCCCACGCGTCTTGCCATCGGTCGTCTGCTTCTCGTCCGATGATGCGGCGGCGGTTGGAGTGGCCAGTGCTGCGCCCACGTGCGCGGGCAAGAGTGTGGCGTCTGCGTGCGTCGACGACGCCAGCTTAATGTGCTTGTGATGCTTGGGTGATTTGGCCGCTGCAAGTGTCTGCTCCCCCGTTGACACCTTGAACGTAGATGCGCGCACACGGGCGTCCGAGCGTTCGGCCGTGCCATGTTCGGCTGTACGTGCATCCATCTTTTGAGCCGTGACGGGCTCTCCCGCGTGTGGGTGCTCCGGCGCATACCGCTGATGATCCTGCTGCGTGAGGGGCACGAGCCTGTAGCCCGCCTTGCGAGCTCGCGTTTCCAGACCCTTGACACGCGGACTCCACTCGGGCACTCGATCGACCACCACACCACGCACACCCGAGCTGCCGGTCCGCACGTGCGCGGAGCGCGCCTCTACAGACGGAGCCACAGCCTGCCGCGCAAGCTCAGGCTGCTGCTGCGTCGCCACCGCCGAGGTCTCCCGCAGGCGCATAGCTCCTAAGCTCGGGCCCTGCGCGTCCCATGCTTCTCGAGGTCGGTCCAAGTAGTCGGCAGTGGGCGAGCGGTGACGTGCCATCGCGGCATCTTGCTCCCCAAGCGTCCCGGAGGAGTCACCTGCTTGTGCCTCTACGAGGCCGTCCGACGTTGCGCCATACCCTGCCGACACAGGCAGCATGGCGCTATCGCCCACGGGAGGCGACACCGCTGATGCAGCCTGTCCGCCGGCAAGCGCAAGCCCTTCGTGGTAGGACGCATCTTGCCGCTCTAGCGCAGGGAGCAGACGCTCGCTGTCGGCCGTCGTTTGTTCCATCTGCCGCAGCGCCAGAACGCGTTGATTCAGGGCCAATTCGCGCTCCAGCACCGCGATCTCGCGATTTTTCGCCTGCAGGAGGAACGCGTCCAACGCCGCTTGCGCCGCATCTCGCTGCGCAACCGCCTCCTGCAATTTCGCCTCGAGTGTAGCGTCGTCCGCACCCTCGGTCCTGGGTGTTGGTGCACGGACCGGCACCGCAGCACGTGCTGGCGCTGAATTCGGGGCCGCTAACCGCGTGTCTGCGGCAGCAGGCAGAGCAGCAGGGGCAGGCAGCTGTGCGCTTTCGGCGGCAACAGGTGCGGTGGCAGGTGCAGCAGCTGCTGCAGCTTGTGTGACGGCCGTTGCTGGCTGTGTGGCAGGTGCAGCAGCTGCTGCAGCTTGTGTGACGGCCGTTGCTGGCTGTGGCGGCTTGGCCGGCAGTTGGGCAGTTCGTGCTTTATCAGCAGCAGCAGCCTTGCGAGCTTGCTCAACAACGACTACGTGGGCCATTTTCTTTCGCGCGTCGTCTGCAGATATCACGTGCTTGAAGTAGCTTTTCTCGATGTTTTCAATCTGGCGCCTCTTTTCGCCCTCAATCTTCATCACCTCTGGGTGCACTGGCGTGGCGGACTTGCGCGCATGCTGTGCACCGGCAGCGTTGCTGACGGAATCCTCCACCTTCTTCAGCCGCGCTTTCTCCATAGCCTGCTCTGCCCGAAGCGTGTGCACTTCCTCCTCGAGCTTCTTCTCGTGTGCATCGTCTGCCTTACGCACCTTGCTCTCATCATTGGCGCCCGTGCTCCCTTTCTTCCGGCCCTGCGCCGCATCATTGCGCTGCGTCGCATCCTTACCGTGCACACGTTCTCTCTGGTATGCCGCGTCCTTTCCATGGACATCAAGTTCATGCTCGGACTTGTAGAAATGCTCTTTTGTCGATAGCTTCACCATCTCCGTTTCCATTTTCTCGCGCTGGTGCAGGAGGCGCTCCTTGAGCACGTGTATATCCGAATGCATGGCTTTTTCTTGACGTCGCGCGCGGCGCTGCGCTGCCTCTTTCTCCTCGCGCAGCTCCCGCTGCACGTCAAGCTGCATCGCCGAAACCTTGCGGCGCAGCGCCGATTCCACCTCTTCCTTGATCATGTCCTTGGCCTGCTCCTTCTGGGCTGTATGGCCAAAGCCGGCGGACACAGCCTTGGTGGCCGCCTCGGGCTTGTGCCGGGGCGTCGCGTGGTCTTTTGGCGCCAGCGCCTGGTCCATCTCCGCCTCCCACCGTGCGCCGACGTGGTGCGCCGCCTTGCCGTCGCCGCCCCTGAGCACCGCCGCAGCCGTCGCAGCACGCTGCACGTCCTCGAGATTCTGCCGCGCGCGGCGCACGGCCGACCGCGCCTGATGCGGCACGTCCGCGTCCGCCTCGGCCTGCGCGGCAATGACGGCCCCAGGCACCCGCTCTCCGTCGCCGTCGTACAGCTGCCGCAGCGCGGCATCCTCGCCCGACGACAGCGAGCTGTAGCCCTCGAATAGCGAGACCCGCGTCGCGCTTCCCCACCCGCGCAGCACCACCGCCACGGCAACCGCCGCCAGCGCGGCGCCGAGGACGGCGACCGCAGCCGCCCGCGCCCCCCGCCTCAGCCTGCCCGCGTGGCGCCCTGTCTCCCACGACACGGGGAGCACGCTGTGGCGCGCGCGCGCGGCAGGCGCAGCCTCGTGCGCGGTGCACCCACAGTGGGCGTGCGGCGGCATCGCTCCCCCCCCCCCGTGCTCCCCAGCAGCGGCGCTGTCGCCGGCGCTGCGGAGCTCGCGCTGCGCTGCCAAAACCGGCACATCCGTTCGTTACGCCGAGCCCGTCAGGCTGAAACATTGCCTCTTGGTTTCCAGGCGACCTCGGAGGCGCGCCTCCCGCTCCGCACGCACGACGGCGCAGGGGCGCGAGCGCCGGAAACGGTGCGGGCCCGCCGTGCGTCCCGCGAGCCTGCGTGCCCGGCCTCGCCCTGTGACCGCCCGGGTTTTTTCCCGGGCGGGCGCCGTGCGAACACGCAACGCACGCACGCACGCACGCACGCACGCACGCACGCACGCACGCGGCACCTCGCGCACGCGCACGCGCACGCTGCCCACACGCGCCCGCGCGGAGCCGCAGTGCGCACGCGGCGCCCTGCGCTGCGAGACAGGTGGGTTGACACACGTGCCTGTCCGCGGCCAGGCCGACGATGGCTCGGAGCTGTGTCTCGACGCCTGCAGGCGGCTGCGAGCCTCTCGCCGGTAGGCCCGGGCGCGCAGCCGAGCGTGCAGGCACGCACATGGCGCCCCGGTGCCAATCCCACGCGATGCCGCCCCGTGCGGACCCGGCAGCAGTGCCCTCGTCCGGGTCAAGACGGCAGTGCGATCCCCTGCGTGCACGGCGCGCGGGTGCGCGGGAGCCGGGCTGCGGACATTATTCTTTCCCATACTCTCATCTCGGCACGGCCAGCAGCCGGCGGCAGCAGCCAGCGCGTTGCAGACTTGCGTGCCCTAGCACGTGTCTCCCTTGGACTCCCTGGCGCCGTCACCGACAGGCTTCGCGCTGCGTCGGCCGCGGCCCACTCTTGCGCAGCGTATTCTTTATTGTCGGGCTTCTCCTGGTGCTGGGGGGCGCTGATGCACAAGGCTTTTGGAAAAGCGCGCGGCCACCCGATGTGCATGCTGGTTTAGATTCGGTGTCCGTGATAGGTGCAGGCTTCACGCCGGGTGCAGCGGACTACGTCTGCAGCTTCCGCACCGACATCGTCAACACCATGCTGGGCGAGTTTGAGACGCGAACCTCGCCCCTGCGCGTGATATCTTCCACCGATGCCGCTTGCCCCGTGCCGTCCTGGGGCGATCTCCCCGCAACCACGGTGGCCTTTCAGATCTACAAAGCCGACGCGCTTCTCGAAAAACAGGTGCGCTCTTCCCGCGACTTGGGTGCATGTATGTGGGGTAGTGTTTTCCGCTTTCCTGGTATTGGAAACACGTAGGCAGTCTGATCCGCACTATGCATCGCAGGGACCTGCCGTCCATCTCAGAGTCCTGCCGGTTGTCACGGGGATTTCCCCCATCACCGGGCCTGCTGCGGGCCGGCAGTCAATCAACATCAGCGGCCTCGCGTTCGACACGCGATCACAGGCCAGTCAACAACATTACAGCGTTTTCACAGGGACAGGAGGGCAAAGCATGCGATCCGATGCATGCATTGTCATTTCGACACAGCTCTTGTCTTGCCCTGTTCCGCAGTGGAGCTTCCCTGCAATCGAGGCAGTCGTGACAGTCTTCAGCGGCGACCAACAGATCCTTCGCAATCCAGACAGTCCGACATTTCTCTACGATTTTTTGCCGACTTGTCAAACGTATAGCAGTTTATGGGCATATGTGGTTGAATCCAACTCAATAGACATCTCTGGTTACGGACTTGCACCAGTGCCCGATGCAACTTGCGTCTTCCGTGCGCAAGACATCAACATCACCGTCCCGGCGCAGAGCTTGAACGCCGGTGGCTCTGTGACATATCGCTGTTCGACACCAATGTGGAATCTTTCAGCGTGTGCTGCTGCACAGACGTGCATGCGGAACGCATCGCTGCTCGTCACGGAAGGCAATTCACGCGAAATCTGCAGCGAGAAACCATTTGCTTTTTTGTCCGCTTGGAATGCAGTGGAGGGCAGCGGAGGCCTCGCGGCTGGGGGCAGCCTGGTCACTGTGAGAGGTGCCGGATTCGATCCCTCATCTTCAGACTATGTGTGCAGATTCAAGTGCCCAGACTCTGACTATCTTTCGGCTTCTGTGATGCCGCTGAGCAAAACCATGCTCGTGTGCACGGTTCCGGCCATTGCGGCGTTGCCATGCACTGCGGATATTGATCTCCTGCAGGGATCTCACCGTGTTCACAGGCTGCAAGAGCCCGCTGGATACGAGTATGCGCCAGTATGGCTCTCTACCAATCGCAAAACCGTGCCGATGACGGGTGAAGCATCAATGGCAGTTTATGGTGTTTTCCAGCAGGATGCGGAGTACATTTGTCTATTCAGGTCTTTAGAGGCAGACGGACTCGCAAGTCCAGTCGACACGCCAGCACTTTTGGTTTCTGGTAGTCTTATATCATGCGCGATTCCAGCTTGGGACATTGCGGGCGATGCACGATTCGGTGTGGGTTCCGCAGACGGAGTAGAACTTGCGCGGGAACCATCCGAGGACTACATCATCACTTTTACGCAAGAGTCTTGGTCTAGTTTTGAGCCGTTGTCCTCGCTTGTGGTGGGCCCAATACGATTATTCTTCTTTGGTAGCTTCGAGGACGGTGCTGCGGACTATTCTTGCAAAATTGCATCCAGCGGCGTAAGCCGAGTGGCCAGCGTCAGCAGTCAAAGTGTCACAAGTAGTAGTGTGGAATGCGAGCTACCACAGTGGCATCCAGATGCGGCCGGTTCTGCTAGAATTTACCTCATGCGAGATGGGGTGGAGATCGTACCTAGCCGGGAGCCCCTTTCTTTTCGGCTGGATGCTGTATGGACCGGGCTGTCAGCTTCTTCGGGTACCAGCTCTGGAGGTACCGTGATCACCGTATACGGAAATGGATTCAGCAATGTTCCAAACTTTTACACGTGTCGATTTTGCAAGAACGAATGCATGCAGATGCAATCATCCGTGGCAACTTTCATATCTCCTTCTCAACTAAACTGCACCTTGCCGTCCTGGACCTTCGCTGGCGGAGTTGCGACGGTAGAACTTGACAGCAAACAAGGAATCTTACAATATTGTGGACTGCGCCAGGTGCCGGGTCCTGTGCAGTATGGGTGTAGTGTGGGCTCAAGCAGCACGGGTGCGCCTTTCGGTGACACCTTCGAGTTTCTCCCGTCTTGGCAAGATTTCTACCCGCAGGTAGTTCCCAGCACCGAAGGGATCTCAGTGACAGTATCAGGTTACGGATTCGACGTATCTCGTTCATGCACTTGCTCGTTCACTGCGGAATCTAGCAGCAACATTTCAGCTACAGTTGATGCAACTATTGTATCCTCGAAGCTCTTGATTTGTGACAAGCACGAGTGGATGTCCAGCTCGGCGCTAAGTGCCAAATTGAATGTCGAATGCAACGGCGTTCTATTCCTGGCGGAGGGAAGTGCAACATTATTGCACACTATGAACTCAGTAGAATTTGTGAAACCCTCGAAATTAAGCGCAGGAGGTGGCACACGAGTCACGCTACAAGGCATCAATTTCTGTTATTCGGGGGAATCAGCAAGTTGCTCAAGCAATAATTATCGTTGCATTTTTGCGTCAGAAGAATACAAATGGAATTCTTCCATTGTTCCTAGGAACGTTACGAGCCACAGCGTGGTGTGTGAATCTCCAAGCTGGCCGTTCGAGATTCCGGTGAACCTCAGTGTACATCTCCTCGACTTGCAAATGAATGCTTTAGTATGGGCAAAGAAAGGATCTGCATTATCACTGTACGAGGCAGTGACAGACGCGTATGTTGTGCCCTGCTCTGGCGGCACGTGTTCTGCCGGGACATGTTCCAATGCTAGTACGCTCTGCTTGTCTGCTTCGACAATGCACACCATTGCAGTAGCAGGAAATGGATTCAACGTCAGTGCAATAGATTATGTCTGCAGCATTCAGCTTACTGATTCGCGCGGAAGAGAATCATGGCTCGAGGGTGCGGCAACAAAGCCAACTTCCACACAGCACCTTCTTTGTGACGTGCCTATGCTTCCTTTGGGCTACGAAGCACGGGACCGGATTTTTTACGTGAGAAGGAACGGGCAAATTTTAGGATCTGTGCAGGCAGAACATTATCCAGAGTGGACTAGCCTATCTCCAAGTGTTGGATCAGCTCATGGCTGCACCTCATTGGAATTCCCCTGTGCACTGAACGCCAGACACACTTTATTGAGAGCATATGGTCTGATCAGAAGCAGAAAATATTTCTGCCGTTATGTAGATGCTCAGGGGCGAGAAATCTCTGGTTTATCATCTTTACCAGTCTCCGAGACAGAGGCAATCTGTTTTTTACCGGTTTGGACCCACAAAGCTGCTGTGGTTACGGTGTATTTGGTGGAAGAAGCTGGCCGAGTGATTGAACACTTACCACAATCGCCCTCTGCGGGCAGTAACACATTTTTAATTCAGCCGATCGTCACTGACTTCAGTCCAAAGGCGTTCATGTCGAACGAAACTACGGCCATTTTTGTGACAGGTTTTGGTTTTGCGGCTGGTAGCGTTGACACATACGAATGCCGTGTGATCTCGAGTTTCGACCAGACCGTCATCATGACTACTGTTGCTAGTCCCGCGACAGACAAGCAAATGCTCTGCAGAGTTCCCGCAGTACCCCTGATGTCCCAGCGCGCGGTTTTAAGGGTGGTAGATTTAGGGCCTCCAGAGTCAGAAGTGGCCTTCGCAGAGCACCTGGATGATGAATTCCTTGCTATTGAAAAGTTCTGGGCGCGGCTAGTGCCCAGCGAGGCTCCAGCCTCAGGTGGTGATCTCGTTACTGTTGTCGGCAGTGGATTTGAATCCGCTTCAGATTCCTACCTTTGCAAATTCTCGCACACAGATTTGGGGTCAGTAGAAAGTCCCGGTATCGCAACTTCCTCAACGGCCGTTGTATGCGAGGTGCCGAGGTGGTCTTTTCAGGAGACGTCCATGTTTTTTGAGCTTGTTGAGGCCACAAACACAATTCAGGCGCGAGGAAATTCAGAGTTCATCTTTCGGGCTACCTGGTGGCTGCAACCTCTTCAAGGCTCTCCTGTGGATGGCGGAGCAGAAATTACAATCTCTGGGTATGGATTTGACACATCTCGGTATTATCGTGTACTGTTGCATTGCTCCAGCGGCACAGTCATGTCGGATGACCTCGTGGCCCTGGACTTCAACACCATCGTCTTTGTTGCCCCGGCCATCGATAGTATCCAAGATCACGAACAGAATGTTTCGAATGTGGAACTGCAGCGTAAAAATGCTACGGAGAGTGAACCAATTTCCGTCTATCGACTATCTTTTGCGCCGGTTCAATACTTTTCATATGTTGATCGGGTGTGGACATCTTGGCGCGGAGTTCTGGTGAATGGAGATCCTTTTGACTACAGTGATGGAGAAATCCGTTCACCCACGAGTGGAGGTACCACGATCTATTTGTCTGGTGACGGCTTTGATGACGGAGGAAAGATTTTTTATATGTGCAGGTTTTCTGGTGCAGAAGGAAGTGCAGATTCAATCGCTGCCGTACCTGTCAACCGCACCTTGATAAAGTGCTTAGTGCCGCCATGGCCATTCGAAGTTAAGCCAGGCGAGCCGATCATGCTGACAATTCTGCGGAACACGAGTTTGCCCTTTGAGGTTGAACTGAGGCAAGATGCTAAAATTGAATTTGTTCCTGTTGTATCATCTCTTCTGGAACCGTCTGCACCGAACACCAATAACTCTATCATCGTTCAAGGGAGAGGTTTTGATCGTTTTATTCTGTACTCCTGCGTCTTTGAACAACGAAGTAGTGTGGCCCCATACTTTCCTGTCGAGAGTCGGGTGGTCGGAGCTCGCACACTTTCTGAAACCGAAATCCAGTGCGACAGTGTGGACTGGGGTTCGGAATTTCGTTCACGCAACATCACTGTTGTTGTCAAGGACGAGGCTGGCGCGCTTCTTCATGCTGCATTCAACATTTTTGCAATGCCTTTGCAAGTTCTCATGATTCCATGGTTTGTCAGATCGGTTCCTGCAGAATCTTATGTTTTTGCAGAGCCTCGGGTTACCATTTTTGCTCATGGACTCGACGGCACGCTTCCCAGTATCGCTCGTGATCTTGCGCACGGAGATCACAGACCTTTACAGCACTTGGATCCCGACTTGAACTTGAATCAGAGTACCGGAGTAGTCTTCAACTTGCAGACTAGACATGGAGTTCTCATCGACGGTATTGATTTGCACACAAAAAAGCTTTCCGAGAATACCAAATGCGCTGTGTTTTACAGAAATGGATCCTTCGAGGGCTTTGAGAACGACCTGAGTGCGTGGTACCAAGTGCCCTGTGCTGTGGCTGACAACGACTTGGCATCTCTGACACGTTTGGAGCTTGGTGAGTCGTTAGCCCTGCCTGCAAAGTTTATGGTTGCCTTGCTGGTCCTTCTGACAGATGGAATAGAATATGTTGAGCCGCAGTCTATTAAAAGTGAGGATCGCTTCCTTGGGATTCAAGGGGGAGGTGTCGTCCTCGCAGACTGGAATCACAATCGTGGATACGAAATTCAAAGTGTCCTCTTTACTTCAGTTCAGAATACACCTTTCGCGGGTAAAGTTGTTTATCGCAATCAAGAGATCCGTGGGAGAAAGTACAAATGCAAATTTGAGCATGATGTCTCCCAGCACATGGTGGAGACGAATTTTTCTTATGCGTTCACAGCCGACGACCCGGACAAATTCGTTGCACAGTCATTCACATGTCAAATGCCCAGATGGCCATACGGAGAGGCGCTAGTCAGGCTTTCGATCGAAGACGACACAGGGCAAGTACTGAGGAATATCGGGGGATCAGCCGGTAATTTCCGAATCTACAGTCGATGGGAAACCTTGAGCCAAACAGTTGCCAGAGCATTTGGTGGATCGCTCTTGAGACTCACTGGACACGGCTTTGACGTGAGCAGTCTTTCAACATATGCTTGTAAGTTCGAAAATGCAGCCGTTGAATCAGAAACTTCTTCTGTGGTGGTGCATAACTTGACACACATGGAATGCGTGTCACCGCGCTGGAATTTTGCCGCGAGCAAAACTACAATTACAGTACAGAGAAATGGTCGATCGGTGCATACTGTTGCTGCTAGTCAACTATTTGAGTTCACTGAGGGGATGTCAGTGATTCAGCCAACCACCGGACCAGCTCAAGGAGGCGTTGCTACAACAATCGAAGCATTTGGATTGGACGCGAATGTGCCTTATCAGTGCGCTTGGTCGATGGACAATGAGACCAGTTTTGATGTGCACAACTCGTCTGTTGTGAGCATGATTACTCCTGCCGTCAATGTCTCAGTATGGTATGCATTTTGCATCAGTCCAGCCTGGGGACTTGAACATGAGGCCTCAAATGTGTCGGTGCATCTTCTGCGGGACGGCATACCCTTAGATCGGCGTGGAAACAACGTGTATTTGTTTGAGAGCACTTGGCAACAGATTCATCCCAGTCAGGGTTCCTTTGCAACTACATACGCTATCACATTCACAGGTCACGGCTTTGACGAAAATATCGGTGATTGGCATGGCAAGCCCGGCTCGTCTCACCCACCATCACAGTACACAGCAATTTTTGCTCAGTGGGGTGACAGCACAGCGTTTGTTGCGTCTACATGTGTGTACACAACCAGGACCAGATTTGTTGTCTGTAATCCTCCTGAGTGGCCGTATGAGGCAATGGCCATCCGTGTTTCACTCGAATATCGTAATGCAACTGTGCTTTACACGGGCGATTCTGGGAATATGTTTGTGCCGTCCACGTCTTGGCGGAGTGTCAATGCCAGCGAAGGCCCAGCCAGTGGCGGCACGTCCCTACTCATCAATGCTCAGTCCTTGCGGACCGATCAAGAATATTCGTGCCTCTTCAAATCGAAAACGACTTTGGAATCGATATCGTGTGCACAACGAGTGAGTGCCACGGCTCTGACTTGTCGAACACCACTCTGGGACCATGCTGCACAGCAAACCTATCTTGTTATTCTTGATTCAAATGGCCTGCAAATTTCGTTTGAAGCCGCGTCGAACGCAAGTCAGACGTTCAGATTCCTCGCAGGTCTTACGGGGGCATCAGTTTCAAAAGCATACTCATTCGGGGGCGATGCGATCATTTTTGAAGGCTTTGGCTTCGGAATATTTTCTGCGGAGGGCACCTACAAGTGTGTGTGGTCTCATCAGGCTGCAAACCAGGTAATGCAGGTGAATGCAACTGTTTTGACCTCACAGCGTCTGTCTTGCGTCCAACCTTCATGGGGCTCATCTTTTGCCGCTCGCAACACAACTCTTCAAATTTTGCACAACGGTGAGAATATGGAGTTCGAATCAGGAACTCCACGCACAACAAATTTCGAATGGGTTGCATCCTGGACACACCTGGACAGTAGAACACAGCTAATGTCGAGCAGCGATTCCATTCGCATCTTCGGGTTTGGGTTTGATTCCACAAGAGAATCTGAGTATGTATGCAACTTCACAAGCATGGATGATTCAAGCAAGCAATCCAAGAGCGAAAGAGTGAAGGTTGTCAGTTCAGTTGAATTGATCTGCCACACAGGTGAATGGAAGTATGAAATTGCAGACACCAGTGTAAGCCTCTATCTTGATAATGTGCTGATATCGTATACTGGAAATGGAATCGCCAACGTGACTTTTATTCATTCCGTCACTTCCATGCAACCTACTTCGGCACCGACGACCGGACATTCGGTCCTAACCGTGTCTGGATTCGCGTTCAACAGCCGACTGAACTACACATGCTCCTTTGTAGCGAGGATCTCTGAACTCAAGTTGACTGTCAAGGCGCAAGTTGTGAATATCAACACAATTACTTGCATTGTGCCTGATTGGACGATTCCTGCGCAAGGAACCAACTTCCTGTTGGGCAGTTCGAGGGGAGCAGTGAAAAGTGCAGCAGCTTATGGAATACTCTTTTCGTTCGTTAGTACGTGGACCACACATGTGCCAAGGAGGTCGAGTGCTCATGGTGGCGGGAACATGACCGTTTCAGGGGCGGGCTTTGACAACACGCAGACCGTGGTTGATGAATATCGGTGTATTTTCACAGCCTCCCAGACTTCTGAATCCGTTTTTGCTACTGTGTTGAGTATGAATACCATCCTGTGCCGGATTCCAATATGGGGAACGCAGTATGCGGCGGGAATTGTAAACATATCTTTGACCGCTGATGGAAGTCAGGTCCATTCGGACGCAGATGCTTCATTCGAATTTTGGCAGGCTTGGGTCAATACTCACCCAAAAGAAGTGCCCGCGGGCTCTGCTAAGATCACGATCACAGGGACAGGCTTCATTCACAAAGATCGCTTGAAATACAGGTGCACTTTCAACAACACCATGGATGCTTCTATTTCTTTGTCAAGTCCTGTTGTTGTTGTGAATGCTTCAATGCTTGTGTGCGAAAACGCCAACTGGCAGCATGCAAACGCTGTCGCCAAGGTTGGTTTGATTTATGAAGGCGCGCCAGTGGTGTTTGAAGGCGCTGACCTTCAGACGGTGAGCTTCTACGCTACATGGGATTCCGTCGAACCATCTTCAGCTCCGTCAACAGGTGGCAGCCAGATTACAATTTCGGGACACGGGTTTCGCTCCGATGAGAATTACTCATGTATTTTCAAAGCCGACATCTCCGGATACAACAAGACGTCACTTGCTGAATATGTAAGCGTTGAAGAGCTGCGGTGTGTTACACCGTTTTGGGAGTCACTGGAGCAAAATGTGTTGTTGGTAATTATCAGCAAAAGATTGGAAAATGAGAGCTCTAGCAGCGACATCGTGGCCAGCACAGTTGTATATGGTGGACATACAACTGGAGGAAGTGACACAGCAACGTTCGCATTTGAAAGCCGTCTGTTTGCTGTGAAACCATCCACGGGATCAGCCAAAGGCGGTACATCACTTGTCATTCCTGGAAATGGGCTGGATGACGTCAACAATTATCAATGTCTATGGACCACAGACAGGGCTGCGTTCGATCCGTCTGGCTGGTTTCACCAGTGGAATGAGGTAGCAGGAAGGGCCATGATGAATGCTTCGAACGGAAGTGTTTTCAGTTTTGGTGTGACTGCTACAGTATTGAACAATTCCATGCTCGCTTGCAAGACTCCTGCGTGGGGCAACATGTTCCCGTCTCTGATCGTCGATTTTCTTGTTATTTATGAAGTCGATACATATCCAGTGGAAGTTGAATCAGAAGGCCTTCAATTTTATTACACCATGGAAATTTTTGAAGTCTCTCCAAAGGAAAATAGCCCTCTCGGGATAGGAAGTATCACGATACATGGAACCGGATTCGATCGACATGTTGATCTCAAATGCATTTTCACGCCCGTAAGCGATACAAGCCAGAGTGTGGAATCGCCGAATCTTGCGATTGTGCACGGTCTTGACAAGCTTGAATGTAAACTTCCGATCTGGCCGTTTGGACGAGGCCCCAGCACAGTGCGCTTGCAGCAAACTTCTTCATCGCAGGAGTCGAATCTGGGTTTCATGGAATTTTTGGGAAGATGGCAATCGATTTACCCCTCAACAGGTACTGCAGTTGGTGGTGTTTCTGTGACAATTCGCGGATTTGGATTTGACGGCACGGGTCACGAGAAGTACCGTTGTGCATTCTCTGATGGTAACATGACGGTTTACTCGACGCCATTCCTAGCGGCAGTAGACCCACAAAACATCATATGTTTTACACCACCTTGGCCTGCCCAAGCAGGCATTGTGAATGTGACAGTGCAATCCTACCCGAACGTATCTTTTTTCTCTGTCGAGCCTTGGAATCAGGAGATGATGACATTTGACTATCGAGAACAAGTGGTAAGGTTCACTCCCTTGTATGCAGACTTTGAAGGTGGTGACTTGATCACCGTGACGGGCTTAGCATTTCAAGACGTGGCGTACCGATGTGTTTTTTCGACGAAGGAATCTGAGGGAATATCCCTCCCTTCGATCGCAAAGGACCAGAGCACCGTGATTTGTGAGGCGCCGTACTGGGGTGAAGAGAATTCGGACATTCAAGTCTTGCTGTTCCGAGATAGCCAGTCGCCGCCTGGGGTGCCAGAGTCTGTACACGATCGGCTGCAGAATGTAAGTAAGTTTGCGCATTTGTCTGCGCGGGAGCTTTCCGGAATGAAAGATCGTGCCTTGATTTCGCAGTGGGGCGATGCCAGCATATGTTGTGACAACTCAACCGGGCCAGTGTATGTGAAGGACAGGGATTATAGCCCTGGCGCAGCTGTGGGATATGTGGCATTTGAATCAGACGGTGAATTTCTACAAATTGATGAACCGCAGCCTGTGATGCTGCAATCTTGGGGTGGATTGACCATAATTGCTGTTGCTAGATTTCGATGTGCGAACGTCTCTGGTTGCTTTGGGCAACCTATTTTTGAAGTCTCCTCTGACGTGAATTGCAGCTATGAGACAAGCACGGACTGTCTCAGGGGTGGCAACATTATTTTTCTATCCCGACACGAGAACACTTCGAAACTGACCTTCCAGATAAAGCAGACTGACTGTGCGTCACTACCAGGATCATGTACTGAAGAGGTGGTGTGCCAAGCAACCACAGATCATGATGTGATTCAGGACAACAAGTGGATGTCTATCGTGGCTCGGTATACCTCCAAGGAGAATGTAGCAGAAATTTTTGTCGATGGGGTATTACTGGTCAAGGAAGCTTGCGATGGATCCTGGACTGACAAGAATCTGACGCGATCTTACATCGGCAAGAGCTCACGAGCATCTGATGACTACTTCGCTGGTGATATCAGAGGAATGCTTATCGCTAAGGAGGCCGTGGACAATGAAACTTTCCTTGCAGTCTTAGAAGATTTGACCAAAGGAGGTTTCGATGTCGATAATGCCATCAGACCTCGCAACGGAACTGAGACCCGGTTCGGGTTTGTCCTGATCAATCGCGCGCCAGATTTTTTTGGTTCAACCATTTATGGTATAGAGGGAGTGCTTTTCGATGATGTCTGGGGCACCTTCACGCGTGGCATGTGGAGAGGCGTGAATCGGGTTGACGAATTTACGCAAAACGTGACCTTCATCGTTGAGTCTGTCAGACCTTCCAGTCTTTTTGCAATTCAGCCATCTATCAGACCCTGTGGCCATGAGGTTCTTGGCTGCAATACATCTTTCATCAAATTCAGATCTAAAGAGGGAATGTATGGCAACGCCGTGATACGTGTTTACATCCAGGATAGTGGTGGTTCTTTGTTTTCAGGAATCGACACATCAGAAGTCAAAACCTTTTTTATCAGGATTAGTCCTCCTGATGTGACCCCGTCGTTCAGGCTGGGAGGGACTATTCGCGTTCTTGAAAACGCAGGTATGATTCGAGTAAGCAGCTTCGTGAATGATGTGATCTTCGAGTGGGATGATTTCAAGCATTTTAGCCTTGAAGCTGTGGCTCAAGAGCCACACATGTTTGCGGTGCAGCCCTTTTGTTCAATCTCCTGCATTACGGAGCGTGAATGTGTTGGGCACCTCAACTTCGAGACTGCCAAAAACCTGCATGGAAACACTACAATAAAAATAAGGATGGCTGAAACGACGTATGATCAAGACGGGAGTGATATTTCGGCACTTACCAACTGGAGCAGTCTTTTAATAATTATTAAAAGTGTCAACCAACCGCCAGAGTTCACGATTAATGGCACTGTACGAAACTTTCCTCTGAATGGCAAACTTACAACCTTGAAAGAAGACGATGGCCCGTGTTTCAGCCTGGATTACTTTGCAACAAATATCTCGCCAGGTCCCAATACAGATGTCAATGGGACTGCGTGCCTGATGTCAAATGGGATGCAGGAAATCTACAGGGAGAACGCTTTAGGTTGTAATGAGCACAACCAGACACTGACATTTCAAGTGCTCCCTACCTATCGCGGAACGCACAATGTCACTGTTTCTAGCCCTGTCTTACTGCACAATGGCACATTACAGTTCTGCATCAGAGAAAACTCATGCGGGCATGGTGATGTGGAGTGCTACTCTAGCTTTTCGGTGTCATTAAAGGACGATGGTGGCATCGCGAATGGAGGCAACGACACGTCGTTCAGCTCTTTTGTCATTTATGTACAAGAAGTGAATCATCCTCCTGCATTCGACATGCATCCAAGCATCACGGTCATGGAGGTTGAGTCCCTAACGTTTCACACCTTCACAGCCCAAGTCGAAAATATTTCGAAGGGAGGCTCGGATGAAGAGTACCAGAGTGTATACTTCAATTCCGAGTTCATTGCTGGAGCTGAAAATCTGATTGAAGATGGACTACAGATCTCCTCTAATGGATCTATAACATTTTCTACGCGCCCCTACCATTTTGGATACGTGATATTCAAGGTGTGGTTGGAAGATGATGGGGGAGTTCGTTTTGGACGATCGAACAGATCTGCTGATCGTAACCTTACAATTCACGTGCAGTATGTGAATCACCGTCCTTCTTTTGTGATCAACTCCCCGGTATATTTGAATGAGAGTTCGAATGGGACCATCAGGGGTGTTGCTACCAATATTACAGCTGGATTGTACGAAGACACGCAAAATTTGACTTTCCAAGTATCGATTTCGGATGAACATGAGGATCTCTTCCTCGAAATTCCATCCATCACTGACACTGGCGACTTGATCTATCGCCTGAACAGCCATTTGAACGGGCAGGCTGTTTTTAGTGTCGCACTAGATGACGACGGCGGCGGACCTCAAAATCGATCCGAGACTAACAATTTCACGATCATCGTGCAGCCTGTCAATGATAGACCAGTCTTTTCGATTCAGTCCACCGTGTCAAGTTTTGAAGAAGATGCCTTTGTTCTTCCTGCATTCGCTACCGACATATCTGCAGGCCCGGGGACAGAAAACGCCGAGCAGGCTGTGAGCTTTTTCGTTTCATGCATGGGTCTTGCGTTCTCTCAAGATCCCCATATTGCCCCTAATGGAACATTGCGTTTTGAGCCCGTTTCTAATGTAAATGGTTTGAGCAATTGCACAGTTCGTTTGCAGGACTCCGGAGGTACACACCGAGGCGGCTTAGACACGTCTGTTGACCACCAATTTATTATTAATGTCACAGCCGTCAATGATGCACCCTCGTTCAGCCTCAGCACCACGAATATTTCTTTTGCAGCCTATGTTCCCAATCTTCCGACAAATGACACAAGCAATTACAGGACAGAGACGATTATTAGTTCCTTCAGTGCCGGTCCGAGTGATGAAGAGGACACGCAACAAGTCTACTTCACGGTGGATTGGTCTGCACACTCAGACTTGTTTCAGAATGTGAACATAACGATTATGCAGGAGCAGGCCAGGATAGAGATGTTTCTTACTCCTTATCAGTTTACTACAGAACCCGTTGTGCTGTACATCCGCGCCCATGACGACGGCGGCACCTCGCACGTTGGAAACGATGTATCGTCAGTCCAGGAGTTGCGCGTTAGCATCCTGTTCGTGAATTCGCCTCCCAGTTTTAACCTAGCAGAAACAATTGTGCAGGTGGACGAGGATTCGTCGTACTCTCCATCCGGTCCTTTCGTAACGAATATTTCTAGCGATCCTAGCGCTCAGCCTCAAACTATTACATTCAGCGTGATTGGCACTTCCGACATTCTCGTTTCCGGCCCAACCATAGATTCCAACGGTAATTTAAATTTCGATCTGACACCAAATGCATTCGGTAAGGCACTTTTTGCCGTAAGTGCACAAGATTCAGGTGGGACAGATAGAGGGGGTGTGGATACTTCATTGGTACGCAACTTCACAATTGAGGTTGCGTCAGTGAATGATCCTCCAACATTTGAAATTCAATCTTTAGCAGGTCCATTTTTCATGAATCCTGATGCAAATATCTCTGTTCCCGACTTCGTTTCTAGCATCTCCAAGGGCGATGATCGTGAAGAAGAGCAAACCATCACATTCTCTGTGTCTTTCACGTCCGGA
>Ga0115006_10000798_pt1 | contig 18161 bp, 16 predicted proteins | sample ArcOceMetagenome_3_FD_88943 | JGI IMG/M metagenome (GOLD analysis project Ga0115006, IMG submission 88943) | Marine eukaryotic phytoplankton communities from Arctic Ocean - Arctic Ocean- Svalbard ARC20M Metagenome | ecosystem: Environmental > Aquatic > Marine > Oceanic | place: Arctic Ocean...
CTCACACGTGTGCCATATCTCATACGTATGAGATATGGCACACGTGTGAGCATGGATGCGTAATATGCTCTACCTGTGTCTGACTCGGTCCTCCCTTCAGCCTCCGGCAGGTCGCGGTGGAGGTCAGCAGCGTGTGATAGATCTAGGTGCACGAGGTTGCTCGGACCCACCCGCTCTAGGGCCGTCACGACGTCAGTCACCTCTGCGGCGTATTGCTCCAAGGTGACCTCTTGCGATGCCTGTCCGTGCGGCAACGTTCGACGCGAGGCGCGGTGGTGCAGGACATGGTAGGCGCCCGGGGCGTCGGCCGGCGGCGGGGGCAGAGCACCGTCGACGTATGATGCGCGGAAGGACAGACGCGACAGATGGCGCAAGGCAACGAGCACGTCGGCGTTCCACTGCTTGCTGACGCGCTGACACCAGAGCAGCTGGCAGTAGGATAGGAGGCCACGCGTGCAGCACGGCACAAGAAATGCAAGAGCGGCCTCCTGCGCGAGCGCGGACGCCGTCGCCCGCCTGCCCCCGGCACGCGCCTCCCGCTCTGCAAGCATCAGCAGCTCTTCCCTCTCGCGGAGATCGAGCCCCAGCTCCCGCTCCCGCCCCGCTGCGCCGCGCGGCTCCCCTGGCAGGTGCGCGGACGGGACTTCCCCCTCAATCGTCGCCTCGCTGCGCCGATCCGCGTGCAGGTCGACTTTGCCCCGCGTTGTGTGTGTGGCGGTACGCTGCAGCTGGAAATGATGTCCAAGCTTTCGGGAGGTGGCCCACGAACCCTTCAAGGGCCCGAACCCGTTCCAACGCTGGGCATGGCGCGAGAAGCAGGCCGGCGTGCTGTGTGCGGCGACTAGCAGAGGGACGGACCGGCGTCTGCAGCGGTGTGGAGGACAGCCTGTGCGTTTCCTCGAGGGCTTGCGTCGCCGGCGGCAGCCGAGCCACGGGACTTCGCGTCGCTTGTCGACGACGTGGGACCAGAGGCTCTCCTTGGGCGGTCGCATCGCGACGGAACACGAGAAGACAGCAGGAGGGGGCATGCGAGAGAGCTCACCCGAACGTGGGCGGAGCGCCTCAAAGTAGCAGGGCGCGCCTTGCTCGCAGGCGCCCACTGCGAGGATGGAGGCGCACGGCGACCAGGCACCGCAGAACGGGCACCGGCGCGAGGCACCTGATTTGAATGTAAGTGATTGTCTTGTTCCGACGCTGTAGGCGAGTCGAGGGGGAGGAGGCTTCGTGCATTGAGAGGGCGTGTCGCTCGTCCGCTGTGCCTGTCGTTACAATGGCACCCATGCAGAAGGATTCTGATCCGTTCGCTCCGGCCCAACCTGCTCAAATTTGTGTGGGCCCGCAGGAGAATGGCGACGATGGGCGGTGGGCGGCCCCGCGAGAGGGCTCGGGCGGTCCGATTGCGCGAGAAAATTCGAGCGGCGGGCGGGAGGCAGACGATCACAGCTGTAATGCTCGCTTTGCTGTGCACGCGTTCCCATGCGCGCCTACTGGCATGCATGCGCTCCACTGTGCCGCGTCCTGGGCCTATTTCGGCTCCCACCCCGCCCCCTGACGCGCAATTGCGTGCTGCCCGTTTGGCTCGAGGCCATGCAGTGCGATTCAGACGAAGGTCCGAGGACGCCTCGGACCTCGACATTGAAGGAGTCGGATCATCGGGAAGGCCGCCACTGCACACTAAACATCACGATACCCCCCAGAACCAGCATTCAGTGCTTCATGAAGAGTCGGTTCTGGAGGACAATTTTTCAAAAGCTAGCAGCAGCATCGACTCAGGTGCGCACAATCGATTTCTCAGCGAGCGCGATCCCCACAGCACACACGCGTCGGATCCGCCAATGTATGGGAACATTCGTATGCATATCTCTCTCGCGCTGTTTTTGCGTGTTCGCATCTAGTGTATCACGTCAGACATCTGGGCTGGTACAGGTCGAAGCAGGGCACGAGGATTCGGTATGCCGGGCACACCCACTACGCCTACGCCTGATTTCGGCACGCCCAGCCTTTTTCCACGAGAACCTGCCACACCCGGTCTGTGTGTATGCCCATGTGCGCGCCAATGAACGGATGTGTGCGCATGCAATTGTGCGTTGAGAATCTGGCAAGTGAGCTGTGTGTGCGCGCAGGGCCTTTCTCCCGCGAAGGTTCAGGGCTTTCTCGCGAAGTTTCAGTGCTTTCGTCCATAGGACCGAAGCCTTCGCCCATCATTTCTCCATTGCAACGAAACAGGTCTGTATATACCCAACCAAAGGATTCCAAGTCTTCCTTCATACTCGGCGCTATTACATCCTACCTCCGCAGTCGTCTGATGACCATTCTGGGTGACGAACTCACGGGGCAGGTATTGACCCGTGAGTGCGTGCGCGTATGCATGAGTTCAATGCTTTGCCCGCACAAACATACACACGAAAATGCGCTCAGGATGTGCAACCTGTCGTGCTGATTGGGAAGTGCATGCGGCGTCGTTGTGGACAGATTGATGCCCTGTTGGCAACAGAGGAAATGGCGCAGCAAGTCGAAAGTTTTTCAAACGCAGATGGCCAGCCACAGCTCCTCTTCTTCTACCAGAACCAGCAGATTAGTGAGACGCAAAAAAGCGCTGCTCCTGTTCTCTTTTCCCCCGATCTCGCAGTCGACAGGTTGGAGGGGCGCTGCATCTACTTTGTACGTACAGTAATGGGCGATATCAACCCCGACCAGTTTGAATCTGACGTCAGCATCGGGGAATTCTCGCCCCCCTTGTTTGAAGCCATTGATCTCATCCTTTCCGAGCTGCATGGGTAATTTGGTGTATCTAACCCGCTCAATAAGCGTCCCACCTTGTGTCCACTCATGCAAAATTGTGCGTACCCCTTGTGCGCACCCGAGCAACATGACATCTAACTGCGCACGCATGCATGCAGGTCAATACTCCACTCAAGACATTACGACTGGAACGGGCTTAATGACGACTCGATCAGGGGCTGTCTGTCAACAATGGATCAGTTGCTCAGTCAGGTGCAGCAGACAGTGAGCAGCTTGTATGGAGGTATGAAGCTGAAGGGCCTCGAGCAGTGGCTCCTCGACGATGACAGGTTTGGCACAAAACACAAAACACAGATTCGTGGCCGAGAAATTGTGAGGATGCTCACACGATTCTCATTAAATGTCTTGAGCAGGGCCAAAAACGAGACTTGGAACAAGCTTGCTCTCGACGACAACACCTTCTTATACTTGAGCTCGGTGCTAGAGGAGTGGTGCTGGCAGGTTGAGCATCTGCTGCAAGAAAATGACATTGACAAGACCTCTGCAGAAGGCGGCCACGTATCAAATAGTTCGACGCTATTGGGCCCGCGGACGGAAGTGGCGTGGTGGAAAAAGTGCGCTGCAAAATTAGGCAGCGTTGTCGACCAGCTCAAGGGCAATGAAGCAAAAATTGTTCTTGCAGTCACTGGAGCCGGCAAAGCCAAGGCCATGAAACGCTGGAAGGAGAAGGAATTGAAACTAAATGATACATATGCCGAAGCAAAGGTCACTGTACGCCTTCTGATGGACGTGGATCAGTTTTTGGACCCTTTCTACTCAGGAACCTCCTCCCAGATTCAGAAAGCGCTCCCAGACCTCTTTTCTAAATTTCGCGTTTTGGCGCGTGAAACGCGACACTACAAGTCCAGACGGCGCATAGAAAGATTCCTGTCCAAAACTGCGAATCAGTTAATTTCGGCGTGCCGACGATTGCTGCAAAACCGCGGGAAACTGCTAGATCAAGAGCCTGGAGAAGCAATAGAGAGCGTAAAGAGGAGCTTATATCTTTGCAAGGTTTGCAATGACATTTGACTGCGTGCGCACACACGCATTTGCTCGCGCACGAACGCAAGCACCCACGCGCACATGCACGCGCACATGCGCTTTCGCGTTGTGCAAATTTCGTGCACGAATTTATGATTGTGTGTCTTTATCCGATGCCAGATGTTCCGCGAACTGGTGGCAACAAGCAAAGAACGGATGATGAGTAGCTCGCACAGTAAGGCATATGATTTCAACACGGAACTCATCTTTTCGAACATCGTTGTTTTTGAGGAACGACTTGTCAAGGTCAACGAATCTTTCAAAAAGGCCAAATTCCCTAATATTTCACAGTCCGTATCCAGCCTGTTGTTTTCAAAAACAACAAAATTAGGGTACCTAATATGCACCTGTATACATACCCGGTGCCATTGGGGTACGGTACCTGGTATCATTTACGTACATTTACTTACGTCTGTGCATGTGCGCGTATGGCCGAACAGGTAAGCAGCATGCTGCTGACTATCCAGCAATTTATTACGCTGGAGAATGCAGGGATAGACGAACTGGACGTCATGTTCACCGCATTCCAGCAGGCCGTGGACTTTCTCAAAACGCAGCCTTACGACATCTTGGATTTTGTTGAAACGGGCAAGGCATTCGACAAGGATTTTGAGGAGTTTACTGAAAAAATTACTGTAATTGAAGTGGCAATGCGTGACTTTATTTCACAAACGTTCGAAGAGGTGCAGAATATCGAGCTAGCCCTTGATCTTCTTTCCAAGCTTGAGGTCATTTTGCAACGCGACTCCCTCAAAGGCGATTTGGAGGACAAGTATTCGCTAATTTTCCAGCACTATGGCGACCAACTGGAACACGTTCAACTGGTCTACGAAGGGCAAAAAGCAAATCCTCCCTTGTCACGAAATTTGCCCCCGGTACTGCACAACGCAAACCCCGGCCCACGTTACCATGTCTCAAGTGTCTTGACAGATTCAGACTCCTGCCTGTGTATTTGACAAGCCAGATTCAGAGTGTCGACTGTATATGGGATAATAACTCATACGCGCGCACACACCCACATACAAATGTACTTTACGCGAGCACATGTGCGCACGAACACGCCATGCGCTTACAAGCACAATCACAACGTGCGCACACATGCCGCACACACGGCGCACATAAAATTTTACAGGTCTCTGGCAGCATTTTGTGGGCGCGGCACCTGCTGACCAAGATCGAAGAACCCATGCAGCGATTCCAGTCAAACAATGTCATACTTGCTGCCGCTGAGTCTAAGAAAATTATCCGTCTATTCAATCGTGTGGCCCGCACGCTCATAGAATATGAGACCTTGTGGTATCAGGCATGGTGCGACTCTATTGAGGCATCTAAATCCGGATTGCAGGCCACGCTGCTGGTCCGGCACCCAGAGAATCCGAAGCAATATTGTGTCAATTTCGATCCAGAGGTAATGCAGCTGATTCGAGAAGCGAAAGTACTCAGTCGAATGGGGCTTCCATTGCCAACAACAGCACAGAGCATTTTGGAGCAAGAGGGCCGTTTCAAGAAGTACCAAGATCAACTCGAGAATTTCCTTGCTGAGTTCAATGAGCTAGAGGCAAATGTACCCCAAAGGTTCAAGGAGATGCTAGTCTCACACGTGGCCGATCTCGATCGCTTGGTGCGGCCGGGAATCCTAACGCTGACATGGGAATCGATGAACATCGATGGCTTTTTGCATCACATCAATGCCTCTTTGGACAGACTGAAAAAGCTGATAAACCACGTGCGCGACCTGATGGCGAACACGATCGATAATCGCCTTTTGACGGTGCGGCGGATGAGCCTAGTGCATTTCCCTCCTGATGGGCAGTTCATGCTCCAGGAGTTCGTGTTCATGGAGAAGGAGGTGATTGCAACCAAGAGCCAAGAGCTCATTCAGCTCCGCAATAAGATAGAAGAGGGCATTGACCAGATCCTGACGGCCATCCTCAACTACACGCTGGAGTTGGGCGAGCGCGTGGTCCTCGATCCGAAGCACGTTCGCACTCTGAAGCAAAGCTACGGAGATTTGTTTTACTTAGCAATCCTAGGCACTGTCAAGAATTCATTCAAGGCCATTAAGCAACGTCTCACCTCGCGCAGTGCGTCGCGCTTCATGTTGGTTGACCAGCCCTTTTTTGACATCGAAATTCTGCTCGTTGTGCCAAGAATTCAATTACAGCCGTCGTTGGATGAAGTGCAAGAGGCCATCTGTGAAACAGCACTTCTCGTGCTGAAAAGCATTAAAGAGGTCCCTCTCTTGGGTGGGGACGAGTCGAGTGAAGCATCGGACAATAATCGGCTCAGCTACTATGACCGCATTACAAATGAAAAAGACATTGTAGCTGTGTGTCTGATGCTAACTGGTTCAGTAGACGGCACCAGGCGCGCTATGTTGGACTATCTTGAATCTTTTCAGAAATTCGAATTCCTGTGGCGCGATGACAAGAGCGCAGCTTTCAGGGCATTTTTGAAGACGCACCCAACCCTTGATGACTATGAGCGTGAACTCGCGCGTTTCTCTGAACTTGAGGATCAGATCTTGAAAATCGACGAGGTGTACAATTTAAGCTGCATGTCGCTACGAACACAGTCTCTGAAGTACTCGCTGAAGGCTGAAGCCACTGCATGGAAGGCCCAGTATGCTAAGAGACTCCACAAGCAAGCGCAATCTCAGATGAACGAGCTTGTGGAATATCTCCAGACCAGCACGCAGCGGCTGAGCAAGGAGGTTCGCAAGACACTTCTCTCCCTGTGTTTGTGTGTGTGTGTGTGTATGTGCACGCGCGCGCGCGCGCGCGCATGCGTTTGTGTGTGTTTGTGTGGATGCGCACGCGCGTGAACGCTTGTGCATGGGTAACACCTATCTTCACGCGCAGGTGTCTCACGTCGACGATGTTGGCAACACGCTCAAATGGCTCCGCGATCTGCGTATGCGCGAAGCGGATCTTGAGCAACAAATATCGCCGATTGAAGACAATTACCACGTGATGCGCCGTTATGAAGTGCGGCTGCCGAAGGAAGAAACTGACACGCTTTTCCGACTCCGCCCAATGTGGAAGGAGTTGCTGGCTCTGGGCCAGGTTCGAAGCTCAAAGCTGTCACATCTGCAAGCAGGATTCCGGCGAGAAGTCGTGCGCGCGGTCAAATCCTTTTCGCTTGAAGTCATGCAGTTCTGTAACGACTTTGATATGAATGGGCCAATGGTTGCAGGACTACTGCCCGTTGAAGCGCAGGACCGGCTGAAAAAGTATTCGACTTTATTTGAGACGAAGAGGGAAACTATGAAGGCTCTGCAAGAGCGAGAGATGCTTTTCAGTCTGGTGGTCACACTATACGAAGACCTATCTCGAGTACAGTCCGAGCTGGGATTACTGACGCTGTTGTATAATCTCCATAGTCGCGTTGAGACAGCTGTCTCAAGCTTTTCTGAGCGACTTTGGACAATGATACCAGCATCTGTCAGTGCGATGTCCAAAACTTTCATGGAGCTGCAGACTGACCTGCACGCGTTGCCGCGAGTGCTACGTGAGTGGCCTGCTTATGATGATCTTGCACAGACCATCACAGATTTCATATCCATTCTCCCCATTGTTTCCAATCTGTGCCACCCGGGCATAAGGCGGCGGCATTGGATGCAAATGGTCAGTGCAGCGGGACAGCAGACGTCCACGTTCAATATTGACCCGGACACGTTCAAACTGAAGCACGTGCTGGCGCTCAAGCCCGTCAATATACGCGTGGAGATCGACGAAATTTGCCGAACGGCCAAAAAGGAGCTCGAAATTGAAGCCAAGGTGCAGGGTCTAGGAGAGCAGTGGACAGACAGGCAATTCCAGTTCATCGACTACAAGGACAGACCGGGGGCGATTCTGGACCCCGCCAGCATCTTGGACATCATGAAGAGCCTTGACGAGTCCATTACCGATTTGACCACGATTTCTAATGCTAAAATGGCCGAAGCGCTGTCAGAGGAATTAGATTCGTGGATGGCGAAGCTCTCGGCAGTATCTGAGGTCATTCAGAGCTGGAGCTTCGTACAGACCAAGTGGACATTTATGGAGACCATTTTCTCTGACCCTGATCTGTCAGAACAGTTGCCACAAGATGCGAAACGCTTTTCCAAGGTGGACACCAACTATATGAAGCTCATTTCTCGGGCCTCTCACAATCGTCACGTCATAAACTGCTGCAATAGTGATCATCAACTGAGAAGCCTATTGCCACACCTCATGGAGCAACTTGAGCAGTGTGAGCGTTCCCTGGCGAGCTACCTCCAGGGAAAACGCGCAAGTTTCCCTCGCTTTTATTTTGTATCGGACCACGTTCTCCTCGAGTTCCTCACGCGCACTACAAAAGCCGCCGCTACTGAGCTTACCAGTCACCTCAGCGCAATATTCTCTGGTATTACCGGTCTTGTTATCCAGCATCAGGAGGACTTCGAGCTTGGCGAAGACAACGACGAGGAATTTCCGCTGGTCGCAACTCTAATTATGACAACGATGCATGCATGACAATGATACATACTTGATCCATTCTAGACTGAGATTGATGCATGTCCAAACTACTATGTTCGCGATTTTTTTTTTATTACGCATATCCTGTGGCTCACGGTTTGTTTTGTTGCAGGTAGTAACTCACGTCCTCGCATCTCGAGGTAGTGCAACAGAAGAGCTGTCTTTGATCAGCCCCCCTGACACCGAAGGAGGCATCGACGTGTGGCTGAGCAAGGTCGACATACAGACGCAGGCGACAATCAAACTGCGGGTCCAGACGGCAATTCGAGACGGCGACAATTACATGGTGCAGAACATGGTTATGCAATACCCTGCGCAGGTCGGTATCCTGGTCTTGCACCTAAATTGGGCAATGGAGACCGTACGTGCCTTGAAAAAGGCATCGCAGGAGGCCAACGCTATGATCACTGCCAACAAGCGCAATATGAATGTAGTGGCAGAGCTGGTCGGGATCTTGGAGAGGCACGAGCAATTCGAGCCCCACCACCGCTTTTCAGTTCAGAACATGATTATCGTGCAGATGCACCTTCGCGATGTCTTTGATGAAATTGTCAAGAAGAATGTCGTCAGTGATCAGGTAATAATTGAACGTTCTTGTGCTTGACCAGGGTATGCGTGAGCTTGCGCAGCCCTTGTTTGCAAGAAAGCATGTGAATTTGATTAAGATCTTGCTTTTGACGTGCAAGTTGGGAGACACATTCATGGATGCTATTTCGCTGCCCCTCTTCCTTATGTCTACGTGCCCCCTCACATCTGAGCGTTCCTGGGTATTTGTGCAGGATTTTGATTACACCAAATCGACGCGCTATGAGATCGACAAGGACACGCGTTCCATCTACATCCGATGCGCAGGTGTCGAGGTCAATTACGGCTATGACTACGAGGGATTGAACCAGCGCGCTGTTGTCACCCCAACCACTGATCGTTGCGCCATCTCCTTCCTCCATGCTCTCACAGCATGCGTTTGCGGAGCCTTTGTTGGTCCTGCTGATGTGGGCAAGAGCGCTGCTGTGAGGGAAATCAGCAAGCTCGTCGGAAGATTTGTCATCATTGTGAATTGCCATCAGCATCTTGACTTGGAATACTTCGAAAAGTGTTTTACGGGACTTCCAGCATGTGGATGCTTTGGATGCTTTGATGAATTGAATCGGCTTACGTATTCCGTCTTATCTGCTATCGCGCAGCAGCTGAACCAGGTGATTCGAATGAATGGATGCAGCACGCCCAAAAGTCCCATCTTATGCAGAAAGATCGATCCGATCAGGAAGTCTCCGACGGTCACAGTCACGCTCGGATGGGCGCAGCGCGCCCGTCCGAGCCGCTGCGTCCATGAAAGCAGTGACTGTGACCACCTTCGGGGGTCTTCAGGATGAGAGTTTTAGAGTCGGGCGGGACTTTCGAGCGCGCTTCGCCCATTATCAACTGTTTGTGTCTATGTGCGCTGATTCTTGGAATATGTGCTGTGTGTTTGTGATTGGGTGATTGTCGGCGATCACGCGTGTGTTCACTCTGCATCGACACATACACATGCTAACTTACGGAATCTGCAGGTGTTGGCGTCCGTTCGTGAAAGGCGCAACATGTCGGCGTTCCACGACCTCCTGCGCAAGCCCGATCTCACCCCAGCGCAAGATCTCAGACTTGGTCTTTTTTTGACATTCACGAACGACAGCACGGAATGTCGCCTGGATATGCATAAACTTGACAATATGCGCGGGCTCTACCGCACTTTCACCATGACTGCATTTGAAACTGAGCAAATCGTCAGTGTCAAACTGGCAGCCGCAGGCTTCAAGCAGTACCCGAAAATAGCTCGAAAACTCAAGACTTTGTACAACTTTACGACAATACAACTGTCAGAAAGCAAGCGAATGTCAGCGCTTGGTGTGCGTAACCTTATGACTGTTATCCAGCTTGCGGGCCAGGCTAAAATGGAAAGTGCAGCGGACCATGGAGAAGATCAGATCTCAGAAATGGAAATGGTAGTGCAAGCGATTCGAACTGTCAATATTCCTCGTATGAGCGCTGTTGACAAGGGCGTCTTCAACGCTATGATCGGGGATGTTTTTGCCGGCGTACAAGCACCAACGACCACAGTGCAAGAACTCGTTGACGTGATCAGTGCGATGCTGAGAAAGCAGAAAATGGACAAACACGCGACTTGGATGGAGAAAATTCTTCAGCTTCATGCCATAATGGATTTGAATCACGGGGTCATGGTTTTGGGCGCCGCTGCGCTGGGCAAGACTTCACTCATAAGTGTCCTGCAGCAAGCGCATCAACAGCTTGGTGCCAACACGTTCTCACTCAACAAGATGAACCCCAAAAGCCTGACAGTGCAGCAGATGTTCGGATGGCAGTCCATCTCTCAAGGCCAGTGGCACGATGGCACATTCTCATTTCTCTTCCGCCGCGCTGGCAATCAACCAATCATGACCACTTGGATTGTGCTCGACGGCCCAATCGATCCAGTATGGGCAGAAAACTTGAATACCGTGCTGGAGGATCAGAAATTGCTGACCCTTGCCAACGGTGATCGCATCGGAATGAAAAGCTGCTCGCGCATCATCTTCGAAAGTGACAAAGCCGACAATGCTTCACCGGCTACCATGACAAGAGTGGGTGTAGTTTGGGTTCCCTCCACGGCGTTACCATGGCGTTCGTTCGTAAACAAGTGGATTGAGGGCCGCGGGAGTGAAGAGCGAGTGATTCTGCGCTCCCTTTTTGATCGCTATATGGACCAGCTTCTACACTTCCAAAAAATGCAGTGCTCCCCTGTTGTACAAACACCAACTACTTATGTCCCGTGGATGCTTACGCGTATGTTCGATTGCGCGTCAAAATTCATGGATTTCAGATGGGACGCATCCGGTGAGGTATTCTTGGAAAAAATCTTCATCTTTTGCCTAGGCTGGTCGTTTGGCGGACTCTTGGAGAACATGGACAGGATCAAACTTTCTCAGTTTATGTACACGCTGACCGATCTCCTGCCAAACATGAAAAATGATGTCACGCTCTTTGATTTCTACCCCGATGACAATGTGCTCGACTGGGAGCACTGGCGCGCACGCATTCCCGAGTGGAGATACCCGAAAGAATTTGATCCCACATCCATAGTTGTACACACAGAGGACACGTGCCGCACTGACTTCATTTTGCGTTTACTATCGTCGCAACGCCTGAACTTCCTAGTGACCGGCGCTGCTGCGTCTTGCAAGTCTCAGAATTTGCGTCAATTTATCTCGTCGCTGGACGTTGAAAAGTACGTGTCAACTACGGTGCCCTTGTCGCAGGCGTCGACTCCTAATGCGCTCCTCGACAGCATTCTCAATGTCATTAACAAGCGTCAGGGCCGTACATATGGTCCAGACCCTGGCAAGTCGTGCGTCATTATTGTGGAAGACATCAGTCTGACACCAGCCGACAAGTGGGGAGATCAAACTAACTGCGAGGTTCTGCGACAGCTCATTAACGAAGGCGGATACTACGACCTGCAAAAGCCGGCCGAGTGGACATCCATTATGGGCTTGCACTATGCATGTGTAATGACACACCCGCTGAGCACGCATCGGGATATTCCTATGCGGCTGAAGAGTCAGTTGTGCGCCTTCAATCTCACCGTGCCATCTGAAACCAGTATGAATGCTGCGCTAACGAAAGTTTTTGACCGCCACTTCACTCGGAATAAGGCCCTTCCCCCGGTGATCAAGTTCGCTAAGATGCTACCAGAAGCTACCATTGCGCTCTGCAAGAGCCTGAGACAGGCGCTGGTCGCAAATGACTCTAAGATCCACTACACATTCAATCTCCACGATATTATGCGCGTGCTAACCAGCCTCTTGCACTGTAGTCCAACGGAAATCACAACACCGGAGCAGGTGTTGAGGCTGTGGCGACATGACTGTGAGCGTGTGTTTGGTGACAAACTCGTATCTGTCGACCACAAGATCATAGTGCTGGAGAGTATTGAGCATATATTGCAGCACAAGTCATTCGATGAGATCAACAGGGAGGAGTGTCTTGGGGAGCAAAACGACCGTTTCGGCCAATTTTTCCGCCCTGAAGGCTCAGACCAGACCAAAGCTGTCTATGGTGTGCTTGCAGACATGGACACCATTGCCGACAATCTGGAGGAGCTACAGGCCAGCAAGGGCAGAACAGATTTTCCGCTCTACGACGAAGCGATTGAACAGATCGTGCGCGTAGCGAGAGTGCTGAGCATGAAGCGTGGCTCAGTCATCCTTGTAGGAACGCTAAACTCTGGACGGGGCCCAATTGTGCAGTTAGCCTCAGAGGTTGCCAATTCTATCTGTTTTGACCCGGATGATCTTGCAATGCGAGGAGGAGACAGTCACATGGATTGCTTGCGCAACGCGTATCGGATGGCAGGAATAGAAGCCAAGCCCGTGACAGTTATGCTTTTTGCCGACAAAATCAAGGACGACTTACTTTTTGACAAGGTCAACCACTTTCTTCTGACGGGGTTCATGCCTGGTGCGATCCAAAAGAAGGAGCTGGATTCGATCGCTGATGACATGCGCTCATCGTTGCAAGATGGGGTATCAACCCTGCTGTCAGATCGGCAGATTTTTGCAACCTTTGAGCGCCGTGCCTGGAACAATATGCACCTCGTGATATGCTGTAGACCAGAAGAGCCAGCGTTCCAGGCAACGATGCAACGTTTCCCAGTGATACTTTCGTCTTGCCAGACGATATGGATGCTGCCTTGGGCTGGTAGTACGCTAAATGACGTTGCAGGCATCCACTTTTCGGATCTCTCAGTTTCTCTCTCTATCGAAGTGCACACGCTTAGCGAATATGCTGCTCGTGTGCATACGCTCATCCAAGAGAAGATTGACGAGTACACTGCTGGGCAAAAGCGTCATATCTACATTACACCCCGCACGTTTCTGGCATTTATAAATGCCTTCAAGAGCATCTATGAGACGCAGTCTAAAGTCTTGGAGGATCGCTTACAGCGGATCCAGACGGCGCTAAAAAAGTTACGTGACGCCGGGTACCAGGTGTCAGAGATGAAAGGGGAGCTGATACAACGAGAGGAACTCCTGCAAAGTGCTGTTGACGACACGGCTGAACTTCTGAAGAAAATTAGCATCAGGTGATTTTGTGTGTGCATGCGTGCTTGTGCAAATACACGTTTTGGGGCCGCATGCGCGCCCGCACGGACGCGTATGATCCGCGCTGTGGTCATCGGAACGCATTCCGATTATTAAGGTGCAAACGCGCTCCGACCACCAAAGTACAAAAAAGCAAAGTGCGCGTTGCGCCCACATGTTTGTCGCTGTACTGACGTGGCATGGTATCTTGCCGCATCCTGCGTCTGCACCAGCACGATGCACGCAGAGCGCAAGAAGGTGGAAGTGCTAGCAGCCAAGAAGAAAATTTCAGAGCGTGCGCACGAGATCCAACAGGAACGATCCACCCTGGAGCTAGATTTTGAATCCGCAAGACCCCTCTTATTAGATGCGCAGAGCGCGCTCGCCTCAGTCTCCAAGGATGAACTGCTACATCTTGGCAGTCAGAAGAGCCAAACGCTTTTGGTCCGCCATGTGCTTGATATGGTACTTATTGTGCTGAGATACAAACTTCGACCCATCGAAATGCAGGATGCTCGCTCATACCGCGACTCGTTCACATTTGCAATCGAGGTCTTGTCTGCGCCTGAATGCCATGAGCTGCTACAAGAGGTGGAGTGCGACTCGATGAATGGAGAAACCGCTGAACTGCTGGCGCCTTACTTCAGGCACAAAGATTTCAACCCGGAGAAACTGAATTCTGTGTCTGTGCAAGCGGCCAGCCTAGCTGCGTGGATTCAAGCGATGGCAAGATACTATGATGCCACCAGTCTGATCATCCCGAAAATGATTGCGGTGGACGAGCTAGAGGACGACTTGGAAGAGCATTATGAAGCCCTTGCAAAAGAGCAGGAAGAGTTTGACGAGCGACAAGCAAGCTTAAACGAAATGCATGAGGCTTTTGAGGTTGTTATGGCTCAAAAGCAGCAGTACAAGACGGACGCCGATAACACAAAAAAGAAACTCTCTACGTCGACCTTACTTCTGACAGGATTGCAAGAAGAGCGAGCACGCTGGATCGAAGAGACAGAAGAAAGCCGGGAGGAAGCCACCCGTCTTCCCGGCGACGGTGGCATTGCTAGTGCGATGATGGTGTACCTTGGGCCCTTTGACGGTACCGCGCGTTCCGAACTGTTACAGTCCCTATCAGCATTATGTCATGAGATGGAAATTGAATTTTCGCACGAGCTGCACGTCCCCAAGTTTTTTACGACGCAGAACGAAATCAGCTCATGGTTCGTGCAAGGGCTGCCGTGTGACGAGTTTTCTATCCAGAATGGGATGCTCGCGTTGTATTGCCAGCGATACCCGCTGCTCATCGACCCCCAAGAGCAATTTTTGCGCTGGATCAAGGCGCGTGAAAGTCCGTGCATTGTCGGCAACACGACCAGCCATGAAGTCTTTACCGCAACAGTCACCGACTGCATCACCAATGGTCGAGTCCTGGTCTATGAGGGGATCGAAAACACGATCAAGAGTGATCTGGAGCTGCTCTTTGATCAGACCTTTTCAGCCGACAGGCGCGGACCCGACCCAAGTCGCCGCGTTTTCTGGGCGGGGAAGGAGCTCGAGATGCATCCTACATTCCGAATATTTATGACTTGTGCGCTGCCGAACCCGCACTTCGACGCGACAATCTCGGGAAGAACTACGATCATCGACGCGACGATGTCGCAACGGGGAATGGAGGACCAACTTTTGAACATGTTGGTGCAAATCGAGGATGCTCAGTTGGCACAGTCACGGATCAAACTGCTCAATGATATCAACGGACTTCGCAAGGAGATGGATGATCTGGATAAGTGTCTGCTTACGGAGTTATCAGAGAGCGATGGTAACCTTCTTGACAACGATGCACTCATGGCACGACTGACTGAAATCAAGACAAAGCTCACAGAGGTCGATGAGAACCTACTCGAGGTGGAGGAGTCAGAAACTGATATACTAAGGGCATATGAGGAGTACAGACCGATTGCGACGCGTGGGTCGCTGCTGTACTTCGCACTCATGGACGTAGCTCAGCTCAACAAGATGTATCAAGTGTCAATGACTTTGTTTGACGCCATCTTCAAGAGGTCGATCCGAAACACAGGCGAGCCAAGGTCTCCAGGCGGCATACTTGAAGACAGAATCACGACTCTCACGAGAAAAGTGACGCGGGCGGTGCTCAAATTTTACCCACTTTGTTATGCGCGGCAGCATCAGATTGTATTTGAACTTTGTGTGGCTCTCCGCTTGGGACTCTCAGAACAACAGTGGGAGAGCCCTGACTACCTTCACTGCCTATCAAAGTGCGGCAGCGGCTTGGAGATAAGGTAGGACAGACTCCTGTGCTCTGTTCATTTTGTTGAGATTTTCTTGTGTCCCATCTAACGCGACGTCACTTTTGTTGTGAGCAGCTTAGTCCAGCGTAAACCCAAAGATTGGATTCCAGACTCCGTCTGGCTAAACCTGGTGTGTATCATGGAAAAAATTCGAGGCTGTCGCTCATTTGTTGATTCAATGGTGAAGAGGGAGGCGGCATGGAAGGCCTGGTTTGAGAAGGATATGCCCGAGATAGAGCCAGTGCCTGACCACGAGAATCTTGAGCCTATTCTAAAGCTGCTACTTATCCGAGCTATGCGTGAAGATCGCATCATCGCAGCAGCCCGTGACTTTTTCATCCAGGTGCTAGATGAATCCTCTTCTGGACAAAGTCCATTTGACATCTACGGTGTGTGGAAGTGGAGCAACGTAAGCAGACCCATTATCCTGCTCAGTGCTAGCAATGCCGACCCTTCCCACGAGATTCTTGCATTTGCTCGTAAAAAGACAGTGCAGTGCAAGTTGATTTCGATAGGTGAGGGAACGAGCATGGAAGAAGGCTCGTCGACACGTAATGTCGTGCAGAGTGCGATTGCGACGGGCTCTTGGGTGGTTCTTCAAAACGCCAACCTGAATCCTGCTGAGATTGTCGAGAAGCAGCTTGCCGCATTTAATGATCTCGTTATTCAGGCGAACCAGGAGAAGCAGCCAGTGACCACCGGTCGTCATGCTCACCATAACCAATCTAAGAATGTTGACAGCTTCCGGATTTGGATTACGGCCCAGGCTTGGGAGGACTGTCCAACAACCTTGATTCTACGTTCAGTCTGTGCAACATACGAGCCCCCAGTCAGTGTTCGCGAGGTGAGACTTTCTTATGATTGAAATTACCCAGATGTATGTGTGTGCGCATTAAATCTGACATGTGAGGTTGCCCAGACCATGTTGAACCTGTACAACGAGCATGTGTTACCGGATAGCATCCGGCAGGACAAAACATGGGCGCGACAGCTCTACGCCGTGTCGCTGCTATACAGTGTAATGCTACAGCGGCGCAAGTACGGTGCATGCGGATGGTCGACATCATTTGATCTCGATTTTACAGACTGGAACACATGCACGGGTTACATCAAGAACATCTGCGATCAAGCACGCGACTCCCCCGAATTTTCAGACCCAGCCAACATGATCAAGGTGACCCGTGCATTGACTGTTCTCGTTGATTTGTTCGAGAGGGGAAAGCTATGTTTTGTTGATTCGGGGTGCCTTGGCACTCTGTATGAGTCACCGTGCACCAATAGAACATTACAAACTCACGTCTCCGAGACATTCTCACACTTCTCTTCGTGATTGAGCAGGCGGTCCGCGGCATGCTCGGAGAGGTTTTACTGGGTGGCTTAATTGGAGACTTCTGGGATCATCGCGTTCTGAAAACTCTGCTGGGGACAATCATGACACCGGGCACGCTGTCCTCAGAAAGAAGTTTTGATGATCTTATACCCGGTTGTCGTATGCCCGAGGATGCTACTTATCAGAACTTCGTCGCGTCGATCGAAGAAATTCCTGAGCCCGACAGCTCAGTGTTGCTGGGACTGAGCATTAACGCTGAACACTTGCACCGCGTGGATTCGTGCCAGCAAATCATCGCAGGCCTTTCAGAACTCGTGCCAAATGTGGCTGCGCCGGTACCCAGATGCACGCTATTATTATTATGCATGAACGTGGGCGTTTGAACACAAGATGCTTGACACTGATGATTGCACTTCTGAACTGTGCTCGTGATCAATGATCGCGTGCGTCTATGCAGGTGGGGGGCTCTGAAATGGAAGAGGTGGTCACGGAAATAGCGACAAATATGCTAGCAAAAATCCCATCTCCCTGGAATCCAGAGCAACTCAAGGGAGGAAAAAGCAAGGCCAACAGCAAGACCGCAATGCATGCGCTTATGCTTCAGGAAGTCGAACGCATGCAAGAAATTGTAAGCATTTGTCATCGTTTACAAGTGCAGTAGGCAGAGCGATTGCGATGAGTGGGTGCGGGCAAAAAGGGCTTTGCTTTGATTGCGTCATGTGCGGGGTTGATGCTCTGAAAAGGGTTCTAATATCTAACGCCTAATGCTTTTCGGGGCTCGATCACAGCTGCGCACGGTTCGAAGCACACTTCAAAACTTGCTTCTCACGATTTCGGGGGCCGTGCCATTCAGCGATAATGCGTCAAAGGTGTGCTTAGTTGAGGGACCTAGACAGCAATCGGAATAGTTTGCGTGGATAGTGAAATGCTGCCCAGTCTTGGCTCTTGCTGTGTGTCCCCTGGTCTTGAAACGCTTTCCAGGCCGCATGATGTCGAAATGTCTGACGCACACTCACCACATGTGCATAGACACACACACACACACACACACACACACACACACACACACACACACATGCACATGCAC
>Ga0115006_10000799_pt1 | contig 18160 bp, 13 predicted proteins | sample ArcOceMetagenome_3_FD_88943 | JGI IMG/M metagenome (GOLD analysis project Ga0115006, IMG submission 88943) | Marine eukaryotic phytoplankton communities from Arctic Ocean - Arctic Ocean- Svalbard ARC20M Metagenome | ecosystem: Environmental > Aquatic > Marine > Oceanic | place: Arctic Ocean...
ATGTCACGACTTGAGCGACTGCTCCGCGCCGACACGCCGTGCGTCGCGCCGACCGACGAGTCCGTGCTGGCTGCGTCGGCACTCGTCCGACCGTGGCGCCATTGGCTGGGCACCTCGGCCGACGTCGTGCTGGCGGACGCTGCGGGTGCGCAGCGGCTGCCAGCGTGTGCCAACGTGCTGGTAGTGAGCGACCTGCGCTCGTTGCTCGACGAGTGCGTCGCCGAAACGGAGCGCCGCCTCGAGCGTACGACGGACGCCGCCGCGCCGCAATTGGCGGAGTCTGCATCGGTGTTTGAGCTGGCCTCCGTGCTGCTGGCCGAGGCGCGGAGCCACGGGCTCGCGGCGCGCCACGCGTGCAGGCTGGGGCTCGAGGCCGTGCTCAGCAGCCATGTTGCCGCGGGTGCGGTCAAGCAGTTGGCAGCCACCCTGCAGTGCCACGCCGAGGGATGGTCCGAGGGCGGCGCTGGCAGCAGTGACGACTGTAGCCGCATCGACTGTGTGCTCGAGGCGCTCGAGGTCGTGGGCCTCAGCTGCAGCTGCGCGCTCAACGTCTTCTCGGTGCTGCTTTTCACGGGCCGGCTGGCCGAGCGGGCACTGCTCGGGTGGCGTGAGGAGCAGCGGCGCCCCAGCGGGGGGGGCGATGACATCGGCGGCGATGGCAACGGTGGCGAGGATGCATGCGCCCTGATGCGACCGCTGCTGGCATGGCTCGACCGACAGCAGGACAGCAGCGGCGGCGGCGGCGGCGGCGGCGGCGCAGACGCGGCGGGCGCGTCGGTTTCCGAGGCGATGGCGGCGGCGGCGGCGGCGGCGGGGTCGCTCTGGCGCGAGGTGGGCGTGCGGCCGACGAGCTGGCGGCCGGAGGAGGCGGAGGCCGCGCTCGTGGCGGAGCTGGGCGAGGGCGGCGAGGCGGTGGTCGTGCTCGACGGGCTCGTCGGCGAGGAGGAGCGCGCGGCGCTGTGCGCGCAGCTGACGGGCGCGACGGCGCCGCGCGCCGAGGCGCCGCCCGACGCGCGGTGGGCGCGCACCACGTGCGACGGCGCCGGCCTGCCGCACGCGCGCAGCTGGGGGCTGCGGCCCGACGTGCTGCGGCGGCTCGGCGCGTCGCCGAGCGGTGCGATGCGCGAGGTGCACGCGCGGCTGTGCCGGCTCTACCCCGAGTACACGATCGCGCACATGCCGCGCGTCGACGCCGCCAACTTCCCACGCGCCGCCCACGACGGCGCGGGCGGCGACGCGGGCGCGGGCGGCGGGGGTGCGGGCGCGGGCGGCGGCGACGCGGGCGTGGGCGACGGTGGCGTGCCCAGCAGCAACGACTACGCGTGCACCGACTTTGTGGCCAACGCGCCGGTGAGCGGCGAGTGCTTCTCGTGGCACGTCGACGCCGACCCGTCGTCCTTCCCGCCGGGGCGGTGGCTCGCGCGGTACGGCGACTACGACAACGGCGCGCCGGGCAAGCCGCTCTTCGTCTCGCTGCTGCTCTACCTCGACGACGTCTGGCGGCGCGAGTGGGACGCCGAGACGCTCTTCGTCGACGAGGCGTCGGGCGCGGGCGTCCTCGTGCAGCCGCGGCCGGCGCGCGTCGTGCTGATGCACCAGGACGTGCTCCACCGCGTCTCGGCGCCGTCGCCGCTCGCGAGGCGGCCGCGCTACTCGCTGGTATGGAAGCTCATCTTCGTGCCGCGCGCCCCCGACGCCGCGACGCCCGAGACCATCTGCCGACCCGAGTGGGGGCCGCCCTCTCTCATCGGCGCGCGTCGGCGTCGCCCCGCCACCTCCGCTCCCGACCCGCCGGGCGCCAAGCGCGCGTGTCCGCCGTCACGTGCTGCGGTCAAATGAGGTTCTTTTTTATCGTGAGACTAGATTTCATCCAGGCTATCATCAGATCTCCACACTTCTCGAAATGAGCGAGCGACGTCAAGAGAGACCCCGAGCCCGTTGCCAGGGCCAGACCCCTGCGGCGCGAATGCGCGCGCCCTCGAGCTCCATGCCGAGTGGCAGCCGCTCTCAAGCCGCAGCGCCCTCTAGGCTCTCGGCAGCGGCGGTGGCGGGATGCACCGCATCTGCCGCGCCGCCAGCAGCGGCGCCCGCGGCCACCGGCACCACCACCGGCACGTTCTCGCCATCGGCTGGGGCGGCCGCCTCCTCCTGCTGCTGCTGCTGCTGCTGCTGCTGCTGCTGGTCGTCCGCGACCTCCTGGGCCACCTCGGCCTGCGCCTCCGCCGGGTCTGCCTGCACCTCGGTGCTGTCTGCGTGGCTGGCCGGCGCGTCGCCCCCCTCTGCCGCAGCGCCGCCCTGCGCCGCCGCACCGCTGTCGGGTATCGCGGCTGCCGCCCCCGCGGCATCCCCCGCCGCCATCGCCGCCATCGTTCCCGCGGAGGCCGGCGCCTCCATTGCTGCCACGGATGCCTCCGACGCCTCCGTCTCCATCGCCGCGGCCGCCTCCACGGCAGGGTCCTCGGCGGCAGGGTCCTCCGCCGCCTCCGCCTCCTCGCCCTCCTCGCCCTCCTCCTCCACGTCCGCCTCCACGTCCGCCCCCGCCTCCGCCTCCGGCGCGCCCTGCGCCGCCCCGCCAGCGTCCAACGCCGACGTATCGCCCGCTATCCCTGCCGTCTCTGGCACGGCCTCCGGCTCCGACTGCTTCGCCTCCACCGCGTCCGCCGCGACCCTCTCCGCCGCCGCCACCGCCGTCTCCGCCGCCGCGGCCGCCTCGTCCAGCTCCGCCGCGGCACCCGCACCTGATCGAGGGTCCGGGTTGGCGGCAAGCGCCTCGACCCCATCCGTCGCGGCAGCGGCCTGGGGCTCGAGCGGCACTGCCACCGGCTCTTCAGCCACCGCCCCCACCGCCACCGTCGTCGTCGTCGCGTCCGCGAGCGCATCGGTCGCCTGCGCCTCCGCTGCCGGCACCGCCGCGGCTGCGGCCTCCATCGTGGGCGCATCCACCGCCGCTGCGGCCGCCACCGTATCAGCTGCCGAAAGCTCCGGCGCAGCGGTATCAGGCGTAACGGCATCCGGCGCTCCGGCCGCCGACGACGACAGCGCCGCCGCAAGCGCCTCGGCCGTCGCTTCCGCGACCGCCGACGTCGACGCCGCAGTCGCGCCCACGGAATCGGGCGCCACGGAATCGGGCGCCACCGAATCGGGCGCCACCGCCTCAGGCAGCGCTGCCACGGTGTCTGCGGCAGGTACCGCCCGCGCCTCCGGCTGCGCAGCAATGACGGGCTGCGGAGGCGGGGACGGCGCCGATGCGGCCGACGCGTCGGTGGTGGCGATAGGCTGCTGGTCTGGCAGGGCTGCCTCGATGGCAGCAGCGGCGGATGGCGTGTCCTCGGCTGCGGCGGCGGCGGGCACCGTGGCGCCCAGCTTGGCCAGCAGCTGCGTGAGCTGCGTGACGGTGGCGCTGGTCTTCTCCTCCGCCACCTTGGCCGAGGTCACCTCCTCCGCGAGCGCCTGCAGCAGCGTCATCGTCTCGTTTGCCTGCGCCGCCAGCTCCGAGTGCATCACCATCAGCGCCTCGTGCGACTCGGCCACCTTGCTGGCCCTGGCCGCCTCGGCTGCGAGGTCGCCGTTCATCGACACCCGCGCCTCCTCGAGCTTCGCGATTGTCGCCGTCTGCTCTGCCACCGCCTGGCTGGCCTTGGTCAGTTCGCCCTCGAGCTTCTCCAGCTTGGCCTGCTGCGCCGCCTCCTCGATCGCAGCCGCGGCCGTATCGGCCTCGGCCTTGGCCTTCAGATCGGCGAGCTGCTGCGCCAGCGCGGACACCTTGCCTCCAATAGCCGTGTCCTGTGTCGCGGTCTCGTCGCGAAGCTGCTTCGCCAGCACCAAGTGCTGCGAGCCCTGCGCCATCACAAACTCGCTCAGCTCCTTCTCATGCCCCATCAGCTTGAGGTAGAGGAACATCGACGAGAGGCCCAGCGCGATGAGCAGCACCACGCCGAGCGCGGTGCTCACGGCGCGCACCATCTCGCCGCGCTGGAAGCTCAGGTGGCGGTGCGACGCGATGCGGTGGCAGCGGCGTGCGCGCAACCACGAGCGATCGCAGCTCGCAGAAGGAGTTGCGTTTGGTGGTGTTCCCCCATTTCCCTGGACGCGCACGGCTGGCCTACCTCGCACCATGTTCGCTGTGATGTCTTCTCGCGACGCTCTCTCGGCAGGTGCAGCATAGTCGCAGCAACAGCCACAGGAAGAAAAGCGCACAGGAATTCGGAGATGGGCAAAGGCGAGAGAATGTAAATAAAGGCTGCGAGTAACGCATTATGGCATGTGCCTCGAGATTGCACTCGTGTCTCTAGCCTATTCGCGTCCGCTGGGTAATGCAGCATACAAGTCAACAACGCCCAACTTCGAAACAAACCACGATCGCGGCGGCGTCGAGTGGCACGGGCCGACCGCCTTCGAGACCTCTCTTGCGTTGCGCACGGAGTGGAGACAAGGTGGCCCAAACCGATGGCGAGCTCAGCACCGGCACCCAGGCGCGGCGGCAACCACAGCGGCCAATTGCAGGTCATGGCGGCACGGTGTGCGTCGCGCATCCACGGCTGGTTCCATGGATGGGACGTGTATGACCGCGCAGTGCAACACTTCTTTGCGCATCCCAGCCCCAACCCGCCCATCTTCATCGAGGCTGGCGCCTACCTAGGCATGTCTGCCTGCTTCATGTCACACCTCCTATCTTCCAAGCCGCACCCGGCACGGTTTGTTGTATTGGACACCTGGGGGTCTCTTGAGCACAAACGGTCAAGTTGGCTCCCAGAGCAGGATGTCCGTATGATACACGCGTTGGGTAAGGGTGACATGATGCTCGCCTGGGCCCACAATGTGCGCGATATGGGTTCGTGGAACCACATCAGCGCGGTACGACGGCTATCGACCCTCGATGCGGAGGCACTCGATATGTTCGCAAATGAGTCCGTCAGCTTCTTCTACCTGGACACGTCACACGGCAACCATACTACTCTTGAGCTGCAAGCCTGGTGGCCTCGAATCGCCGTGGGGGGCTGGCTATGTGGTGACGACTGGAAGAGAGTGCAGCCCTGGGCGGCTCAATTTGCTGCTGAACGGAAGCTCACCGTAGCGCCGTGGCCCGCCGAGCAGTGGTGCATGGCCAAAGGTGATGAGGCGCCGGCGCCCAAGCCGAGCAACTGGTGCGTTGAACTGGAGACGGAGGGGCAAGAGAGGAGCAGGTGGCAGGTCCGCTCGGTCCGGTGGTGTGGGAGTCATTCTCAAGGCTCACCGGCACGGTAGGGCCCTAGCGGCCCCGTATGAAGAGTCGAGCGAATCCACAGCAGCTGTGCGCGCCGTCACCCTGAAAGCGACGCCGCTCGGCTTCGGGATGGAGTTTGGCGACGACTGCGCCGTCGTCAGCGTGAAACTCGACTCGCAGGCGAGGCGGAGCGGGATCCATGCGGGCGATGCAGTGATAACGGTCGACGGGGTCAGCATTGGCTCGCCTGCGGCGCTCACGGAAGCGTTGGAGCAGGTGCCGATTGGCTCGACGGTCGAGCTCGGTGTAGCCGCCAAAGCAGGCGCGGCCGAGGCGTCGGCGAAGGACGTCATCCTGAGCGCGCACAGCGTCTGACCCAGTGCGCCCACGACTCCGAGACCAAGCGCCGGCAGGCACTTTCTCGCGCGGGCGCCGTTCTCATCAATCCCTCGGATGGCGGCTGATACCCCCGGGACTGGGTGTTTGAAGCGATGCGTCGACGGGGGAAGGTGTTGTCGGCTCAGGGATGGTGCGCGCTGGGGTGGGTGGAGGGACCGTTTGAGAGGGGACCGGGAAGGAACACTAGACTGCAGCGGGGTTGGACACGCACGGGTCTTGGCTTTGGTGGGACATGGAAATATGAGCAAAGAACATTTTCAGCGAAGAACGGCGGCGGTGAAGTAAGAGAAGAGAGAGCAAGACTAACCATCGTGAGGAGTCGCGGGGCGCGGAATCGCGGCCTTCGGAACAGAACTGCGAAAGAACTCACGTCAATTCTTTTTTTCATTTCTTTTTTCTTCGTTTTTCAGAAACGTTGTGTGCGACTGCTGCTCAAGGCGTCGCCGCCGCCGCCGCCGCCGCCGACTCGCCGGGCGCCATGGGCGACCCGCTCGAGCTCGAGCACATGATCGGCTACAAGGGCGAGGGCTCCAACTCGATCCAGTTCCACCCGGTCGAGAAGGACACGCTGGTCGGCTACGTTGGACGGCTGGTGCTCATCGCCAATGTCTACGACAAGCACCAGCAGGAGTTCCTGCACGGGCACAACGAGGAGGTGACCGCGCTGTGCATCTCGCCCTCGGGCAACCTGATTGCCTCTGGCCAGGGCTCCTCGACGTGCGTGCCCAACTCGGAGGCCATGGTCATCGTGTGGGACTGGAAGACGCGGCAGTCGATCTACCGGCTCATCGAGCTGAACGACGGCATCGCCTTCTCGAGGAACTCCATCACGCACCTGTCCTTCTCGGCGGACGAGCACTTCCTCGCCGGCTGCGACGACCAGGCGGGCAACACGAAGCTCGCCGTGTGGGACATGGAGAGCGGGCAGGTCGCCAACCTGGCCAAGCGCCCGCCGCTCACCTTCCTGGTGTGGGGCGCGGTGGTGCAGTCGGAGCGCCGCATGAACCGCCACCCGTCGTACTACTTCTACGCGGGCTCCGACTCGGCCGTGCACCTCTTCAAGTTTGAGTTTGACGTGCACTCAATGCAGTACACGGTCGCCGCGAGCAAGATGGCGATGCCGTCGTCTGGCCTCAAGCGGCAGTACTTTTCGGTCGGCATGCACGGCGGGACGAAGATGCTGGTGGCCGGCTCGTCGGCCGGCGAGCTGTGCGTCTTCAACACCGACAGCGCCGTCTTCCGCGCGTGCATCCCCGTCTCGTGCGGCGGGCTGCTCTCGCTCGTGAGCACGCACGACGAGGAGCGCGGCCAGGACGTCGTCTTCTGCGGCTGCGGCGACGGCAAGCTCAAGCTGCTCGCGGGGCAGGATCTCGACTGGGAGATGCTCGCGGAGACGACGCTCGCGGGCCAGGTGCGCTCGCTCGACCTCTCGCCCGACAAGACGCTGCTGCTCGCGGGCACGTCCGAGGGCAACATCTACCTGCTAGACGCCAAGACGCTCACGGTCGTCACCGTCGGCGGCGACGACGGCCGCGGCGGCCGGCCGCTCTCGTCGTCGCACACGGGGTCGATCCGGTGCATGGCGTACGGCGAGTCGAACGAGCGCTTCGTGACCGGCTCGGAGGACGGCCTGCTGCGCGAATGGGAGCTGTCGCACTGTGCGCGCCCCGCGCCCCGCGCCCCGCGCCCCGCGCCCCCTCTTCTCTCTCTTGGCGCAGCCACGGCCCTCGACGCGCACCCGCCCTGGCCCCACACCCAGCCCCACACCGACACACTCACCCCTCCCTCCCACCGGCGCGGCAGACTCGATCGTGTACGAGGCGCCGCCCGCCGCCAAGGAGCCCAAGGACGCGTTTGCGCTGTGCGTGCAGTACGTGGGGTCGGGCGTGCTCTCGGGGTGGAGCGACGGCATCATGCGCTTCCACGAGGCGGGCGAGCTGGTCTGGCGCTCGTCGGGCCTCGCGCACCGCGGCGGCGTCTGCGCGCTGGCGTGGTCGCCGACGTTCATCGTGAGCGGCGGCCCCGACGGCACGCTGCGCGTGTGGAACGCCAAGACGCGCGCGCACGAGGCGCAGTTCTCCGAGCACAAGGGCAAGGTGACGGGCGTGCTCATCGACCGCGAGAAGCCAAACCTGATCCACTCGTGCGGCGTCGACAAGACGGTCGTGACGGTCGACCTGCACGTCGAGCGGCGCGTGACGTGCCACGCGGCGCAGGAGGGGCAGTTCGAGTGCATGGTGCAGCTGCGCGACGGCGAGCAGGAGCTCGTGACGGGCGACCACGCCGGCTGCATCAAGACGTGGGACTGCGACGTGCCCGAGCCCGTCTCGATGATCGTCACGATCCCGCCGTCGGAGATCGAGTCGGCGCTCGAGAGGCGCCTCAACCACCTCGCCCTCTCCAAGGACGACAAGTACCTGCTCGCCTCGACCGCCGCGGGCGACGTGCAGGTCTGGGAGCTGCGCAACCCGGCCGCGCCCATCTCGGTCGGCCGCGCGCACTCGCACGCCGTCACCGAGGCGCACTGGAGCCCCGACGGCAAGCAGGCGGTCTCCGTCGGCACCGACTCGTGCATCTGCGTGTGGAACTTCTTCGGCTGAGATCGAGAGGGCTCGCTGGCTGGCTGGCTGGCAGCCGCGCGCGTGGTGTCGTCAACGGTCAACGGGCGAGCAGGGTGCAGCTCGCCCACCACCTCACGCCAGCTCTTCCACACCACCACGCACCACCGCGTCGAGAGAAACGTGCTCGTGAGAGCTCGAGAGACCGTGTTAGAGAGGACTTCCCCCTTTTTCTTGCATGGTCTGGAGATGAAGCTGAGCGAGAGACGCACACACCTGAATACTATACACGCGGCTCGCTCAACCCTCAACCCTCAAGCCTCAACCGCCGGCTTGACGCCCACTTGCCGATGCCGTAGCCCTCCCAGATCCACGCGAGTGTGGAGGCGAGCGTCTCCGTCCAGATGCTCGGCGCGAACTCGTCGGGCTTCTTCGAGCCGTCCTCCTTGTTGCCGCAGTGCCACTGGTTGAGCCCATAGACGTGCTGGTACTCGTACCCCGCGTTGCGGAGGGCGGCGGCCGTCCGGTTGCCGCCGAGCGCAAAGCCGTGGAACCCATCGGCGCAGTCCCACGGCGTGGGACTGCTCACCCCGTGGGACTGCTCACCCATCGGCGCAAAGCCGTGGAACCCGCCGGCGGGCTGCAGTCCCACGTTGCCCAGCAGCCCAGCTCGTACTCCGCTGTGTCGTTGCCGACCTCCTTGTCCACCCACGCCGGGAAGTTGCCGCCCCAGCCGAGGTCGAACTCGTTGTCGTTGACGAAGACGCGCAGCGGCCTCTTGGGCTGCGTCTCGATCAGCCGCTTGCCGTCCCAGTAGTCGCGAGCGCCCATCGGGTAGCTCACCTTCTCTGGCTGCTTCGGCACCTGCAGGTCCACCGCCGCCGGCGAGTAGGCCGCCACGCGCGTGAAGAGGTCGGGTCGGAAGAAGGCCATCGTGATCGCCGCCGCCCCGCCCGCGGAGCAGCCCAGCGCCGCCCGGCCGGCGGGGTCCGACGTGAGCTCGACGTCGGGACACGCGGCGCGGATGTCGGTACGGTTCAGCACGGCCGGCAGCACCTCGTCCACTACGAAGCGGGCGTACCGATCCGACATTGTATTGTACTCGAGGCTGCGCTCGGACCCACCGCCGTTGGCCACGGCGACGGTGATGAACGCGGGGAGTGGGCTGGCGGTGGCGAAGAGGTTGCTCTGGACGCTGTCGATCCAATCGAGGTGATCCCCCCAGCCGCCGTCCTGCACGAGTAGCACCGGTGCTGCGGTGCCGTCCTTGTACGAGGCCGGGATATTGACGAAGACGGGCCGCTCGAGAAGCGGGGCGAGGCTGGATCAAGAGCTGGGTCGCTGCCGTTGAAGATCGAGGTGCTGCCACGCAGCGGCATGGTGAACGAGAAGCGCCTGCCCTTGGGCTTGCCCTGGTCGCGGATGAGCGGGTCGACCGTGTACGTTGGGCCCAAGACCCTACTATCGGCGACGCCGAGCACAAGCACAAAAAGCATGGGCAATTACATGCGCAGAAAGATTGAAGTCGCAAACCACACCCAAGCTTAGCTGTAGTTGAGTTGGGCGAAGTGGCGCAACCTCGTTATTCCATGGTCGGCATGCGCATACATGCCTCCTCCCTCTCTCCCTTCCCTTTCCTCCTCTGTAGCGACTACTTTCTTCTTGCGTGGAAGCCATCTGTTTAAGCTGTTTAAGCAGAGCTCTCCCCGTGGATAAACCTACTTTCTGGCTTGCCATTATCCTAAGGGCGGTAGCCTCGTCGATCGGCGACGGAGATCGCCACCGAGCTTCGACTGCGCTGCGAGAGCCCGGCTCGAGCAATTACTGTTGGTATCCCGTCGGCGACAGGTGGAAGGTCGCGCCGGTACGCATCGATCGCAGCCACATTAGCCTTCCAGAGCTCCGACGCACGCCGCCGATGCGCGCTGATGCCCACGTCGGGCAGCTGCAGCGCCATGCTGCACTGCATCGCCGGCGCCACCGACCTAACTGCTGACACCCCTTGTGCCTGCCGGCAACTGCAGGCATGAACCGGCAACAGCAGCGATGGCGAATCGCGAACAACAGCCTCGCGGTGCTGGAGCAGGTCTACACAATGGACCGCTTTCCCGCGCAGAACACGCGCAATGAGCTGGCATCCACGTTGAACGTGTCCAGCCGACAGATCCAGGTCTGGTTCCAAAATCGGCGGCAGCGCGATCGCAAGATGGAGGAGAAGAGCCAGAAGGCGGCGGCGGAGGCAGCCGGGGAGACGGACGGCGGGCCCGTCAACCGGTCAGCCACCGCGTCACCGCCGATGACGGGCGACCCGATGCGGCCCATGCCGCCCACGCCGCCCGGCAAGTCGTTCTCAGACCTCCCGATGTGCCACGCGGACTCGACGGAGACGCTGGTGCTCGGCGACTCGCTGGACCACCACTATCCGATGAAGCCCAGCCCGATGATGCCCCAGCCGGGCGTCGGGCAGCGCACGTCGCCGGTCTGCTCGATCGCGCCGCCGGAGGGGCAGATCGAGGCCGCGGAGACGCGCCAGACGGCGCCGGCGCTCGGTCTCGACCCGATTGAGCAGCTGGGCGCGACACCGCTCACGTCGGAGACATGCGAGCTGAGCCTGTCGACGGTGCCGTTGGCCAGCAGCCTCGCCGGCCAGCCGCCCGTCACTTCTTCGAGCAGCGAGCTGCCCTCGACCCACCCCACCACCTCCACTTCCTCGGTGCCACCCATCGCCATCGAGGGCGGGCTGCAGCGGCCGCAGCTGCCCATGCGCGGCACCAGCAGCAGCGCCGAGGCCGGCCCATCGTCGTCGGCCTCGTCTTCGACCGCCGGCCTATGGGTCGAGAGCACGGCGCCCAAGATGGCGAGCGGGCTGATCTTTGGGAGCGTCGCGGCGTGCGACCCGGTGCGTTTGCTGCAGCAAGCCGAGGCGATGGACGCCGAGGCGATCGCCGAGGCGCGCCGCGCGGCGCTGGCGTGCAACACGATGGAGGAGCACTGCCGCGCCGCCATCGCTGCCGTGCGGAATATGTTTGCCAGGCGACAAGCCGAGGCCGAGGCCGAAGCCGCCAGCGCCGAGGCCGCTGGGGCCGAGGCCGAGGCCGCCAAGGCGGACGGGTCAACAGGCGCCGGGGCCGAGGCCGCCAAGGCGGACGGGTCAACAGGCGCCGAGGAAGACGAGATGTCCGAGGCGACCGAGCCGGCCGAGCCGATTGAGCCGACCGAGCAAGCCGAGCCCGCCGAGACCGCCGAGACCGCCGAGACTGTCGAGACTGCCGAGGTGGCTGAGACTGCCGAGGTGGCTGAGCCCGCCGAGGCGGCTGAGGCGATGGATGTCGAGGGCATGGACGTCGAGGTCAGCGACGAGGCCACGGGCGAGGCGGCCGCCGCTAGTGACGAGGCCATGGGCGAGGCGGACGTCGCCACTGACGAGGCCACTGACAAGGCGGCCGCCGCGGCCACCAGCGAGGCCGCCGAGGCCGCCGAGGCGGCCGAGGGCAAGGGCGGCAGCGTGCAGAACGGCGTATCTGCGCTCAAGGCGCCGACGACACGCTACTTTGGGACGACCCTCGACCTGGGCGGCCTGCCGCTGATGCACGCGCTCATCGCCAAGGGGCAGACGACCGGGCTGCCGTCGCGGCTGCCGCTGCCGCTCGGCATGCACGCCGTGCCGCCCAAGGCGAGCTCCCTGCCGCCGCACCTCACCGCGCTCGGCGGGCTGGGCGGTGGCAGTGGCGGCGGCGGCGGCGGCGCCTGCGTCCACAACAGCCTCGACCTGGAGGGTCACATTGTGAGCGAGCTCGCGACGCTCGAGGCGCTCGGGATCCATGGCGACACCGACCTGGGCCTGCTCGACAGCATGATGGACAGCGAGCAGCTGCTGATGATGGGCATGACGACGTCGTGACGGCGCTTGCGCGCTGACACGGCGGCGCCCGCATGATGCACATCGAGCGGTACGCTCCGATCCATGGCTGGCAAGAGGGGGTTCTGGGTAGGTGGGTGGGTGGGAGGGTGGGACGTGTGGGCGCCGTGCGCCGCCGCCGCATGCCAAGGCGCGCGCCGGGCCGATCCGGCCCACCCTCCGAGCATGCTGATGACGACAAGATGGGAACGAACGCGGAGGAGGATCGATCATGGTGAGGGGCCACCCGTCGGGCAGAGCCGCGCGATCAGTGCCCGCCGGCGAGCGGCGCGTCGCGCGGTATGCATGTCCTGCCGCGGAGGTGGGCCCCTCTGCCAATTTATTTGGCTTGAGCTGTGCGTCCAATGAACTGGCGTTGCAGCAAAGCGCGTGGAACAAATCGAAGGTTCAGTTTGAGTGCGGATCTGGTGTCTATAAAAAAAGCTCTGGTGCGTGTGCCTCCGCCTGAGGAGAGTACTTATTGAAGCTAATATTGAAGCGAACCCAGGTTCACCACGCAACCAAAGCTCGATGCAAGTTTGCCACCGTATGAGCGTTTGTACCTTAAAGTACGGCGGGCGGCGGCCGCGTCCTCGTCCTACTCCTACTCGTCGTCCTCGTCGTCCGAGTACGGGCCATCTTCGTGCTCCTCTCCTTCCGGCCAGTCGTCATACGGAACGAAGTCGAGGCTGGGGTCGCACGCCTCTGGCGGGCCTACTGCCTTGAGGTGCCACACGACCTGGGTGGAGACTCGGAGTCCAGAGGAGTCATAGCCCCGCGGATACTCATGCCATTTGAGCTGCTCTGGCGCGCCCTCGGCGCCAGCGCAAAGGTAGCGCAGCTGTCCCGAGCGCACCTGGTTCTTCCGCAGCCCTCCCAGCCGCCGCATGTCGTGACCATTGGACTTGACGCACCATTTGCGACCTGGCAGCTTGCGCTTGGGGTTGCCGAACGCATCGCACGGCGTGTGCGGCCGAAGCGCGTCGAGCACCTTCTCGGGCGCGTGCGCATGCAACGCCAGGTGCAGCGGCCACCAGCCGCAGTCGCGGTCCTGCTCGCCGAAGCGACACTCGCTGGTGTCGGCCTCCGGCACGAAGTCATCGCACGCGCGGCCGCCCTCGGGCCACGCGCGGAGCAGCTGCCTGCAGCACGCCGCCGCCGCGTCCACCACCTCCGCGGCGGGCGGCTCCCGCAGGCGCATCCCGCCCCACGTGCCCTTGGTGCACTTGCCGGCCGTCGTGGCGGCGATGTGGATTGGGAAGTTGCCGCGCGAATCACGCACGCACACCGCCTCCGGGCACAGCTCGATCAGCCGCGACACGACCGCCGCCGACGCGGCGTGACCGGCGGCGTGGTGGAGAGGGTACCGACGGCAGCCCAGCTTGCCGAGCCGTTTGAGCGCCTGGTGCTCGCGGCTGTTTGGATCGCTGTAGCTCGGATGGCTGAACGGGTCCTGCTCGCTCGCTTCGTGCGGGTGCGCCGCGAGGCGGGCGAGCGTGGCCTCCTCGCCCGCCACGCCCAGCGCCAGCAGATCACGCAGCGCCCACTCCGGCGTCGGCGGGTGCGCAGCCAGCAGGCAGTCGAGCGGCTCTCCCTGCATCGCCGGTGTGAGGTTGCGACCGGCCAGCAGGTGGCACGGCAGCCCGCACGGGGCCGCGACACTCGCGGCCTCGGGGTGGGCGGCGAGCAGCCGCTCCAGTACGGCCGCCGGCGCTCCAAAGTTGGCGGCGAGGTGGAGCGGGAGGGAACCCTCCCCGTAGTCGCGCGACTTGGGCACGGGGAGCGTGGCCACGTCGGGGGCCGCGGCCAGCAGCAGCTCGACCGCCGCCGCCGCCTCGTCCTCGGAGACGGCGGGCGGCGGCCGCAGTCGCTTGGGCTCGATGCCCGGCCCGCGCGCGAGCAGGTGCAGCGGCAAGCAGCCGGGCATGTGGTGGAACTCCTTGCCCGTCTCCTGCCTGGCCGCCGCGGGCCATACCTCGAGCGCCCAGCGGATGGCGTGCGGGTCGCGCCGAATCGACGCGTGGTGGATCGGCGCCAGGCCAAGCTCGTCGAGCTCGTCGAGCAGGCTCTGCCGCAAGAGAGGGGTCGCCTCGCGTGCCGCCGCCTCCACAGTTGTTGGCGAGGGGTCAAGCACCGGCGTGCGTTCGCCCGGGCGCGGCGGCAGCAGCGGGGCGGCAGTTGCCGCCACTCGACATGCGACCGCGTCCTCCAGCAGCACCGCGAGCACATCGGGTCCGCGCCCTGCCTGGACTGCCGCATGCAGGCGGCTCGGGTGGACGACGTGGCGGATCTTCTGAGGCGGCAGCCCCTCCCAGAGCTGGCCGTCGTCCTCAAAGCAGACGCTGCACTTGCCGTCGTCACCGACTAAGACGAGTTTGCACCGCTCCCACGCGCAGTCAGGACACGGGGTGGCGCACTCCTCCGGGTCGCATCCCTGCGCCTCCAGCTCCATCTCCATCTCCGTCCCCACCGCCCGCTTCTCGGAAGCCTTCGGACAAGCGTCGAGCAGCGCGCGAAGCACCTCCGGCGGCGCACCACCCCGCACGGCAAGAGCGAGGGGCGATTCGCGGCGCTCGTCATCAACGAAGTAATGTTGGAGGCCGTTTTCCTTGGTGTCCGGCTCGTGGAGCAGTGCAAACTCGGGATCCGGATCGCCCTCGGACGAGTCTCCTGGGGGGAAGGACGAGAAGCCGTCTCTGTCGAGAACCTTTTGGAGGCTCCAGTCGACCTCGTGTGGCTTTGCGGCCAGCCGCTGCAGCACACCGGCCCACGCACCAGCACGGCAGAGCGCTGCGAGTGGCAGGGTCTTGGCTTGCCACGCCGGCATGCGCAGCATCGCCGTGATGGCTGCACGCCAGGTGGTGGAGACGAGGCGCGCGCGCGCTGCCGAGGCCGGCGGCAGCCTGAGGAAGCAGGCAAGCAGCTCATCGGCGCTGAGCGACTCCATGAGCGCCGGCGCGGGAGCGAGGTTTTGCGGCTTCACCCGGATGCTCTCGCCACTGGAGGTGATCTTGACCGCGTAGCGATCCTGGGCGGGATGAAGCACCACGGCTTCCAGCCCGTTGAGCTCCTCGCGGGAAAGTCCCTGGAGGACCACGCGCGCCGTCGGCGGCCACGGAGAACTCATCCTTGCGCATGCATCAGCATTCTTTCGTTCAGCACCGGCTAGCTAACGCGCACCCCAAAACATGAGCTTCACCGACTCCGGCACCTTCCTCGCGTGGGACCCGCTCCGCCCGCTCAAGTCGCCGATCTGCACGGCCTGCGGCGCCGCGCCCGCGGCGCCGGCGCGGTGCGGCGGCTGCAAGTTTGCCATCTTCTGCGGCCTCGAGTGCCAGCGCTCCTGCGCCGCCATGCACGCCGAGGGCTGCAAGGCCGGATATGCCGACTATATCCGGCGCCTGGAGCAGCACACGCGCACGCTCTCCAAGCTGCAGCACGAGGGCGCAGAGCACGGCCGGGTGCTTGCGGCCTACGAGGACGCGCTGGCGGCCGCCAAGGGAATGGGCGACGGCGAGGGCCAGCGCCACCTGCACAGCGTGATGGCCTTCCGACTGGAGGCGCACGGCCAGACGGAGGCGGCGGCGAGACATCAGGTGGCCGCCGCTCGCATCGAGGAGGTCATCGGCAAGCAGACGGGCGCGCGGGCCATCTTTGACAAGGTCGACAGAACGAAGCTGGACCCGCTGGGCCGGAACGCGCAGCACGGGCCGGGTCGGACGTCGTGGTGCGAGTGGGAGCAGACAGCGGGGGAGGTGACCGTCACAGTGGCGCTGCCGCCGGGCACGCGCAAGCAGCAGCTCGCCGTTGGCTTCAAGCCTCGGCACCTGACGGTGAGCCTGGTCGGTGGCATCGTGCTGGCCGACGGCGAGCTGTGCGACGCGGTCAAGCCCGACGACTGCACGTGGTCCATCTCGGACGGGCGGCAGCTGACGATCACGCTCGAGAAGGCGAAGCCCAGCGTGTGGGCCGGCGTGCTCCGCGCCGACATGCGGGAGGGCCAGGCGGAGGGCAGCACCGTGATCGCGCCGCCCGAGCCGCCCGACGCCGACGCGGCCGCCCGCGTCTTTGGCCAGCATCGCTCGGCCGAGCCCGACATGGGCGTCGGTCCGCCACCGCCGGCCGAGCCGCCCCCTCAGGGCCCGCACCCCGTGGCTGGACTGGACATGAATTAGATGTCAGTGCGAGCGGAACATGCGAAATGGGGAGGCGACCCCGCCCGGCGTCGCGTGGCCACGCCTCTCCCTTGGGGCCGGCATTTGAGCATTTTTCAACATTTGTTAATGACGCTGTTTTTACTGCCCACGTATCGACGCTGGGGAAGGGTCGCAAGGGCTACACGGTACCGGGAGGGGGGTGGGGCGCGTCACAGGGGCTCTGAGCTCCCCGCGCGCTCTACTCTATCTGCAATCTGCTGCGCTGGCACAATCGGCGATGCCTCGGGCTATTCGGCCCCAATCTGGGGTGAGTCGCCGCGCGCTCATCACCATAGGAGCTTCAGGCATCCACAGAAGCGCAGGCCGAGCCGCTTGCACGGGCTCTTGTGGTTGCTCATCATGTCCTCGATGCGCTTGTAGTTGGGCTCGAGCGCGAACGCGAGGCAGCCGAGTATCGTCACGGCCGGCGCGACGGCGATGCAGTAGCTGACACCAAACCAGATCTGTGTCCACGGCTTGACAAACGTCGGCCCCACCACGTACCGCGCGATCGGGATGGCCGGCGGCCAGTAGATCGGCGCGACCGCGAGCCCGATGGCGATGTAGCGCGGGATGCCGCGCCTCACCTTGATGATGGGCAGCAGCCACCATGGCACGCTCGACTCGCGAATGACGACGAACCACCCCTTCTTCAGGGCCTCGGGCTGCCGGCACGGGAGGGAATGTGAATCGGCCAGCCATCGAGGTAGTGCCGACCGGTGGGAAGCGGGCGGCGGGCGGCGCTGCGCGGCGGGCGGCGGGAAGCGGGCGGCGCTGCGCGGCGGGCAGCGGGAGGGCGGGCAGCGGGCGGGCCGGAGGCGCACCAGGCCTAGAGGCCCCAGCACGTTGCACAGGATCCCAGAGATGAAGTTGGAAAAAATGATGATCCCCATCACCTGCGGCCCCCACCACTCGTACGGAGGGTCTCCACCCAGGTCGAAGATCAGCCAGAAGCACATGGTCGGTCCCGCCAGCGAGCCAATCGTGTTGAAGACGACCTGCCGAAGTTGGCGCGGCGCGACGCGACGGTGGGTGGGCTATCAAACGGTGGGTGGGCTACGCGCAGGTAGCTGGCGTGGGCCGCGCTTGGAGGCAACGCGCCTGCGCGATCATGAATTTGCTCTTCATCACCTCACCCACGGTGCCAAAAGTGAGAATGGTCACTTCGGTCAGCGCCCTTGGCGGCGACTTCGGCGTCCTAGGCGTCGCCGGCGTGCCGCCCTCCTCGTCGTTCCACCCTCCATTGGAGTCTCGCGATGAGCTCCGCGCTCTGCCGCTCATGCGCGTCGAGCTTATCTCCCGCAGCGAAGTCCTCGCCTTGGAGGCGACGTGGCACATGGCGAGCCAGATGCCGAGAATGAAGTTCATGATCGACGGGCCCGCGCGCGGCGAACGGCGGGTTAGATGGCTCGAGCCCGGCGGGTGCGCTGGCTTATTCCAAAGCTCTGGGCTCACCGTCAGCACAGCGCTGCCTTGCGTGTGGTGCTTTGCTTGCTTCCTTGCGGGAAGCGCAATGTTTTCGACTCGCGTGAGTTTACTGAGAAGCTCAACGGAGACTAGGCTAGGCTAGTACTCGAGCCGCTAGCAGCGGCTGGGGGGGGGAGGAGAGGGGGGGGAGAAAATGGAGGAGATGGTAGTAAGGGGAGAGATGAGGGCGTGGTCGTGGGTAGGAGGGAGCCCGGGTCAGTCACCCGGGACCCATTTTCTTGGCATGAACATAGAAACGGCGCTATTGCACGGCACACTTCCTCTGAGCCTTTCTTGTCTCTTTCTTATGGAGGACGGCTTTGGCTGCCGCATTCCACACTTTCAGCGATACTGCGCTGCCTCGTGTGCTGGCCTCGACGCTCCCCGGCTCAGCGTCGAACCACTGCACGACGGCGGCGAAGCTCAGCATGGCCTGCTG
>Ga0115006_10000800_pt1 | contig 18158 bp, 2 predicted proteins | sample ArcOceMetagenome_3_FD_88943 | JGI IMG/M metagenome (GOLD analysis project Ga0115006, IMG submission 88943) | Marine eukaryotic phytoplankton communities from Arctic Ocean - Arctic Ocean- Svalbard ARC20M Metagenome | ecosystem: Environmental > Aquatic > Marine > Oceanic | place: Arctic Ocean...
AGCAGCACCACCACCACCACCACCAGCAGCAGCAGCAGCAGCAGCAGCAGCAGCAGCAGCATCAGCAGCAGCAGCAAGCCAGCAGCCAGCAGCGACCATGCAAAGAGACATACAGACGGAGATGCAAAGAGCTGGAAAAACGCACCGTTCGTAGAGCGGATGGATCACGCTGCCGTCCACCATGTCGTAGTATGCGAGCGGCTTGCCATCGGCCAGGTGGTACGCCCCGCACATCATGCGCAGCTTTCCCCGCTTGTCGTTCCACTCCAACCATGTCTTCGGATTGCGCCAGCTGGCAGGTGCGATGGCCTGCTCGTGCGGCTTCTTCTCCAGCGCAATGACCTCGGCAAACCCCGTGTCCTCGTCCGTCCAGTCGGAAAACTCTCTGCGGTCCTCCCGTCGGTCCGTCTGCGTTGTCCAGTCGGCCGTATCGTACCTGGAGCGGGGCGAGAGATGGGCAGCGGCCGCGCACGCGAGGGCATGCAGGGCGGTGGATTAGAGTTGGCAGACCCTTGCGTGACGGCGCCCGCGCGATCGGACAGCGCTGCGCATGTGCAGGGCAGCAGCGGCGCGGTGGCGCTCACATTTGTGTCACTAGGGCCCGGAGGGTGGACACATCGTCGGTGAGCCGTATTTTCAGTGGGTCCTTGGTGCCCGTCGGGCTGACTATGAACAGCGTCACCGTGCCGTCGTCGCCGGCTGCCCCCTGCCACCACGACTGCGGGGGGCGCGTCGCGGTCCGGCTCGGCACCTGCGCACCACTGGTGGTATGCGTCGCCGCGCGCGCACCGTCCGCGTCTGCTCTCCCCGCCTCCGCGCTGCTCAGCGGGTCCCCCGCCGTCCCGCTGCCCGACATTTCCGCACCGTCCGCGTCTGCTCCCCACCTCCGCCTCCGCGCTGCTCAGCGGGTCCCCCGTCGTCCGCTGCCCGCTGCCCGACGGTGAGTCATAGTTCGTGGAGCCATTTATTTGGCATTGTCTTTTCACGGCTACCGGTGGCCCGGCGGGGCGGCGGACGGCGGGGGGGGCAGCGGATGGCGTTGAGCTGGGGATCGTTGTTGTTTACGGTCGTGCTCGCATGCTGTTTGGGAGACGTCCCCGCCGGCACCAGCGACCGTCAATGGTGCAATACCACGTGTCCCGACCACGCTCGCGCTCTCCGGCGTGTGTGTGTGCGCGCGCGTTCGCGCTGCCTTCGCCGTGTGTGTTTGTGCACGCGGTGCATGCGTGCACGACCGAGCACACGCGCACATGCACGCGCGATCCAGACTGCTGACCTGGCGCTTGGGTGGTCTGGGGGGGTCATCACAGCGAGGAAAGACCGCAGGCCAGCACTGTTGTGCTGCTGCTGCGCAGCGGGCCGCGGGTCATGCTCTCCGAATACAATGCCACCACTGGTGACCCCACCCCGGTCGTACCTGCGGTCATGAAGCGACTGTGGCCCGCGTTGTCCGAGGTTGTCTTCGACTCCCAGCAGCAGCGGGTGCACTTTTTCACACGGTCTCCCCGGGCCGGCCTGTCGATGTACAGTTTTGACTTCGATGACCGCACTGGACTGGGCGACTCCGTGATGCGGCCGGTGTGGTCGACAGACGGCGAGGGTCTGCGACTGCGGCACGCTTCGTCTTCCAGCAGCAACACATCTTCGAACACGACTGTGTATAACGAGACGCACACTGGATGGAGCGTTGTGACCAACCTGTGGAACGTTGCTCCGTGGGAGAGCAGGGGAAATCTCCTGGCGGTCGCACCGGGCATAGACAGCGTCTTCCGCACGTCGGTGCTGGTCGTCAATACGTCAAGTGGTTTGGTCTCCGTGCTCGGGGAAGTGCAGGGCAGCCCTATTCTGGGACTCTACACGATGGATTCAAAGAGAGACCGATATTTTTTTGTTGTCACACAAGCCCGCCATCGATTCCTGGTGGTCTACTACGTTGAAGAGGAGAGACATGAGTTGGTGGGGCTCGGGTCCGAGATGACGGACCTCGCGGGTCTGCACTACGACCGCGGGGGTTGTCGGTTGATTGCGCTGCGCGCGCGAGAATACGGGGTCGTGGAGGCGCTGGTGGTCGGCTTCCCGGCGACTGGCGGAGGGGGGGACGCGACTCTGACACATTTGTCCACGATCGCGTCGACATCTGGGGAGACACACGACCCGTACCGGTATTTTGGACACACGGCCCTGCTGCGGGTCGGTGCGGACGTGCATGTGGTCAGTCGAGAACCGAATGCGGACCACCTCGACGCCCACAACCTGGAGCAAAGAACACGAATTCCAGTCAATTGTGACCTCCAACGATATGATATCGTTGGCATGGCCGTCCGCACGCGGCGTACCCCAACAGTGTCTGGCTTAGAGCCCGCACGCATTGGTATTTGGGGCCAATCGGAAGGGGTCGTGCATGGATATGACTTCGGTGTACGGGACCCGTCGCCCAAGCTCATGATCGGCCGCACCGTGGCGACCAGCACATCATGGATTTCGGATAGTTCCATTCGTTTCAAGGCGCCAAAGTTGCCTGCTCTGATCAGTGATCCTTGGCAGAAAGCTAACGGTTACATTTACCGTACGAGCTGGGAAGGACTGACAGGAACCTACGAAAATCGCAGTGACAGCGGGGTCGGAGCTCAGCGAGACGACGTAAATGTGTGTCACCCGAGCTACCCGGCTGGAACCGTGTGTGCCTATGCCGGCACACCGCAAGAAATGCGCTGTACGGACCTGTTATCTATTGGTTTTGTGTGTGCGCGTTGGGATACAGGTCGGGAAACGGTCAGTCTTGATGTGCAACTGGGCGTTGACGGATCATGGGCTACCTCGCAGCTTACCACCGATGTCGTGTCGACGTGGTTTTCTGTGCAACCAACAACCACGACGGTGGATGGTGGTCAGGTTCTGACTATTTCGGGAGGACCTTTCAATCCAGACGATGGAGCGTTTGAGTGCAGATTTGGGGGTCAGACAGTTGTCACGGCATATTTTCACAATGCATCCGCAGTCTGGTGCAAAACTCCGCGATGGCCGCTGAAGACAGGGAGTATACCCATCGAGCTTTTTCAAGGAGGGTCCGCAATACCCTCGGATTCGAACGCGCAAGTTCTGTTCGTGCCCGGAAATGTTGCGCAAATAGTGCTGCTGAATGGGCCTACGGAGGTAGGGTCAGGGGACTTGAGTGCTGCCTTCGAACTAGAGCTGCGTGACCAAGATGGGAACCCGGTGACTTCATACGATGCGAATATCACAGCACACATTGAGACGTTATCCCTCGTGCAGACAAGCGCGCAAACACTGACAAATCGTATTCAAGGCTCCACGACACAGCAGACTCGCAATGCCAGATCGGCCTTTTCTTTTTCAATTGAGCGCGCAGGTTCCTACGCGATCAAATTCGCATCCGATGCTTGTGGTCGCTCACTGCCAACAGATAGCAATGCGTGCGTGAGGATTAACGCCACGCTCGAGGTACTCTTGGGTACCCCGATACAGTCAATCATAGTCACATCCGCACCAGGGCACGCGCTCGCTGGATTGCCTGTCCCTACAGAGCCTGAGATCCGCGTGCTGGACTCCGAAAATAGGGTGTCAAATGTAGCTGTACAAGTCACCGTCAGGATGCTGAACGCCACCTCCTTCAGCTCATCAAACGTCACCACTGTAGGCGGCGTGGCACGGTTCACCGATTTGATCATCTTTCCGGCTGGCCGTCACACGATTATTTTTTCTCTCAGCGGGGCGCATAGTGATATTGAAGCACAGCACAGCATCCAAATTTTGGTCAGCGAGCCGAAACGTCTTTTCAACAACGGCTCGAGACCATTTGGAACACATCCCAGCATGCTGCCCCTCAACCCACCTCCATCGGTATGGGTGGTGGATGTTGCAGGTAACAGAATTGTTTCGCGTTATTGGACTCAACTGCAAAATGGTACCTTGGTGCCGCACAACCTAAACGTCTACATCACCGCTCAGCTGTCCACTGCTTCAGCTGTCCCAGGCGCAATTCCGTCTGGGGTCCTTTATGGCGCCGTGACTGTCTTGCTGGATGGCCAGCCGGACGATGCGGGCCAGTGCTCAGCCTCAGGATGCGTTATTCCGACAAACGGCGCTTGTAGCAGTGCCGCTGCGGGGCGCACCTGTCAGTGCGAGATGGGCTGGCAAGGAGCGCAGTGCACTTTGCCAAGCCAGAACCGCCTCTGTGGAGGCGGTGACGACTGCTCGTCAGATCTTGGGTATTGGAATGCCACGACACAGAAATGCGTTTGCCTCGATCCGACTTCCATGCAGTATTCTGTCAAGCAAAATGGTGGAGGTCGTGCTGACTTCACAGAGCTCTTCATAGACGCTCAAGGCAAGGGGTATTTTATCACATTCACTTCGCACGGCCTCTTATCAACTGAGAGCTTGCTCTTCGCCGTCTCGCCAGGCGTAGGGTCGCGTTTGTATACGCTTTCGCACCCACAATGGGCAGCTGCTGGTGCAGGGTTGTCCAACTCTCCAATAGTGGTCCTGAAAGATGCTGGGCATAACGTTGTGCCGGGGCCGTACGTTGGAGGCGGTCTCAACATTTCTTGCAGCTTGGTGGATGCGCCAGAGGCAGCGAAACTTGCGGGATCTCTCGTGCGCAAGATTTACGATGGCCGTGCCAAATTTCCCGGACTCATAATCAACAAACCTTCGAACGGTTCTCCGTATCGCTTGAAATTTAGTGCCGTCGACTTGCCGTCGATTATCCCGGCTTATACCCATCCGTTCGAGGTCGAAGAAGGGCCACCAGCTGTACTTGAGGTCGTACAACAGCCTGATGCAGCATCAGGGGGGAGGCCTTTCAGATTGCAACCCAAGTTGCGCATCCTCGACCCTGCAGCTAACCTCGTGAGCCGCGCCCAGGGCACCGTGGTGGCGCATCTGCAGAATGGCGGTCCTTTGCGTGGCAATAAACAGGTACAAGTGAACGATGGGTTGGCCGAATACACGGATCTAAGCATTGACAGAAACGCCAGTAATTATACCATCCTGTTCACGTCGTCTCTGCAAGGGTTGAATGTGTCGGGAGATGTCGAGGTCCAAAGATGGTACCGCGAAGCCACTCTGTCAACGACTTCGCACCCCTTTGAGGTCATGGCGGGGCGTGCAGTTGACATGGTCATCTTCCGCCAGCCTGGTGAGGCATATGGTGGCGAAATCGTGCCTCAGCCGATCTTGCAGTTCGTGGACAAAGGAGGCAATCTGGTTCCGAGAGACCGAATGGTCATCAGTGTTTTGGCAAGACAGCCGCAGCAGGCAGACGTCTTCTTGGGGAGTTACCAAACGGAGACAGGTTCCATTGAGTTTACGGACCTGCAATTGCTGCACCCTGGCACAAAATTTCAGCTTGTGTTCGCCATCAATGCATCTGCAAGCTTTCAATGGGCCGGTAGCGAAACAATTGTTGTGTCCGATGTCTTCAAAAACCAATATGGACCCCTGACAAACTTGAGCATCGAGGTGCAGCCGGACAATGTAGCCTCTGGATGGCATTTCAGTCGATCCATCAAGCTCGTTCTCATGGATAGAAGTGGAAATCGCGTTCCCAAGACAGGTGTGCAGGTGAACGTGCGAATCGATACATCGGAAGCTGTTTTGACTTATAGCGCCTTCAATAGCAGTCTCAGTCCTGATGGATCCTCAGATTTGCAGTGCCGCGACACTCCAGTTGCCGTGGTCGAGGGCACTTCGCCGGTTTCGACGTGGGAAGGCGTGGCGTATTTCACGGATTTGAGGGTGGGCAAAGCTGGGGAAGGCTTTCGGCTGGTGTTTGAGTCCACACTGCTCGAGAGTGCCATGAGCCAAAGATTTGGAGTGACACTCGGTGAGGTTGCAGTGGCATTGCATGTTGCGTGCAGCCCGGGGATTGAAATGGCGGGAATGCCTTTTCGACAACAGCCCATACTGGAAGTTGTGGACCAAGGTCTAAATCGAATGCATAACCAAATGACGCAACCTATCGAGGCCCGTCTGATCTCGCACCTGCCAACATCAGCTAGCATGACTGGGTTGCGGATTGCTTCCCTGCATGGCGATTTGGCGACCTTCACTAACCTTGCTATTGATCTGGCGGATGAGGGATTCGTGATAGAATTTTATGCGCCGGGATTAGAGTCTGCCCGAAGCTTGCCCTTTGAAGTGGTTGCAGGGCCTGCTGTTGCACTTCACGTGCAACGCCCATTTAGCCAACCCAACCCGTCGGAGCCATTTCCTGTGTTTATTGCTAGTCGAGACCGTGGAGGAAACCACAATTCAAGTAGTGCGAGCCGCGTTTTCAACGTCAAAGCTAAGCTGTTGCGTGTAGAGTCGATGACTCGTAGCTCGGCGTGTCGCGGCTCGCACCAGTGCCTCACGTCTATTGATCTCTCAGTCCCTGCTGGCTCGAAATTGCTCTCTGCAAATCTGTCGATAAGCACTTCGTGCACAGATTTTGATTCTTCGCTGGAACAAGTCACAGGCGTAATGATAGGCTTGTATGCTTTGAAACAGACGTCGGAGTACAACCCAGGGCCCTTTGAAGGCTGCTCTCGCGATTGTTCTAAGTCGGCACACATCGTAGAAAATTATGACATCGTGCACCATGTCTGTTTGGACGGAGGCGGACTGGAGCAGGACGTGTGCCGCAGGTTGCCTTTGCTGGCAGAACCGGATTTCGAGCAGATCACCAGATGGGATCTCATCGATTATGTGGAACAATTGACGTCGGCAGGTGAGATCACCTCAGTGGAGCTGAAAATCAATGTGTCTCCCGACGTAAACTTCAGTCCTTGTAATGGCCATCTCCTAGATGCTGAAGCCAAAGTCGTGCTCACGTACACGGTGCCCGAAGAAGAATCGATTTTGATGGGTAATCACAGCGCTGTCTCGCAAGACGGTGTTGCTAGGTTCGACCTCATGATCAATATGATGCAGCGTGATTATGTGCTCTCTTTCATGGACGATTCTAACCTGCTTCTGCCGGCCTACACACCGTTGTTTCGTCTGAGCCACGGCCCTGTGCGGCAGCTCATCATGCTAAGTGAGCCTGCCGGGGGGACGGGAAACACTACGTTGGAGCCAGCCCCTGTGTTGATGCTTGCCGATGCTGCAGACAATCGGGTGGACATGACCGGTGAGCTCGTTGAAGCCCATCTCATAGTCAGAGATGGCAATCGCCCACATGCAGCCCAACTTGGGGGTCGCACGACAGTAGCAAGTAAGGATGGATTGGTCCACTTCACAGACCTCTTCGTGGGAATCAAGTCTGACGGTTTCAATTACACCATCCTTTTTTCTCTCGTTCATGGCGATGTGGAACACTCATGTGACGGCTATTTGTCGGTTTGCAGCACGCCCTTTCACGTTGTTGAAGGACCCCCGTGCTGTATGCGAATAGTGACGCAGCCTCGGACGACAACAGGCGGGTCCCTGTTTTCACCACAGCCGTCGTTGAAGTCATATGACTGGGGGGGGAATCACATCAGTCTGAGCCAGGCCCAGGTTCATGCAAAAATCGGCTCTAATGGGGGAATTACAGGACAAGTTTCGGGATCACCAGCCATTTTTCTGAACGGCACGGCATACTTCTTAGATCTCGCCATTTACAAAGCTGGATTCAACTACACAATCGTATTTACGTCTCCCAAAATGATTTCTGTCACCAGTTTGTCCTTCTCCATCCTGGTGGGCGAGGCAAGCGGACTGAAGGTCAAGCGCCAGATTGCGATTGCAAGAATAGATAAGATATTCGTCACACAGCCGTCTGTTGCAGCGGTAGACGCGGGCGGCAATATAGTCAAAGATTTCTGGGCAAACGTTATGGTGTCAATTCACACCACAGGTAATCCTTTCCATCCCGCAATACCAGTGAACCACAGTGCAACCTTGACGGGTACTACGACAGGATATACGTACGAAGGTGTCTCATATTTCTGGAATCTGAGGATCGACCAAATGGGTCAGAACTTTAGGCTGCGCTTCTTTTCTGATGGCTTGAATGATGGAATAAGCGAGCCTTTTGACGTATTTGGCAACAATGCCACCCGACTCGCCATCGTTTCCTCGCCATCTGTGTACACAAACATGCTGCCCAATCCCGACATTGTTGTAGCAGCGCTCGACGAAGCAGGAAACGTGGACGGTTTTGTACAGCGATCGTTTCTATTCTCGTTGCTGCCGCCCATTGAAAATTCTTTGCGGCTACTGAACCCTGTCGCTTTGAAATTTTCCAAGGGCCTGCTTACCATCGAGGGAATCAAATTGTCGGGCATGGCCGTACAAGCACGCTGGAGGGTCGAGGAGAAGAGGGGGCACTTGTCGGTTGTTTCGGAGCCTTTCGACATGATCGATCCGCTGACAGGTTGGTGGGCAATTGCTGACAGGAGGGAAGCTGCCAAACTGTTTGTGCATACAAACGTGGATTCGTCACAGGTTCAGGCCAGGCGAGACAATTTGACTCACGATGTGCGGGATGTCCGTCAGCCCAATCTCTACTCGTCGTACGGTTCGTTCGTTGGGCATGACGACAGATGCATAGAGACATCCCTCTGGATGGCTGCCTCGCAGTCGAGTGCAGATGTGCTCGGGTACCATTTGAAAACGTGTGAGGTCGGCTTATTGCAGGGCATTGTGGCCCTGAAGGTAGAAACAGGCAATGCTTTTGATGCTTCCTGGGTTCGAGATATTGTGCACCTTGAGATTCTAGAGCATGAACCGGTGTTCCGGGTGCAGAAATTCATAGTGGTTGCTAATTCGAAAAACTCAAGCTCCAGCTCGGCCGATGTGATGGTGTACAGATGGGGTGGCAACGAGTTTCAACTTTATCAACGGCTGTCGCATGCGATGGGCGCCCATGACATTGAGCACTTTGTGTATGGAGGCTTGAACTATATCATCGTCGCGAACCACTTTGATGATGATGGTTTGGGCTATGGCGTTCCGTCGACTCTGTATCAATATTCGTGGAGCAAAAGCCAGGGCAGGAACATTTTCCAGCCCGTTCAGGCTATCAGCAGCGAGGGATCGGTCGCTTGGAAATTTCTCGACATAGAAGGCCAGCAATATCTTGCGACTGCAAATTATTTCAACGGCAGTCACTACGCAATAGACTCGCGTATTTATCGCATCCAACGGACAAATCCGGATTCATTCATGCCTCGAATTAGTTTCTTGCAGTCTGTTCCGACTATCGGAGCCAGGGATGTGGTGCACATCTCTGCTGGCGGAAAACACTTTCTCGCATTCGCCAGCAGATATGAGAACAGCGTGCCAGTGATGGAGTGGTCGTCCGAGGACCAGCGCTTTCATGCTGCAGCTCCCATCCCGTGTGCGCAAGCTGTGGATTTGGAGATCTTTGAGTCGCAGGGTGCTTCTTACGTGGTGTGCATGTCACTCACCAACATTCAGCTGGAATCTGGCGCTACTCCAGCGAATGGAAGCGCCGTCTTCCAGTATGAGTCTGCTTCTCGCACTTTTCGTCGTATCCAGCGACTGCCAACTCAGGCAGGCAAGTACATGAGCATTTTTGCGAGCGAGGAAGAAGTGCTACTGTCGATCGCCAACGTGAAACTGAGTGGTGCTGATTCCGTGCCACCACATTTGCTGGGCGCGCACGCGGGAAAGACAGACGTATTTTCCTGGGACGGAAACAAGTTTGTCCCGTACCTCAATCTGCCGACCAGACAGGGCTATGCAAACCTTGTTCTGGAATTGCCATGCAGCGGAAATTCGATTGACGGCCTGCCGTGCGCACATCGTACAAGAGAGCGGTTGCTGATGGTTGCGCAGGGAGAGGGAAATGGCATGCAGATCATCGCTCTGGACTCATTTAACGGTACACGAGAAGCGACGCATTTAGTTTTGCAGCCGTCGCAGCCTGCAGCTACTCAGGTGAATGCTACAATACAGATGCTTGTTGCGAGGGTCATGAATCTAGATGAGCCGTCTACAATTTCATGGATTCAGGAAACGGTCACTGCGGATTCGTTAAAATGGTTGGACCCTGTTTTAGGCATCACGAAAGTAGGGAAATCTGCCCCAGTGCATGGCGTGTCGCAAGTCATTGTGAATGCATCAGGGTATGCTGTCTTCTCAGATTGCGTCATCATAGCCGCAGGTCAGGTCTCCATGCGCGTGTCGAACATGTACTTGAATCCTGTGCGCATGTCGCAAACACCCACATTTTCCGTAGATCCAGGATCGCCGGCAAAGCTTGACATGTATTCCGCTGGACCGCTTGCGCTCATTTCTGGAGACGTTCTGTCGGCAATCGTGATAGTATGCGACGTTTTTGGCAATCACCAGCCAGTCCTGAGTTCGCAGGTCGTCATTCAGGCCTTTTCGAATGGCACCTCTGGTCTGTCTCTCACTAATCGGACGACGGCAACACGAGACGGTGTCGCACGTTTTGCGATTGCCGTGATCGGAAACACGATGAATGGCGTTATCAGGTTTGATGCGGAGAACCTCGAACCAGCATACACACCTCCTTTCGATGTCAAGGCACCAGGTGCCATCGTTCCTGTTGCATCGAGCCAGATTCTAGTGTCTGCCACTGTCTTCTCCAGCGGGAACGAATTGATCTTCTTCGGGGGACGAAACGGGACAACACCATCCAACGCGTTTATTTCCGCAGACACATCAACTTTGCCCTATCAGTTTTCAGCAATGTCATACGCTGGTGAGCTTCCTGCTGCACGGTACGGCCATGTCGCCGTAGGTGACGTTGTAGTCAATTTCGAGAAAGCAGCGATCATCATTGGTGGGACCAATGGCATAAATGTTCTCAACGACGTCCACAAATTTGATCTAGCATCAAGAACGTGGACAAATTTGGATATACCGCTTGCTGGTGGCGGTAGATACGCTCACCGAGCTCAGCTCGCCAAGGTGAATTATGTGGACTCAGGGGTCACATCCGTTAAACGAATATTGGTAATACTGGGTGGCAAAGATTCGTCTGGAGCTTCAGTGGGAAGAGTTGAGCTTCTCATGCTCCTTTCGCGCGATATCACTCATGCGCAGGTAGGCGAAGATGTTGGTAATCCATTCACAAATGGAGTGATTGGCTGCTGCAATTTTATGTTCAAGTGGTTTGCAGCCCGGGGCTATGTGTTCGGAAGAGATTCCACAGACCGGGGCATGCTCTATCTTCTCGAGATGCAGTACGACGTTGCAGATAATGTGTTCAACGCTATTTGGTCCACGAGTTCAGCAGATTCAAGCAGTTCGCTGATGTTGCCGCAGGTGGCATTGACTAGTTCTGCCTTCGAGCTAGCAGGACGTTTATTCTTGGTTGCAGCACAGTCGACAGCCGCTGAGAGTGCTGCCATATATTCACTGGACGTTACATCATCAATTCCAAAATGGCTCGCGGTGGAGCAGGAAGCATTTTCCCTGCCGAGTGCCTCGATGTATTCAGTCTGCATGGTAGCAACAGGCAAGGCTCTCTTGGTTCCGATGGCATTTTCGGATTTTGGCTCGTCGCCAAGTCGCAGATTGCTGACCGACCATCTCAATGCTTTTATCTTGTCGGTGGTAAGAGCTGAACAGCTCTCTGTGTCCACGAGCGTGCCCCGCCAGGTATTGAGCGGAGTTGCATTGTCGCCGGGGCCAATGGTATACATCACGGATTCTCATGGAAATCGAGCCCGAGACCAGTCGGGTGATGCGTTGGTAACAGTGACAGCGTATGACAGCGATACGATGGAGCCTGTTCGACTCATGGGGCAGCAGACACAGTCCTCGAAAGATGGTATTGCAACGTTCCAAGACATTGCATTCGCAAAAATTGCCAGACTCTCTCTCAAATTTTCGTCACCATCACTGCCGATAGCCACGTGGGGTCCGATCAATGTTGTGACAGGCCCAGGAGCATACGTGGTCTTCGCCTTGCAGCCGTATGGTGCTCAGCAGGGGAAGCTGTTCTCGATTCAACCCATCGTAAAGTTGAGCGACGCGACTGGAAATGATGTGTCAACAGACTCGACAACTCTCGTATTTCTCAGCCTTGAAGAGAAGGTGGGTACGCTGTTCCAGGATGCGTCGCACTACCTTACGGGCACAACGATAGGTGCGGTGCGTAATGGGACCTTCACCTTTACAGATCTGGGCCTTGCGTACAGTGCTCCTTTCGACGTCAGCTTCCGGCTCAATGTTTTAGCATCAAAAATGATCACCGGTGTAACGGAAGGTTTCCATCTCACGCTTCCCTCCGAAACTCGCCTCCACCTGGATTGGTCAGCAGATTCAGAGGTGTGCACCCAACTGTCGCTGGTTGGCAATCGATCATCATGCAAACGTTACAAGGAGCTTGCAGCCCATAGGCGTGTGTTGATAGCAGGGCTGCCGCTCCGCACTCATCCTCGCCTCACTGTTACCCTGAATTACACACAAACGAAGTACGATACAGCAGCCATCTTTAACATGTCGCTGGTGTGGGCCGCCAACCATTCAGCCGTCAACAATGCGATGGCAGCAGTATCTGCACAAGCAGTGGCTGGCCAAGTCTCTTTTCCGGACGTGCGAGTAAACACAGTTCCTCACCCCCGACAGGCATACAAATTCAAGGTTGAGTCGCCCGGGTTCCCGGTGCTATATTCCGAGGCCTTTGATGTGGTCCCGGGTGTGCCCTCAGCCATGCATGTTTGGTTTAATCCGCAGGCCAGTTTCCCGAGCACAACGGCACTGGCCGATCAGCCGGTGATCTACGTTGTTGACGCACACGGGAACGCTGTCGATGTCGTCACACGAGTCACCGCATCTGCCCAGCATTCATCGTCTTCTGTACCTCTCTTGGGCAACATGGTAGCATATACAAGCAGAGGTATCGCTATCTACACGGACTTGGCCCTGGGGCTGGCCTTTGGTGGGTATACCATGAGCTTTGTTGCTGACGATATTTGCTGTGGCACTCAGCTCAACGTCACGAGTACCCCCTTTGCTATATCTGTGGGCGACCCCTACAGACTGGAGGAAGAGAGGGCCCCGGGAGGGGGTCTCGGCGGAAAGCCATTCGTTGTACAACCTGCAGTGAGGATCGTGGATGCTGGTGGGAATTTTGTGACGGCACACTCGTCGATAGTTGTAACGGCAGTGCTTGAGAAGGATCGGTCGATGTTGTACGGCGCAGTTCTCGAAAAAATGGCCGCCGTCGGGCGGGCGGTGGGTTCGATGGAGCACTTTGAGGTAAATGGCACAGACTACATAATAGTAGCGATCAATTACGATCCGCAACTAGATACCTACCATCTGGAGTCTGTGTTGTACTATTGGGACCCAAGCTCGGAGGCGTTGGAAGAGGTGCAAAGGATCATGACAGATGGTGCCACATTTTGCAAGCACGTACAATACGGAAGCCAGCATTATGTGTTCATCGCCAATGGATACAGAGAAATCGAACTTGTTGGCGACGAGATGGTTGGAACATATTTGACTGACTCGGATTTATACTGGTTCACTGCAGGTCGCCTCCAAAAAGTAGAATCCTTTGCGACACAGGCTCCAACTAGTATTGAGAGTTTTGCCGTCGGCGGCTTCCAATATGTAGTAGTTGGCAACAGCTACGATGGCATCAGTATCCAAGTGAAGTCAGATGTTTATCGCTTCACTCCAGATGCATCTGCAAATGTTTCATCGCTCACTCTGATTCAAGAACTTGATACTCAAGACGTCAGCGTTCTGTACACAGTGTACGAGCGTGGTCAAATCTTTATGGTTGTGGGCACCAAGTTCAACATGACAACCGCTTCGTACGTATGCAGGTCCAGGATTTTCCGTTGGCGCGCGGGCCTCCTCATAGAATGGCAGACGTTCCCCACATACGGAGTTATCGGAGTCGTCTCTTTCGAAAGCAATGGCAAGAACACCTTTTTAGCTGTTGCCAATTCCGTCAACAAACGTGGGAGTAAGTCCGGTGACGGCTTTATTGCCATCCACCATTTCAAAGATCTGGTTGTGCAAGAAACGGCTGCTCAAGAGATCGGGCAGATTAGTGATGTATCAGGAATCGCGCATTTCAGTTGGAATGGAACAGAGCATCTCGTAGTGACGTCGAATCCTGCTAACGGAGAACGAGCCAGTCTGCGGATGTACAAGTGGGATGCCACTATCTGTTCCGCTGTTTCCTCGTGCTTTCCCAATTTCACGTTTAGTGAGGAGTTACCGATCGACAAGGCGGAAAGCCTCGTCTTCTTCCGCACTGCAAATGGTGCTGGGTACTTGGTGTATGGAGGTGCATCTGGCTTCCAGGGCGTCGCCTTCCGCGCTAGTTCGCAGATGCTGGGCACTGTGACTGCAGCTGCTTCCCATGGCGTGGCGAGTTTTGTTAATCTCGGCATCAAGGCGGCACAGGCTGATTATCGCTTTAGGTTCGAATCAGATGGATTGCTCTCGACTTTGAGCTCTGCGTTTACAGTGCTACCCGGGCCTGCCGTTGCGTTATCATTTTTGACCAAAGCTCGCAGTGCTCGAGGAGGTAAGCCATTTTTTGTTCAACCGCAAATCGGACTCTGCGATGAGGGTGGGAACGTTAACACAACAGAAAGTGGGCTGATCGTCAGTGCTTTTTTGAAGCCTTTGCAGAATCAGACGTTGGCCGCGCAGTTGCGAGGAAACAGAGAAGCATTAGTGCGAAATGGTGTCGCTGCATTCACCGATCTTGGTATTGACTTGGTTGGCTCGTATATGCTGCAGTTCAACTGTTCGTTGTGCAATTTGAAGCACGCGCTGCAGGAAATCGCAGTGACGAGCGGCTCTCCGCATGGCCTTGGGGTATTGCAATCTGCCGACCTCGCGCTAGGGGGACTGCCCTTTGGTAAGCAGCCCATTCTGTCGCTTGTCGATCCTGGAGCAAACGTGTTGAATGAAAAAGACCTGAAACAGGGCAATGTATCCATTCGCGTGGCTGCAAGCATATCTGGTGAAAGCGGTACACGTCTCTTGCCAATCAGTCTGCCTGACGATGTGCTGGCTGCGATGGTAGCATCGCCGAGTTTTGACGCGGCATTCACAACAATCGATGGTGAGGCGCGGCTGGTCATGGCCATGAACGAGGACCAATGCGCAGTTTATCAGTTCGGTTGCAAGGGCCCTAGCGTGGTGCAGACCTTTGAGGCTAGTCACGTGGTGGATCTTGAGTTTTTGAGGGCAGATCAACACCTGTGGCTACTTGTGGCTTCGCATGATCCCGGCCACTTGAGAATATTTTGGTGGAGCCAAGCACAGGAGCAATTTATCTTGAAGGATCAGATTCCTCTGCAGGGATTATCGTCCGTCAAGGGCATGATATTAGGTGATACCCCGTACATCTTAGCGAGTGGCATCGTCGAGTACGAAGATAGCTGGGTAGCCTCAAATTTTTCAAGGCTGTACATGCTGGGTGTCGATTATGAGGCGCAGAGTGTTACACAGTTGACACCAGTGCAGAATGTGAGCTCCTCCTCCCGGGTCCTTGACGCTGAACATTTCCGTCATCACTACAGAGACTACCTGTTGATTTTGGACGACGAGCATCTCATCTTGCACATCTGGAACAGCATGACCGGGCGCTTTGAGGCTGTTGACTCAGTTGCTTTCGCTGGAGAGGACGTGGAGGTCATTTGCTGCCCTCCGGCGGGAGAGCTGCCAATGATTGCAGTCGCTAGTCTCACGCACCCTTCGGTCTTGACCGTTCTTCAAGGCACGCAACCTGATAATATCGGCTTGAGGGCATTTCAAAACGCTATGAACGTCCAAGCAAATACTATCCCAGCCACGGTTTTGGCAGACAACGTACGTCATATCTGGCGAGGAACAGTTTTGTACTTGTGCCTGACAAACGAGGATTCCGTGCGAGTGTATCGAGTCGGGACGTGGGAGGAGACGTTGCTGGGCACGCAAGCAATCGAGATGTCGCTGCCACAACCAATGGATGCGATTGCAACCCGTATGCAGCAAGCGGTTATGTGGGTCCAAGATGGCGGCGAAACTTACTTGCTGCTGACAGGAAGAGACGATGACGTGGCATTGCTCCAGCTCGGTGGGTCTGGTGCGCTGTCTGGAACCACCGTTGTTTCTGTGATGCAAGGTGTGGCACAATTTACAGATCTTGCTGTGGACTTGAGCGGCATGTACGAGCTCTCTTTTCGGGCGCTTTCCCTCGATGCCCAGCATGAGTCCTATGATGCCTACGTGGCGGCTGGCCAAACAATGCACATTACCGTGGCAGTCGGACAGCCATCGCAACTTGCTCTGTCCTATGCGGCCAAGGAAGGCTTGTACCCCGCTGTTATCATCCAGGACCAGGGTGGAAATCGCCTGGGTGCAGATGCTGTCGACGACCTACAGATCATGGTCATGGCAACAAAGGATGTTCCGTCGAAATACTCGAGCCTGAACCTCAAGGCATCTTATCCCATGTCTTATCCCGCACACGTGCACCACTTTGCAGTGGGCACATCACACTTTGTGGCGGTTGCCAACAGTTTCGATGGCGTCAAGTACGCCATCGACTCCCAGGTCATGAGGTTGACCGAAGATGGCAATTTGGTCGGAGTCCAGACCCTTGCGACCAAATGCGCTTACCGGTTTTCTTCGTTCGAAGTGACAGTTTATAATGTAGCCAGCACCCCTGCAGGCAGCGTCGAGACGAGCATAACTGTTGACCACTACCTGGCCGTCGCTAATCACTTTGATGACACCTCGGACATCATCACCTACGCCACCTCATCTGTTCTCTACAAGATGAATCCCACGACGGAGACTTTCGTTGTTTTCCAAGAATTCCCCACACTCGGCGCAACGAAGCTGCAGCATTTCAATATTCGTGGGGTTCAATTTGTTGCAATTGCAAATTTCTTCGATGGGACGTTCCACTCTGTAGATTCTCAGATCTGGAAATGGGACGCCAATGCTTCCCAATTCTCGTGGCACCAGAATGTTGCGACACTAGGAGCACATGACGTCGAGCACTTGTCGGCTGATGGGCAGCACTTCCTGGTCATTGCGCAGTATCGCAGTGCGGATGAAGTTGGCTATGCCTCTTCTTCCCTGCTCTTGCAGTATCGTGAGGGCACAGAGAGATTTGAACTTATTTCTCAAGTTCAGTCGGCAGGAGCACGAGATATTGAGGTTTTTGAGATTGCAGGCGTAAGCTTCTTTGCGGTTGCCAACTATGCTAGCCCGGGCGACGGGGCCAAAGACACGCAGTCTTTGATCTACAAGCTCGAGTGCAGCGAGGGAGCTGGTCGAGTTGCCGGCGTCGATGCGAGCACCAGTATGCACAGCAGCTATCATGCCCTCCCGCTCCAGGCATTTGATACTGTGGGCGCGTCTTCTTGGACACACTTTGAGCGCGGCGGGCTGCATTATCTAGCGCTTACCAACCTCGACAGTGAAGAGGAGAATGCGCTCAAAATTTACGCTTGGAACGGCACTGGCTTTTACTTGTACCACAATTTGACTACCGACGGGGACGCTGTAGTTGCCAGCGACTTTTTCACAGCCGGGGGACTCTTTTACGGTATTATCAGCTTGCCGGACGAATCGATGGTGCAGCTGTACCAGTTCGTGAGTGACAGTGGTGCCGCTCCTTCGCGTCTGGGCCCTGCCCAAGTGGGATCTTCTGTCCCTGGACAGGCGCTCTTCGACCAGGTTTACTCGCTCGGCCACGCCTTTGATTTCCATACCCTGCCTGAAGGTGAGCTCGATGGGGCATCGTCTGGCCCCGTTGTCACCCCGTGATGTGGTGTGGCGCGGTCTCTCTTATTGTTTTAATACAGAATGTGTTTTCACGCACCAGTTGCTGCGTTGCGTGGCAACTCCGCCCTACCGGGGGAAGGGTTGCTGCGCGGAGAGCGTGGCAACTCCGCCCCAGCAACCCCCATGCCGCCCTCACAGGGGGTTACCGCACAGGTTGCTTCGTTGCGTAGCAACTCTGCGCAGGTTGCTGCGTTGCGGTTGCTGCACGCAGGTTGCTGGTTGCGGTTGCTGCACGCACACGGAATGTATGTCCGCACGGAATGTATTGCCGAGACGCGAGCGAGCTCGTGGTCTCGAATACGGAACCGATTACAGGGTAACGAGTAAAAGAGTGTGCTGGACTGTAGTTCCCCTCCACTCGTTCACGCTATGACCAGTCTAGTGAGGCAAAGGCCGAGATCGATCCTGAGGCACGAGCG
>Ga0115006_10000801_pt1 | contig 18148 bp, 1 predicted proteins | sample ArcOceMetagenome_3_FD_88943 | JGI IMG/M metagenome (GOLD analysis project Ga0115006, IMG submission 88943) | Marine eukaryotic phytoplankton communities from Arctic Ocean - Arctic Ocean- Svalbard ARC20M Metagenome | ecosystem: Environmental > Aquatic > Marine > Oceanic | place: Arctic Ocean...
CAAGGTCGAGAACAACCTGCCAGAAAAGCTGAAGCCGTGGGAGGAGGGAGGGCGGGCGCACCTTAAAAACTAAGAATATTGAGAACAGCGACGAGAGCTCCGAGACTCCCGGACCGAAGTCCTTGCTCGCTGCACGAAGTACCAGCGTACAGCGCGGCCAGCGCCAAGATCTGAAATCGCGCGAATTCGAGGAGGGGTCAAACCACCGCAGTCGCCTCATGCGCAAAGCCGCGCTCTTGGCGCAGCCAACCAGCTTCGTGGTGTGGGCTGGGGCACGATGTTCGTGGGGTCACTATCTCTCACCCTGGCGGCCACGGGACTGGCTCCCCTCGCTGGTCCGGCACAGGGAGGCTCCATCGTCACGCTGCCGCTGCCGGCGGGGTGCGTGGCCGCGAGATGCGCATTTGGAGCCGACAACTCCAGCACGGCCAGCCTCAATAGCGACGGTGACGTCATCTGCGCCGCGCCACCGGCTCTACATGCCGGCGTCGCCATGTCCATGCTGGAGGGGGAGGCTCTCGGCTCAGCCAGCTTATTTGGCGTCTCCCAGCTCGACGGCGACATCGTGCGCCTCACGAGGACAGGCGCGACCATTCTTGGCACCGGCGCAATAAGCCACGAGAACGTCGGTACGCTCGCGGTGCCGCCCCCCCTCACGAACTCGTCGGTCAGCTCTGCCGTCCGGCTGAGCTTCGAGCTCCTCGTGGGCCGTGGCACGGGCGGTCGGGGCTTCTCGATCAGCTTTGCGCCCGTGCCGCGGGGCATGCACGTCAATGAGCGCGGCGTGGCGAGCGCGCTGTCGATCTCGTTCGAGAGGTGCGCCACCCACCAGTCGCCGCGCGACCCACCACCACCACGCTTGCGCCCCACCTCCCATTGCCACGTCTGCGCCGTTGATCACCACGAGCTTGCCCCCGCCACCCACCAAGCTGCGCCACGAAACCGCCACGCCGCACACTGAGAGTCTGTGCCCCCCCTCGCGCGACAGCGTCGAATCTCGCATCACGGTCTACTGGCAAGAGTCGCGGCTCCTCACGCTGCGACTCGACGGCCAGCACCACCGCCGCTGCGACCGCTACAACTGCCGGAACTGCCCCTCCCGGCTGGAGTGTGCTCTCGCGCCAGGATGCGCGTTTCGCGACGGCGCGCTCGGGAATCGTGCTGGCGTGTGCGACTTTGAGCACTCGGACAGCCCAGTGAGCACGCACATATTTCGCACGCACCAGTTCGTGCCCGTGCGTGTCGAGCTCGCCGACGAGCGCCTGAGCCTGCTGCACGACGGGCACGCCTTCATCGACGGGCTCCACGTGCCCGGGTGGGAGACGTTCGCAGCGGAGACGCCGTGGTCGGTCATCTTCGGGGCGCGCACCTCGCTCGGGAGCTCCGACGAGCACAGCGTGCGCGCCGTTCGCATCGAGCAGGGCGCGACGGTGCGCGACGCGCCCGCGCCCGTCGTGGTGTGGGGAGCGACCGAGCCGTGCGGAGGCGGAGGCGAGGCGGCCCAGTTCACGTACTACGCGCCGCCGGTGCTCTCCCGCGTCGCGCCCGACCAGGGCCCCCTGGATGGCGGCACGCTCGTCAGCGTGCACGGCTCGGGCCTCCACCGCGGCACGCTGCCGCACTGCCGCATCGGCGACACGGCCGTCGTCGCCAACGCCAGCGGCGACGCGGGCGCCTCGACGCTGACGTGCCTCGCGCCGCCGGGCGCCGCGGGGGCCACGACGGTCGCGGTCTCGCTCAACGGCGTCGACTTTGAGTTTGGCGTGCCGCCCGGCCCCAACGGCACCGTGGCGCCGCTCAACTTCACGTACACCACCGCCGGCGCGGGCGGGCTGCGCGTCGTGCCGAACAGCACCGCCGCGGCCGGCGGCACGATGGTCGTCGTGTCCGGCACGGGCCTCGACGGCGGCGACGACTACCTGTGCAGCTTTGGCGCGGCCGGCGTCGTCCCGGCGTACCACGACGAGGGCCGCGGGGCCGTCTGGTGCGCCGCGCCCGCGTTCACGCCGGCGAGCAACGAGAGCTCGACGACGGTGCCGCTCGAGGTGTCGCTCAACGACGGCTTCGACTACACGGTGTCGGGGGCGACCTTCACGTACCACTTCGCGCCGCCGCTCGCGTCCTTCTCGCCGAGCCTCGGCCCGAGCGACGGCGGCACGTCGGTGCGCCTGGCCGGCGCGTTTGCGGAGGCCGACTGGCAGTGCCGCTTCGGCAAGGCGCGCGTGCCCGCGAGCCGCGACGGCGACGGCGGCGCGCTGACGTGCGTCTCGCCGACGGGGCGCGAGGCCGCCACGCTCGGCAACGCCACGTGGACGATGGCGTCGCTCACCTTCGACGGCGACGAGCGCAAGGACTGGGTCGACGCCGATGGGGTGCAGATGCTCAAGTACGAGCTGCTCGGCCACGCCGTCGTCGGCACGGACGTGCTGCACCTGACGCTCGACGCGCCGCACCAGACGGGCTCGTGCCTGATCCGCGCGCTCACGCCGCCCGACATGCGGCCCGTGAGCGGATTCACCGCCACCTTCGACATGATGATCGGCGGCTCGTGCGGCGCGCGCGGCAACAGCGTCGAGTGCGGCGCCGACGGCCTCAGCTTCGTCTTCGGCGAGGTGCCGAGCGTGCCGTTTGGCGAGGGCGGCGCGGGCGACGGGCTGCGCGTCCTCTTCCAGACCTACCCGCAGCGGCGGTACATCGTCGTCTTCGCCGGCAAGCAGTACGCGACCGGCCGCCTCGACGAGGGGCTGCGCGCCCACCACGCGCAGCAGGTCGAGGTGTCGTACAGCGGCGACGGGCTGTGGCTGCGCCACGGCGACACGTGGCTGCTCACCGGCCTGTGGCTCAAGGACTGGGCGCCCCAGAACACGTGGCGCTTCGGCTTTGGCGCGCGCACCGGCAACCTGCACGACGCGCACTGGGTCGACTCGGTCAGGATCGTCGCGGGCGAGCTCGGCTCGCCGCGCGGCGCGCTGCCGCTCGAGGTGAGCACCAACGGCCAGCAGTTCACGCAGTACGGGCTGATGTACACGTACGAGCCGCGCCCCGAGGTGACGGGCCTCAGCCCCGCGTCGGGACCGCGCGACGGCAACACGACGGTCACCATCGCCGGCGCCAACTTCGCACACGGCGTCGACTACCGCTGCGCGTTTGGCGCGTACACGAGCGTGCCCGCCGCGCCGGTGGACGAGAACGCCACCGCCGTCGTGTGCACGACGCCGCCGGGCGCGTGGAGCGACGGCGGCTCGAGCGGCGATGGGCCGCATGGCCTGGTGACCGTCAACGTGAGCACGAACGCGCAGGACTTCTCGGTGGAGGCGCTCGACTTCTTCGTGTATGGAGCGCCCGTCGTCGAGGCCATCTTCCCGCTGAGCGGCCCCGCCGAGGGCGGCATCCTGCTCAACGTGTCGGGCCGCGACTTTGCCAACTATCGGGTGGCGATGGACGAGTTCGGCCGGCAGGGCAACCTGCCGCGCTGCCGCTTCGGCGCGCTCTTCACGAACGCGTCGGTCGTCGACGCCGCCACGATGGTGTGCCACAGCCCGAAGGCGGCCGAGGGCGCCGTGTCGCTGCAGGTCTCGCTCAACGGCCAGCAGTACACGACGAACGACGACCTCTTCCTGACGCACGGCCGCCCCGCCGTCGCCTCGCTCAGCCCGAGCCGCGGCCCCGTCACAGGCGGCACGCTCGTGCGCGTGTCGGGCGGCGCGCTCGACGGCATGGCCGTCGGCGCGTACCGCTGCCGCTTCGGCGAGGCGGAGGTGGGCGCGGCGTACGACGCGGCGTGGTGGCGCGCCACCGGCGACGGCGGCGTCAACGCGACGGTCGGCTGCGTCTCGCCCGGCAACGCCGCCGTCGGCGAGTACTGCCTCGAGGTCTCGCTCAACGACCAGGACTTCACCGACGACTGCGTCGAGTTCTCCTTCCACGAGAGCGCCACCGCCTCGGCGTGCAGCCCCTCCTCCGGCCCCGAGCTCGGCGGCACGCTCGTGACCGTCCACGGCGCGCAGCTGTCCGGCGGCGTCGACTACCGCTGCCGCTTCGCGAGCGCCGACCCGCTCAGCGCCGCGACCGTCGCCGCGTCGTACGACGCCGTCGGCGGCGCCCTCTCGTGCACGTCGCCGCAGATGCCCGCCGCGGTGCACGCGCTGCGCGTCACGCTCAACGGCCAGCAGTACACCGACGGCCTGCACTGGCGCACGTACGCCCAGCCCGTCGCCGACGTCGTCTCGCCCAACACCGGGCCGGTGCAGGGCGCGACCCTCGTCTCGATCTACGGCGCCGACCTCGCCCACGGCTCCGACTACCGCTGCCGCTTCGGCACGTCCGAGGTCGCGGCCGTCGCCACCTCGGCGTCGCTGATCAACTGCACGTCGCCCAACGTGAGCAGCGCGAGCAGCGCCGGCCCGCTGCTCTTCCGCGTCTCGCTCAACGGCCAGCAGTTCACGCTCACCAACCACTCGTTCGGCTACTACGGCGCGGCGCAGCTTGGCCTCGCCTCGCTCAGCCCGACCTCGGGACCGAACGACGGCCTCACGCTCGTCACCGTCACCGCGGCGCACCTCTCCGCCGGCTCCGAGTACAACTGCTCCTTTGGCGCCGCCGGCCGCGTGCCCGCCACCTTCCTCTCCGCCACGAGCCAGGTGGCGTGCTTCTCGCCCGCGCAGGCGGCGCCGCGCGGCGCGCAGCCGTTCAGCGTCGCGCTCAACGGCCAGCAGTACGCCGACACCGCCGGCGTCTTCTTCTACGTTGGCACGCCCAACGTGACGCTGCCGACGCCGCGCTCGGGCCCGCACGAGGGCGCGACGCTGATCACGCTGCCGGGCGACGACCTGACCAACGGCTCCGACTACCGCTGCCGCTGCGAGCCGGGCGACTCGAACGACGGCGCCAACGTGAGCGCGTGGCTCGTGAGCGCCGCGCTGGTCAACGTCGCGGCGAGCGACCGCGCGGCGGTGGACGTCGCCGCCTGGCCGCGGCAGGCGCTGGACGTCGATGCCGTCGACGGCTTTGCCGTGCAGTGCCTGGTGCCGCCGAGCCTGCGCAACTGCGACAGCTACGGCCGCTGCCTCTCCCGTCGCGGCGGGGCCACCTGCTCCGTCTCGCTCAACGGCCAGCAGTACAGCAACGTCGTGCCGTTTGGCTACCACGACGTGCCGCGCGCCTCGGCGAGTGTGCCGGCGTGCGGCCCGGTGCAGGGCGGCACCGCCGTGACCGTGCACGGCAGCGGCTTTGGCAACGGCACCGCGTACCGCTGCAACTTCAGCGAGGCGATCACGGTGGAGGCGCAGGTGCGCACGCTCAGCGACAGCTTCCACACGAGATACTTCGAGGAGCACGTCGCCGCCATCGAGTGCACGCTGCCGGCCGGCGTGCCGCTCAACGGCTCGGCCAACTCGAGCGGCGTCCTCACGGTGGCGCTCAACGCGCAGCAGTTCACGCACGAGCGGCTCGCGTTCGCGGTGTACGAGGAGCCGAACGCCACCGCCATCAGCCCGACCTCGGGCCCAATCGAGGGTGGCACGACGGTCCACGTGAGCGGCGGCGGCCTGAGCGGCGGCTGCGACTACACGTGCGCGTTTGACGCGGCGCGCGTGCCCGCCGCGTTCAATGCGAGCCTCGGCATCGGCGGCGCGATCGTCTGCTCGGTGCCGCCCATGGCGGACAACGCCACCGCGCAGGTGACGGTCTCGCTCAACGGCCAGCAGTTCACGCAGCCGCTCGGCTTCGAGATGACGGCGCCCGTCGGCGTCTTCTCGCTCAGCCCGAGCGCCGGCCCCGCCGACGGTGGCACGCGTGTCACCCTCGACGGCCACCACTTCCGCAACTTCTCGGACGCGCGCTGCGCCTTCGGGCGCGCGCATGTGCCGCTCGCCGCGTTCGGCGGCTCGAGCGAGATCGTGTGCGCCGCGCCGCAGTCGCCGGCGGCGGCTGGCGACCTGGCCGTGCCGCTCTTTGGCGAGTTCGCCTCCGCCGACGCCGTCGACCCCGAGTGCTACACGGCGTCGAATGGCGCCGACTACCGCGGCTTTGTCAATCGGACGGTCTCCGGCCACGCCTGCCAGGAGTGGTCGGTGCAGCACCCGCAGACGCATCGCTTCGCGGCGTACGCCCACCCAGCCGACGGGCTGGGCGCACACGCCTACTGCCGCAACCCCGACGGCCGCTCGGACGGGCCATGGTGCCTCACGACCGACCCGAGCCACCGATGGGACGTGTGCGACGTGGGCGAGGCGCAGCCGCGCTGCGAGCCGAGCATGGCGCGCCTCCACGGCAACGCGTCGCAGCAGGGCTACCTGCTCGAGCTGACCGCCGACGTGCCGCACCAGTTCGGCTACGGCGTCACGACGCTCTTCCCGCCGCAGCGCGCGCCTCGCACCGTCTCCTCCTTCCATCTCGACTTTGACGCGTACATCGGCCTCTACCGGGACCACCGGGGCTCGTCGCCAACGGGCGGCGGCAGCGGCCTGTCTGTCTACTACGGGCCGCCGCTGCCAGCAGGCGGTGTGCCGAGCGACGCCGACCTCGCCACCGACGGCTCGCTGCTCGTGCGCTTCGTCACCCGCAACGAGTTTGGCACGCGGGCGCGGCAGCACATGAGCGTGCTGCTCTGCGGCGTCGAGGTCTTCGACGTCGCCGTCGAGAGCTTCCGCAGCAACGCCCTCGTGCCGGTGCGCCTCAGCCTCGACGGGCAGGTCGTCTCGGTCACGCACAACGGCGTGCGGCTGCTCGAGGGGCTCACGCTCCACCTGCTGCGCCCCGCCGCCGACTGGCAGCTCGCCTTTGCCGGCACGACCGGCGCGCTCGCCGACGCGCACCTCGTCGACAACGCGCGCGTGACGCGGCTCTCGGGCAACCGCGGCGCGCTGGTGCCGGTCGAGGTGACGCTCAACCTGCAGGACTACACCGACGTGCGCATGCCGTACCTGTACTACGACTCGCCCGTGCTGAGCGCCGCGAGCCCCGCGAGCGGGCCCGTCGACGGCGGCACGCGCGTGCTCGTCCACGGCGCCGCCTTCGTCCTCGGCCCCGACCTGCGCTGCCGCTTCGGCGAGCAGCCGGTGCCCGCCTCGCTCGACGCCGCTTCCGGCGCGATGGCGTGCGTCACGCCCGCCAACATGAATGCGACCGATCCGACGCTGCTGCGCGTCTCGCTCAACGGGCAGGACTACACGCCGTCGGCGCTGCCGTTTGCGCCGTACGCCACGCCGAGCGTCGCCGCGCTGTCGCTCGACCACGGCCCGACGGGCGGCGCCACGTCGCTCGTCGTGCGCGGCGCCGGGCTGGAGGCGGGCGACGACGTGCGCTGCCGCTTCGGCGACGCAGCGCACACCGTCTTCGGCACGCAGGTCGGCGAGGCGAGCGGCGGCGTCGCGGTGAGCTGCGTCTCGCCGACGCTCGAGCACTCGCCGCTGGTGCCGGGCGAGGAGCGGCGCGCGATGCCGCTCGAGGTGAGCCTCAACGGCCAGCAGTACACGACGTCGGCCGTCAACTACAGCTACTACCGGCCGAGCCTCGTGGCGCTGCTCACGCCCGACAGCAGCTGGGCGCCGGGCGGCGTCGAAGTCGTGCTCTCGGGCGGCGACTTTGTGAGCAAGAGCGTCGACGGCCGCTTCCGGTGCCGCTTCGGCGCCTCCGCGGTCGACGCCACCGTCGTGGCGGAGGGCGCGCAGGTGCGCTGCCTCGCGCCGTCGGCGGCGCTCGCCGGCGCGCAGAGCACGCTGGCGCTCGACTTTGGCGCGAGCCCGACGATCCCGGAGGAGGCCTTCACGAGCCGCGCCGAGGAGGAGGGCTACCAGCTCGTCGGCTCGGCGCAGCTGCTCGCGCGCGGCGCCGTGACGCTCACGCCCAACGACTACCACCAGGTGGGCTCGCTCCTGATCAGCTCGCGTCGGCTGCCGCTGCGCAGCGAGGCGCGGCCGCTGCTGAGCAGCTTCCGACTCGGCTTCGAGGCCTACCTGGGCGACGGCTCGGGCGGCGAGGGGCTCAGCGTGTGCTACGGCGAGCTGCCGGGCGGCGCGCCGTTTGGGCGCGACGGCGTCTCGCACGGGCTGTGCGTGCGCTTCGTCACGCAGGGCGAGTGGTCGGTCGACGAGTACGACCTCCGCGACGTGAAGCGGCGGCGCACCAAGCCGGTGCTGCAGCACTCGATCGAGCTCGTCTACGGCGGCAAGCTGCTGCAGTCGGCCGACGTCAAGGAGCACGGCGCCGTCGACGATCTGCGGCTCCACGAGTGGGCGCCGCTGCTCGTCGAGTGCACGGCGGCCGGCCTCGTGAGCGTCGCGTACAACGGGCGCGACTTCTTTGCCAACGTGCGCGTCGACGGCTACGCGCCGACCGACGCGTGGGAGTTTGGCATCGGCGCGAGCACGGGCGCGTGGACGGACTCGCACCGCGTCGCGCGCGTGCGGCTGCAGCTGGGCGCGCTCGTCGACCCGAGCGACGTGCCGCTCGAGCTCACCGCCAACGGCCAGCAGTTCTCGACGGCGCGCCTCGCCTTCACCTACTTCCCCACGCCCGCCATCTCCTTCATTCGGCCCGTGAGCGGCCCGCTCGCCGGCGACACGCTCATCGCGCTCGCCGGCTCCGGCCTGACGCGCGGCCACTCGTACCACTGCGCCTTCAACGGCACGAGCGTCGCCGCCACGTACGTCGAGGACTCCGCCCTCGTCGGCACCGTCTCGCTGCCCGGCCGCAGCGTCCGCTGCCGCTCGCCGCCGCAGCCGACCGCCGGCGTGGCCGACGCCGCCGACGCGCCGCTCGCGGTGTCGGTCTCGCTCAACAGCCAGGACTACTCCGAGCCGACGACCGCCGCCATCTTCGTCGCGTACGCGGCGCCGCGCGTGCACGCGCTCCTGCCGCCCGGCGGGCCGACGGCGGGCGGCACGCGGGTGCTCGTGCTGGGCGAGGGCTTCCTCGGCGGCGACAACACCACGCGGCTCTGCCGCTTCGGCGGGTGGGGCACCGAGACGGCCGCGCACGTGATCAACGACACGCGCCTCTCGTGCGTTGCGCCGGCGGCGGCGGCGGGTGCCGAGGGTGCCGAGGGTGCCGAGGGCGGCGTGCGCGTGTCGGTCTCGCTCAACGCGCAGGACTACACGGACGACGCCGTCAACTTCACCTACCACGCGCCGACGCGGCTCGACGCGCTCGCGCCGCCCGCCGGCCCCGCGCAGGGCGACACGCTCGTCACACTCAGCGGCGCCTTCTCGGCGCTCGGCTCGAGCTACCGGTGCCAGTTTGCCGACGACGAGCCGGTCGTGCCCGCGACGCGCCAGTCGGCGAGCGAGCTCACGTGCCTGACGCGGCCGCTGCCCGCCGGCACGACGTACAATCTCGAGGTGACGCTCAACGGCGACGACTACTCGGCGCCGCTCGCGTCGCCCTTCAGCGTCTACGCGCTGCCGATTGTGACCGACCTCAGCCCGACCTCCGGCCCCGTCATGGGCGACACCACCGTCTCTCTCACCGGCGACGGGCTGGCGGGCGGCTCGCGGCCGCAGTGCGCCTTCAACCTGACGCTGGTCGCCGCCACCGTCGTGAGCGACGGGCGGTGGCTCTGCCTCGCGCCGCCGTCGCTCGACGGCGCCGGCTCGCTCGCGGTCTCGATCAGCATGAACGGCCAGCAGTTCACCCACCTCGCGCTCTCGTTCGAGCAGTACGAGGAGCCCGCCGTGCTCAGCCTCAGCCCGCTCGTGGGGCCGACGCTCGGCGCCACGACGGTGCTGCTGCACGGCGACCACCTGCACGGCGGCTCCGAGCGGCTGTGCCGCTTCGGCGCCCTCGCGGGGCCGGTGCCGGCGGTGCCGCTGGGCGATGGCTCCGTCAACGCGACCTGCCTGATGCCGCCGTCGGCCGCGGGCTTCGCGCCGCTTGCCATGACGCTCAACGGCCAGCAGTACGTCGCGCAGGCGCCGTGGCTGGAGACGGCGCAGTTCGAGTACCTCGCACCGATCGAGCAGCTCTCCGTCAGCCCCGCGAGCGGCCCCACGGACGGGTCGACGCTGCTGCGCATCGCCGGCGCCGAGCTCGCGCCGGGCGTCCACTACCTGTGCCGCTTCGGCATGGCCGACGCGCCCAACTCGCCGTTCTCGACGACGCTGGCGATCGTCGACGCGGCGGTGAGCGTGAGCAACGCCTCCGAGCTCGAGTGCACGGCCCCGCCGGCGCTGCCCGCCGGCACCGTCTCGCTCGAGATTGCGCTCAACGGCCAGCAGTTCTCGAATGCGTCGCTGCTCTACGCCGTCTACGACGCGCCCTCGCTGCTCAGCCTCAGCCCCGCCAGCGGCCCCACCGACGGCGCGACGATCACGACGCTCTCTGCGTCGGGGCTCGGACCGGGCGTGCACTACCAGTGCCGCTTCGTCGCGGCGCCGGCCAACCCGCCGTCGATCGTGGTGCCGGCGGTCCTGACGGGGCCGGCGGAGTCGCTGACGCTCGTCTGCGTCACGCCCGCCGCGCTGGCCGGCTGGTCGACGACGCAGGTGCAGGTGTCGCTCAACGCGCAGCAGTTCACCGTCGCGGGGCTCGGGTTTGCCTTCTACGCGCCGCTCGGCGTGTTGGCGCTCAGCCCGAGCACGGGGCCGGTGGGCGGCGACACGCGCGTCCTCGTCACGGGCGCCGGCTACCTCGACACGTGGCAGCTGCAGTGCAGGTTCAACCAGGCCGTCGTCAACACGACCCACCTGGCGTCGTCGCAGCTCGCGTGCGTCTCGCCGCCCGAGTCGACCGCCGGCGTGCGCAGCCGCATGAGCTTCAACTTCTCGGCCGCCGCCGAGGCGGGGCGGCTCTTCGGCGTCGCCGCCGCCGACGGCGATGGCGCGGTTTCTCTGACCGACCAGACCTTCCACGCGGCGGGCGCTGCGATCTTCGACCTCGTGCTCGACCCGCCGATCATCGCCGCCGCCGCGCCGTGGGAGCCGTCGTCGCCGTCGGTGCGCTCCTTCGAGGCCAGGTTCCGCCTCGCCATCGCGCCGCGGCGCGACGTGCCGTGCCACCACTGCGAGCCGTCGGAGGCGGCGGCGCGCGTCGTCGGCGACGGCGTCTCGTTCAACTTTGGCGACGTCGCGCTCGGCCTCGTCTCGGAGCGCGGCGCCGGCCACGGGCTGCGCGTCCTCTTCCGCACCTACACGCACGACCGGCTCGAGGTCTACCTCGCCAACCAGCTGCTGAGCAACACCAGCCTCGACGCGCCGATCAACGCGACGGCCGACGTGTCGGTCCTCGTCACCAACCGCCAGCTCACCGTCAGCCTCGACGCCCAGCCGCTCGTCGCGCTGCTCCCTCTGCCCACGTGGCAGCCCGAGCCGCACTGGCGCGTCGCCTTCGGCGCGCGCAACGGCGCGTCGGCGGCGCGTCAGCAGATCTCGGCGCTGAGCTTCGTCGCGTCCGAGTTCGACGACCTGGACGAGGTGGCGCTCGAGGTGACGGCCAACACGCAGAACTTCACGCGCGACGTGGTGCGCTTCGCGTACCGCGCCGTGCCGCTCCCCGCGAGCATCGAGCCGCGCACCGGCTCCGTCCTCGGAGGCACCAACTTCACGCTGGCGGGCGTGGCGCTGCGCGGCGGCTCGGACAACCGCATCACGCTGGGCAACACCACCGTGCACGCCACGTGGGCCTACGACGACGTCTACACGATGAGCATGGCCGGCACGCCGGTGCGGGTGCGCGAGGTGGGCGACGTGCTGCTGGGCACGGCGCCGCCGATGCACTCGACTGGCAACACCAGCGCCGTCGTCGACGTGCGTGTCGGGCTCAATGCGCAGCAGTTCACGGGCGGGCTCGTCTTCGGCTACTTTGCCGACCCTGAGCTGCACGAGCTGAGCCCCAACACAGGCCCCGTCACCGGCGCGACGCTCGTGACGCTCAGCGGCACCGACTTCAGCGGCGGCTCCGTCTACCGCTGCCGCTTCGGCCCCACCCTCGTCGAGGCGACCCTCAGCGCCGCGACCACGCACCAGCTGCGGTGCCGCGTCCCGCCGCTGCCCGCCGCGCCGCACGTCGTCGAGGTGACGCTCAACGGGCAGGAGTTCAGCTCGTCGGGCCTCTCGTACGGCGTGTACGAGGCGGCCGTCGTCGCGCCGCTTCCCACGGGCCTCTCGCCGTCGAGCGGCCCCCTCGACGGCAGCACGCACGTCAGGGTGAAGGTGCTCGACGCCAACGTGACGCTTGGCTCGCACTTCCTCTGCCGCTTCGGCGGCGGCAACGCGAGCCTCGGCGACCCGACGGTCGTCAACGCGACGATGGTCGCCGACGACAACCGTCTGGACTGCCACGCGCCGCCGACGATCGTGCCCGGCGCCGCGGCACACGACGCCCTCGTCGACGTCTCGCTCAACGGGCAGGACTTCAGCGCGAGCGACGTGGCGTACACCTACTACCCGGCGCCGCTGCCGAGCGAGGCGTGCCCCACCACCGGCCCCGAGCTCGGCGCGACGGTCGTGCGCCTCACGAGCGCCAGCTACGCCAACGGCTCCGACTACCGCGTGCTGCTCGACGGGCACGGCACCAACTACAGCGCGCTCGAGCCGTCGGCGCCGATCGCGGTCGGCCGGATCGAGTTTGTGACGCCGTCGGCCGCGCCGGGCGACGTGGCGCTGCGCGCCGCCCTCAACGCGCAGCAGTACTCGGCGGCGCCGCACCGCAACTTCTCCTTCTACCCGCACCCGTCGCTGGTGCAGATCTCGCCGGCGTGCGGCCCGGAGATCGGCAGCACCCTCGTCGCCGTCTCGGGCACGAGCCTCGCCACGAGCGGCGGCGGCGTCGCCGGCAGCCATCGGCTGTGCGACTTTGGCAACCGCCTCGTCGACGCCGAGCCACTCTGCCGCACCGGCAGCCACCGGCTGTGCGACGACCGGCTGCTCGTCGACGCGAGCAGCCGCAGCAGCGACGGCCTCAGGTGCGTATCGCCCGACGCCGCGCACCTGAACACGAGCGCCGGCGTCCGCGCGTTCGAGGTGAGCCTCAACGGCCAGCAGTACACGTCCGACGCGCTGACGTGGACGTACACCGCCGTGCCAGTGGTCTCGCACATCTGGCCGCTCTCGGGCGAGACGGCGGGCAACCTGATCGTGACGGTGAGCGGCAGCGGCTTCTCCGCCGGGTGCGACCTGCGCTGCGACTTTGTGCAGACCGGCATCGTCCCCGCCTCGTACGACGCGACCACCGGCAGCCTGCTGTGCCAGCCGCTGCCAGGCACCCACCTGCTGCACACGCCGGTCGAGGTGTCGCTCAACGCGCAGCAGTACACGGCCGACGGCGTGATCTTCTTCTACTACACCAAGCACACGATCGACACGGCCGACATGGCCGAGTACCGCGTCTGCCCGAGCCCGTGCACCGAGCCGGGCCCATCGTCGTCGGTGGCGGCGTTGGTTCGGTCGATCGAGTGGGAGCCCCCCTACGGCAACGACACGATGATCGACGTGCAGCCGAGCACGTCGCCCATCTACGGCGGCACGATCGTGACGCTCAAGGGGACGGGCTTCCTCGACCGCTGGACGCTGCGCTGCCGCTTCGGCGAGGACACCATCGTGCAGGCCAACCACAGCAGCGGCAACGAGATCACGTGCGTCGCGCCGCGCATCGACGCGCTGCGTCCCTCGTCGTACCGGGTGGCGCTCGACACGTGGTTCAACGCGACGCCGCCCGCGCTGCTCCTCGAGGGAGGCGCGCGCGTCGAGGGCGGCGTGCTCAAGCTGACCAACAACGTGATGCCCACGCTCAACCCGCCCAACACCAACCCGCGGACGCCGATGTACGCCATCGAGAAGGCCGGCTGGGTGCGCACGCACTTTGCGCCGCCGCAGCAGGAGCTGCACGACTGGGAGGTGAGCTTCGAGCTCTTCGTCGGCGGCGGCACCGGCGGCGACGGCTTCTCGTTCACGTACGGCCACATGGCCAACGAGGCGCTGCTCGACGAGTACGGCGGGCTGACGGCGTACGGCGTGCCGGAGGGCACCGGCTTCCGCGGGCTGATGGTGTCGTTTGTGACGGCGTCCAACTACCTGCGCATCGAGTACCACGATGAGAGCGCCGCGCTGGCGCTTGGCGCCGACGTGCCGCGCGGCGCCGCGCTGGTCGGGCTGTGGGAGCTGCACTCGGACGTGCTGCGCACCGCCGCCTGGACGGGCATCGAGATCCGCTACAGCGCCGCCGACGGCCTCTCGATCGCCCACGACGGCTGGAGCGGCTGGGGCAGCAACTGGGAGAACCGCGAGAACGGCGGCGCCACCACCGCGGGCATCCGGCTGCCCGGCTACGCGCCACAGCGCGGCTGGCAATTCGGGCTGGGCGCGAGCTCGCACCGGTGGAGCGACTACCACTGGGTCGACAACCTGCGCATCGCGAGCACGTGGCTCGTCGACGCGCCAATCGTCCACCCGCTCGCCCTCTCGCAGAACGGGCAGGCCTTCTACGGCGTCGGGCTGAACGTGACCTACCTGGCGCCGCCCGCCATCTCGAGCCTGCTGCCCGGCACCGGGCCCGTCTACGGCGGCACGCACCTCCTCGTGACGGGCGTCAACTTCGCCCACGGCGACAACTACAAGTGCCGCCTCGGCGGCCTCGTCGTCAACGCGCAGGTGCTCAGCTCGAGCACGCTCGAGTGCTACACGCCGGAGTCGCCCGAGCTCGTCAACGACAATCTCGTCCACTTCTCGATTGCGCTCAACAACCAGCAGTACACGACCGACCCCGTGTGGTTCTCGTACCAGGAGGCGTACCACGTCTCGTTCATCAACCCCGACCTCGGCCCCAAGGTGGGCGGCACCACCGTCCTCATCTACGGGTCCAACTTTGGCGGTGGCGACGCCTACCGCTGCAAGTTTGGCGACACCAAGGTGGTCGGCTACCTGTTTGGCGACAAGCGCAACGGCTACTACCTCGAGTGCGAGTCGCCGGTGCTCAACGCGACCGACGTCGAGTACTCGACCGACGTCGTCGTCCCCGTCGAGGTGTCGATCAACAACCAGCAGTTCACCGCCGACGCGGTGCCGTTCAAGTACTATGGCACGCAGCTGCTGAGCGGGCTCGATCCGCCGTCGGGCCCCACCGACGGCGGCACGTCGGTGCTCGTCCAGTTCGACTCGCTCCGCGCCGACGCGAGCACGATCTTCTACTGCGACTTTGGAGGGCGCAACTCGTTCGGCCTGCTCGTCGACGACACGGTCGTCGACTGCCCCTCGCCCAGCACGCTCGACTTTGGCAGCTCGACGCCCTACTCGGGCGAGGTGTGCCTCCGCCTCTCGACCAACGGGCAGGACTACACCAACTGCAAGACCTACATGTACTACCTGCCGCCGCAAATGGCGGTCATCTCGCCGAGCTCCGGCCCGGTCGAGGGCACCACGACCGTCACGGTCACCGGCCAAAACTTTGTCAACGGCTCGCTGTACCGCTGCCGGTTCGGGCTGGTGACGGAGATGCGCACGGCGCTGCTGTACACCGAGGCCTTCTACCACCCCGCCGACGGCAGCATCACGTGCCGCGCCGCCGACGGCGAGGTCACCTTCGGCGGCATCGCGGTGCCGATGCAGGTGAGCCTCAACGGGCAGCAGTACTCCGACGACGACCTCGAGTTCCAGTACTACGTGCCGCCGTCCATGACGGAGCTGAGCCCCTCGACCGGCCCGCTCGACGGCGACACGCTCATCACCATCTCGGGCAACAACCTCGTCTCGGGCTCCGACTACCGCTGCCGCTGGAGCCGCGACAACGTCAAGCACGTCATCTTCGCGACGGCCGACCAGACGGCCGTGCCGCCCGTGGTGCGGTGCGTCTCGCCCGCCGTCGATCGGATCACCGCCATCGACTATGACTTCGAGCTCTCGCTCAACAGCCAGCAGTTCACCGACCTCGCCATCAACCCGATGCGCTGGCGCTTCCACGGCCCGTCGGTGCTCCACGAGTTCAGCCCGTCGTCGGGCCCGCTCACCGGCTTCACCAACGTGACCATCTCCGGCATCCATCTCGGCAACGGCTCCGACTACCGCTGCAAGTACGGCTACAAGGACGGCGCCATGGAGAATCTGCCCGAGCTCATCGTGCCGGCGAGCTTCGACTTTGACACCGGCGACGTGCACTGCGTCTCGCCCGACTCGGCGAGCTTCTACGGCACGCTGCCCATCGAGGTGACGCAGAACGGCCAGCAGTACACGAACGACGGCGTCACGTTCAACTACTACGGGCCCGTGTCCGTCTCGCGCCTGGTGCCGATTGCGGGCCCCACGGACGTCGAGTCGGTCGTCTCGGCGATGGGCGGCAACTTCAATCTCGGCTCCGACTACCGCTGCCGCTTCGGCGACGGGGCGATCGCGACGCGCTTCCCGCTGCTGTCGGACGGCGTGCCCGTGTCCAACGTCCCGGCGGTGCACTTCAACCACTCGCTGCTGCAGTGCCTCTCGCCGCTGGCCAACCTGAGCGGCCCGTTCCCGGTGACCGTCTCGCTCAACGGCCAGCAGTACACCGACACGAGCGCCGACTTCTCGTTCTTCGAGCCGCACCACGTGCTGAGCCTCAGCCCCAACACGGGCTCCGGCCTCGGCGGCACCGTCGTGACCGTCTCGGGCGCCAACTTCGTCAACTTCTCGCACCCGCACCCGATCGAGTGCAAGTTTGGCGCGAGCAAGGCGCACACGCAGCTCCTCGACAACGCCACGCTGCTGTGCATCTCGCCGCCGTCGACGGCGGCCGAGCGGACGCGCGAGGTGAGCTTCGACTTTGCGGACGACGTCGCCTGTCAGTACTACGGCGAGGGCGACGGCGCCGGCCGCGCGTATCCCGGCGGCGTGTGGGGCGTCGACTTTGACGGCACCTCGTACTCGGACGGCAGCACGCTGCTGGGGAGCGCGTGCGTGCGCGCGGGCTTCCTGCAACTCACCGGCGCGCACTACTTCCAGACGGGCTCGTTCGTGTGGGACCTGGGCCCGCGCGACTTCGACATCTCTTGGTTCACGCTCTCGGCCGACGTGTACATTGGCGGCGGCGACGCGCTGATCCTCGGCGAGGACAACGGCGCCGGGATGGGCCTCTCGCTCAGCTTCGGGCCGCTGCCCGACGCGCCGTTTGGCGAGTTTGGCGCGGGCGACGGGCTGCGGCTCTCCTTCATCACCGCCAACACGACGCTGCTCATCGAGAACAACCGCCAGCACCTGGGCGAGGTCCTGCTCGGCAGCGCGCTGCGCGGCGCGCGCCGCTTCGTGCGGCTCGAGGTGGGCTACACGCCGTCGGGGCTCTCGGTGCTGCTCGACGGCGCCGCCTTCGTCTCCGACCTGCCGTGCGACCTGACGTCCAACGCCGGCTGGCAGTTTGGCCTCGGCGCGCGCACCGGGCTGCCCTTCGACGCGCACCTCGTCGACAACGTCAGGGTGCGCACCGGCACCCACCTCTTCTCGGCGGCCGTGCCGGTCGAGGTGACGATGAACCACGACTCGTACACAACCGACACGATCCAGTTCGAGTACCTGCCGCCGCCCGCCGTGTCGCACCTCGACGTCAACCGCGGCCCGGTCCTCGGCGACACGCTGGTGACGGTCCACGGCTCCAACTTCAGCGGCGGCTCGCACACGTGGTGCCGCTTCTCGCAGAGCCTCGGCTCGGTGCAGCACCACCTGCTCAACGACCCGCTCGTCACGCCCAGCACCGTCGACAACGTGACGGGCACGACGATGAAGTGCTACTCGCCGCCCGTCGCGGCATCGACCGTCGCGCTCGAGGTGACCTTCAACGGCAAGGACTACACGAGCAGCGGCGTGCCGTACGACTTCTACCCGGTGACCGTCTCGACGGCGAGCCCCAACTACGCGCCGCGCTCCGTGGGCGCCTTCACCACGGTCTACGGCACTGGCTTCGCCGCGGGCGCCGGCTACGGGCGGTACATCTGCCGCTTCAGCGAGCAGGCCGCCACGCCCGAGGACTGCGCCGCTGGAGCTCAGAAGGAGCTCGCCGGCAACACCGTTGTCGGAGGCGACGGTTTCCGGCGGGGGCTGCACCGTGGGCACACGCCGGCGTACTGCACGGGCGCGCTGCTCCACCGGCACGTGCCCGCCTCGTACGACAACGCGAGCGACACGCTGCTGTGCACGTCGCCGCGCCACAACGCCTCGGGCACCGCGCTCCTCTCCGTCGCGCTCAACGGCCAGCAGTTCTC
>Ga0115006_10000803_pt1 | contig 18142 bp, 21 predicted proteins | sample ArcOceMetagenome_3_FD_88943 | JGI IMG/M metagenome (GOLD analysis project Ga0115006, IMG submission 88943) | Marine eukaryotic phytoplankton communities from Arctic Ocean - Arctic Ocean- Svalbard ARC20M Metagenome | ecosystem: Environmental > Aquatic > Marine > Oceanic | place: Arctic Ocean...
CTAACCCTAACCCTAACCCTAACCCTAACCCTAACCCTAACCCTAACCCTAACCCTAACCCTAACCCTAACCCTAACCCTAACCCTAACCCTAACAAACTTTAGGAACCAGTAGTCGTCTCACTCGACGTCGCTTCGCTCGGATGTATCCTTCCTTCTTTCCCTCACTTCCACCCCCCCAGGATGGTTTTCCCGACAAAATCTCAACACATGCCGGTTCCAGCCTTTTAATCTAAATTATGTTAGTTGAATAACCCTAATCATGACCATTACCATAACAATAACAATAACAATAACCCCAAATAGCCATAAACATAACACTTCTATACAACATAGCTAGTCAACTGGAGTTTCGCACAGTTGTTATATTACATGTCCTGATGGAGATCGTATCCCAATATATTTGAAAATAATTCTTATGACTGGGCTCATGTCCTTACCAGTTTTCAAACCCGTCAAGAAAGTAAAAATCTTGTTGTTCTTTACCTTCACTCGTCGCTTGTTCCCAATTTTGGTGTTGACGTGCTTTAAGATAAGTAGCAGGGTGTACTTAGCCTCCATGACATCGTAGCTCGCTCTACGGCACTTGAGATATCTTAGAATACCCTGGGTGGGATCAGGAATGCCGTCAGGATCCACGTAGTCCACGTTTGTTGGGAATCCGTACTCGTTGGCTTCAGTCCGCAGAAAGGAGCATCCGTAGAAAGCGTATCTCTCCGCCTTCGTGTTTCGGTTAACACAAACCAACTCCAAGTTTGGACAGTCGCGAAACGCTCCTTCGCCAAGGTATTTCACGTTGGGAATCCATGCTGAGTATAGGTTCGTGCAGCACCCGACCCCCCAGTCACTTATTTTTGTGATGTTGTTGCCTTGGATTGTTTTCAAATTTAAACACTGTGAGGAGAAAAAATGATCGAAGCGAGTTGCCAACGGTTGAGATTGTTGCACCCTTCTTGCTCTTGGCTTTATTCCTCCTAGCTCGTCGCTTCATTCCTTTGACTGTTCCTACCTCCATAAAAGCATTCTTGTCAATCTTCTCTATTGTCTGCAATGAGCGAAGGGAATTGCGAGAGGGGGTGGGAGGATGGGTGAGGCGAGGAGCGAAGAGACGAGTGGAAGGTCATTAGTTATGTAGGAAGGTAATTTAATGCTTTTACTGTCGCTTCGATCCAGCTGTCGTTCGTTGCTTTGCTCTAGCCGTCGCTCGTCACTTCCCTTCTCGCTCCCCCTCACCTGCAGGACTGCCCGCTCAAGGAACCTGTAAGCTCCTTGGTCAGCGTCAAGAAGATCGAGTTGTTTGCCACTAAGCCCCTTTAAAGTTGTAAGTCGCTTATCTTGCCATTCCAAGTCCTTTGTACGTTTCCTTTCAAGCACATTTTGCAACTTCTTCCACGTCCCATACTCCTGTCTGAAATATTTCACAGTCACAGTTGTCTGTGGGACTAGGGTCTGCTCCGTCGCAGTTGTCTGCGGGACTGGGGTCTCCTGGCTCAAATCGATTACGAATTCCTCATCGTCAGCCATGCAACCCACAGCCCTTCCCACCTGGCAATTTTTGAGCCACCACCCAAAACCTATTCTACCCCTCTCGCCCAATTACGATGCCGGGTAAGGCCGGAAAGACGTCTTTATTCTCCAAAATGAAGGCCAAAATGCGCTCGTCCTCATCATCTTTCCATGCTTTCGACGAGTATGAAAGTAGGCCGTCTGGATTTGGGGAGGAGAACCCGATGGCTAGACGTACTGCGCCCTCCCAAAATGCCCCCTCGCCGCACCCTCCTCCAGGCCCTTACGTAACACCCCCTATGCCCTCGAATGCCCCCATTCCTGGCCATGAACCATGTAATGGCACCAATGTCGAGCTGGAGATGAAAGATCTTCATGCCTGTAATACGAGAGAGTTGACAAAGCATGACTCGTCTGGGCTTAGGGATACAGTTTCGTCAATACCGAGATTCATAAACCTCGGGGGATCATCTATCCGAAATTTAACATCCTCATTCATCAACCGGGCCTCGTCTCCCCTTAGTAATCCGAGCGATCTCGACTCGATTGACCATGATGCCATGATGCGGGATCCTAATTCTACTTCGTACCATCCCTCGAATTCCCTTCTTCCCATTACAAACGACGCTGCCTGCTGTCCTCCCCCATGTGGCTGCTGTTCTTACTACTACAACCATCCCGAGTCCAAGGTCAAGAAATACACTTGCCGAGGGTGTGTGTACTTTTGGTTGATTTACCTCCTCTTTCTCACCTGGAGCATCTGTGACCTGCTCCCTCTTCTTTTCGAGGACAATCCCGACAACCTCTACAGGCTCAACTTTGTTCGTGTCAACGACGTCTGTGACGCTACTTATCTTCCCTACGACGTCGACGTGGACTTCATGCTGCCTTTCAATGGCGAGCTCGTCCACGTGAACGAAATTGACTTCACAGTCTTCAAGAATAACAATCCGGATAAAATTCCTGGACACATTGACAAGGCGAGGGTAACGTCCTCGTCCTTCACGCCTCTTTGGGACGGCAGCAACATCCTCCGCGGGGGGGATTCCAAGATGGTGTTCGCTTCATCGGCCGTCCTTCACGACCTTGACGTTGCGGGCGAGCTCGCAACCAACATGATGAACGAGGTGAGGCAGAGCGAGGAGCGAAGGCTGGAGCGAAGGGACAGCAGCATACCGGCCATCCCAGATAGCTAATAAAAGATTTCTGTTCGTCGCTTCGCTCCTCGCACCTCGCCCTTCGCCCATTATAGTATGACTTCCAGGCCATCACTTCCCTCAAGGTGCCGATTTTCACCGCAAGGCTTATGTTTCCCATATGGTACACTACTGAGGTGGACATTTACTACACCTGCGGGTTCTCCGATGTCGACTCGTACGGAAAGGAGTGCAACAGCAATTGGAGTCTCACAAAGAAGAGGTGAGTCGGAGCCAAGAGCGATGGAATGCTAGGCGGATAACCTTTCAGTGATATAACTAATGACCTTGCGCCCCTCTCCTCACTAATCTAGCTTGAGCTGTGAGTACGTGTGTCAGTTCGAAGACTATCCAATTCGTCCCATGAAGTACTGGTACCCGTCCTTGTACGCCGAGGACCATGGTGTCGATGCTGAAAACTTTGCCATTCCTGATGCCAAGGATGCAGCCGGATGCGCCCCCCCGACATCCTCTAGACGGCGGAGGCTCCATCGCCAGCTTTTGTCTCCCTCTTCCGCCCCCTCCTTATTCCCCTCCTCCACCTCGACCTCTTCCCCCCGTCGCTCTCTTTCTTCCTCTTCTGCCTATTACCCCGACTACACGCTCTCCATGGACCCTTTAGATCCAAAGTATGAGCTGCAAAAACTCTGGCAGGAAAACCGTTACTGCGATGCCTATAAATCGTTCTGCTCGTATTCCGAGGTGATTCGTTCAGTTGAGGTGTGGTCTGACACCGATGATGTTGTGGCAGAGATTCCTACGAGGTCAAATATGGTCACCCCCAACATTACGATGCTCCTAGGTGAGCTTCCCATTATCGCCACCGTGCCTCCTCTAGACCTCGATATTTTCTATAGCAACCTCGACATCCTCCCCGATGCTCCGAACTCCCCCGTCTTCACCAAGGACAGGATGGCCAAGGCGAGGTCCCATACGATCCAGAAGACGACAGACTGGGAGATTTCTTTCGCTGCTGATGCCTTCATAGCCGGTCCCGAGGGAAGCGAGGGGACGCCAACGCCCGGCCAGCTCAAGGATCTTCAAGACAGTATAGATGACTTCCTCTCCCTCAATGACATGTTCGTCTACGTAAGGGGAAGCCAGAACAGTGAGGTGAGATCGAGGGCTGGCGCGAAGCGACAGCAGCATATCGCTCTCCACTATAACATGACAGCGGCGCCTTGGAGCGGAGCGACGAAAGCGGCTGTTCAAGAAGAAGTCTTCTCTACTCTCGCTTCGCTCGCACCCTTTAGCTCGTCGCTTCGTTCCTCGCACATTTCACCCACCACTATATTTAACAAAATTCTGCTCTTCGCTCCGCTCATCTCAGATCGAGGAAACTTGCGACCTGCAAAAACTCATTGCTAGAATGCCCCCCATGAGGATCATGATGTACTCGAACCTGACCCAAGAACTAGTGTGTGAGGCTTCGGGTGATCCCTCGGAAGATCAAGTTGACGATTCCTCTGTCTCTCCCTCTCCTTCGCCCCCTTCTCCCCCCTCGAATGCCACAAGGCCGCCTCCTACGACTGCGTGCCCCTTCGGGACTTGTCTCAAGTACAAGCAGATTGAGCAAGACCCTTTCTACATGACAAGAATAGGTGAGGCGGAGTGAGACGACCCTAACGGAGTGAGACCTAGTGTTATGTCTAACGGACCCTCTTCTCGCTTCGCTCGCAACCCCCTTCTCTCCTCGCAGATTTGCTCTCTGTGGAACCCCCCTCAATATTTGCCCTCGCCAACTTCTCCCTCAATCTCCCATTCCTCGTTTACGGGGACATTCCCACAATAGTCATGGACGTCAACAGCGGAAACGATCCTTTCTGTGTCGTCGAAATTTCTCCCTTCCAATTGGAGAACAAGGGCAACGAGGCAAACCCAAATATTCCAACTTTCGCGCACGTCAATTTGACCGTCGTTGACAGTCGCATGTTCATGGATAAGATGGCGGCCATGAACAGTATTGACGAGGTTAGATTGGACGAGGAGCGAAGGACGGAAGGCTGGACGGAGAGCTGGAGCGAAGCGACAGCTAGAGCTATATCTAACACACTATCCTCTCGCTTTGCTCATCGCAGATGGAGCTCTGGGTCTCTGGTTCCAACACGGTGGGATTAGACTCCCCTTACTTCTTCTCTCTACTCTCCACAATGATGAAGGGCTTCACCCTCCCTGTCGGTGATCTGATAACTAACGCCACTGCAGCCGGTGGATCCGGTTCTGTTGCGCCCGCACCAGCGCCAGTCCCCGTCGTCCCCATTCCTGCTGACTTACCTCCTCCTCCCAAGCCATTCTTAAACTTTAATATGGATTCCTCTCCGTCCTCTGTCGTGATGTCAATATCGGCACTTCTCTCCTCATCGTTCTTCCCTTTGCCAGTGGCATTTTCGACCCGCGATCTTGTCTTCTCTTTCAACGACGACCTCGCTGAGGACACCTGCGGAACCTTCAGCATTCCTGGCCCGGTGCCTCTCAAGGCTTTCTGCTCCTTCACCTTAGACCCCGGATATTGTACATATGGTGGCGATAACTATATCAATATGAGCCTCAGTGTCGCAGGGAACCAGGGGGACTGCCTTAGGAACATGATCCAAAACGTCACTGAACAGAAAATGGGGAAAATGTCCCACCCAGTGTCGCTTGTCGACGGTGAGGTCACGTACCCTGACCATTGGCACATGAGCCCTACCCTCGTAGCATCTTCTACTGTTTTAGCAGACTGCGAGTCGGAAATTGTCCTCTCGTGTCCGTCCAGCGCTGCCTCTGACGCCAAAGAGGCCGTCGCTTGCCTTACAGATCCTCAGACGGTTACGCGTCCGCAACAAGCCTGCTCCGATGCACTGCTCCGGAAGGGAACAATCTCTGCTGAGCTTGAAGACATATGGGATATTGCGCACATGATGCAAATGTACAACTTCAAGAAGGTGAGATCGGACAAAGAGCGAAGGACGGAAGGCTGGGCGGAGGGCTGGAGCGAAGCGACAGCTAAAGCTTCATCTAATCTACTTCCCTCTCGCTTCGCTCATCGCAGAAGGAACGTATCCCCTACACCTCTGCCTGCGAGGCTCCTTGCCCCTACTCAAACCCGGAACACTGGTACTTCGTCGCCCCTGACGACGAACCCCTTTTCCCCTCGGCCCCGTCAGTCGCCCCCTCGGCCTCCGTCTCAACTCCTAGTCCACCTTTTAAGCTTTCGGCCTTCAACTTCAACAATTTTATGACCGTCGATGACCCCCTAGACATGGACTGCATTCTAGAAGCATATGAGGGTCTTAGGACGTTCAAGACTTCACACTGCAAAGGCTTGGATGAAATGTCCTTTGACCTCTCTTTAGGGGTTGAGGTCTTTGTCGGAATGCAATCTCTGACCGACGATATTGACTTTGACTTCGCCCTCAACTCGCTTTCGGTTGTGATTCAGTACGTAAACTCTTCCGCGTCGGTAACGGCCCTTAGAGAGCCCACCCTCGCCCGCCTGAGGCTAAAGGACCTTACGGCAATCAACGATCTGAAAAGGGGGCTTGGTGGGGGTGCGAGGAACATCTCCTTCAATGCTTACAACGTAGCTCGGCTCGCAGAATTTGTCGGACAGCAGAACGAAGAGACCATCAGGATTTACTTCGACGAGGACCTCGAGGAGGGTGATATGCTCTCCTCTATCCTCTCGCTTCCTGCTTTTGCCATGACTTTCGACCCCCCCAATGTCACTCGGATATCTGATTTCGCTGACTTTGAGCTTGAAGTCGGCTACCCAATGGTCATTTGTCCGCCCGGGACCACCTCTTCCAATTGCTACATTGTCAACAACCTGGATATCCAAACCACTGAAATTTGGGGGGGCGAACTTGCTGACCAGTCCACAGTGTTCGCCAACAATGGCGATACCCTGAGTGTTTTCGGAGAAGGCTACTACCAGAGGTCCGCAGGCAGCGACGCTTTCACTGACCCGAGTGTTATGAAAGTCGTCCTTCGACAAATCAGCGGAACTTCCACGGCAGACAATGTTGTGTATGACAACTCGCGCGCGGATAACTTCCCTGTCCGGTGCTCATCAATCGCGTCCTCTGGTTCCGATGAGACTCTTGATTCCACTTCTTCAACCGTCCTCACAGTATCCTACACGTTGCCTGAAGGAAATCAGCACGTTGGGCTTTACGATGTCATGGCCACAATTTCGAGTGACTATTCCGGCTGCGATGAGCATTACGCGTCGGCCTTCGGTTCCTCTAACGATGGGGTAAAGATTGTAAGTCAGGTGGCCATCCTCTCCACTTTCGACTCTGACGAGGATGGCAATGGTGATGGGAGCTTTCCTGCGCCCCCGGGCCCCTCAAACCCAGCGATTGAAACTTCAAGGAATCATTCCAGGCCTCTTTCGACGCTCGCGATCGAGTTGAACTCAACGGTAAGCAACGTAGGCCTCTACAATCACCTTGAGTTTGACAAGTTTGACTCCTCTTGGAGGCTAGAGGTGCCTGCCCTCGACCTTGAACTCGTCAACATACCATTGGTTGGTGTCGTGCCGGATGTTCCCGAAGAAATCTCCAACGCCATGGATGATTGCCATAACAACGGTGGAGACTGCTCCATTCTTGACATGGCACAATCTGAAGTTCATGTTGACGGCATGAACAGTTTCCCTACATTTGGCAGCATCCGTGCAATCGTTGCCGATGACGGCACTACCGATCTCTTCAACCAAGTAGTCAATGAGGGTCTAGGAGGCAAGCCGGTCGGTCTGAGTTTGCAGGGCATTGCTGGAGAGCGCCCCTTCAAGCTGAAGTTTGTTCCTTTCCGTGTGCCCCAGTCTGCCCGATCACTCGTCGATACCTCCGGCGATGATAGCTCGAGCGGAGGAGGTAGGAGGAAGGTAAGGAGCGAAAAATAAAATACCAAATAGTGGTCTCTCTCCCAAACCAAATGCTAACCTCCTCACTTCTCGCTCCGCCCCCCGCAGCTACTCCATGGCCTTGTCAAGGAGCAAAGCCGCCGTAACTTCCGTTCGCGGGAACAAATATCGGAGGAGGACGTTTTTGATGCCGTATCTGGTTTTGATTTGATAGACCCTTGGCTCCGCAACACATCGATCTACAAAAAGACCGATATTGCCCTTACAGGGGTCGAGCTTTTGATCCTATCGACCCTCAACACTTCGTTTGACACCCACTGGAAGGATACTGATGAGCCCTTCCTCTTTTACACCGAGACTCTGACCAACTTCTCCACTGACATTTTTCAGGACCTCTTCTCGATTGATTTGACCCTACCCACCATTTCATTCGAGACGTCTGTTGCCCTCCAAGGATACAACTTTTCCAACGACGAAGACTGGCACGGGTTCGGAGAGGTTGACAATACCGAACTAGAAATGACTCCATTTGCGGAGTTGAGGATGTTTGGAGGAACTTGGAGTAGTAATGACCCGTTTGCACTCATTAGACAGTCGTGGATGATGATTAACAACACGTTAATCGACCGAGGGCTCGGCGAGATTGTTTCGAGGAACCAAAACATGACATTTAGGGCTCAGGGCGCACCGGGAGGTGACACTCTCCTAGAAAGAATGCTGCGGTACGTAAGGTTTGACTATCTATTTCCCGCGCTGGCTGTCAACAGGACTGCTTCCGGCGATCTCGGTGCGCTTTCGACGGTCACTCTCCCCACCCAGACAGGTGGGGTCGTTTTCCAGTTCCTCAACATGGGCAGTGCAGACGCGAGTCTTCCATCAAATTCACGCGTCGTCGCCAGTCCCAATAATATGCAAGTCTCTGGGGAGTTCCGCAGGTTAGAGGAGGCTGGCTGTACCAACTGCCTCGTCCAAGTTCATCTCGGTTTCGTTGACAGTTTAGGCATCTCCAGGTCCCAATTTCAGTGCGTTTACCATGGCGACCCCGACGAAGAAGGAGACATCGTCTACACCTTCTCTGGGACACTCTCGACGCCCAGTGAAAATGGTGACTACTTCCTCGTCGCAGTGGTTGTCTTTGACTACTCTTGCAGTGCCAGCTTCAATGTCGGGGTCGTTGGCAAGGCGGCCAGTGGCAAACGAGTCGGTAGCCTCAGAGTCGAAGGGGGCGGACGTCGCCTTTCGAACATCCTGTCGCATCCTAAGGCTATCAGCGCCTGCGATCCGCCCAAGACCATCACCAATGGCTCCGCGACCTTTTGCATCCAGCAGGGTTCTGCTTGGGTGACCCTAAGCTCCTCCCAGCCACAACCTCATGTTCGACTTCGCATTCTCGACGATATAAAGAGTCAGGATCGAAGGATCGACGGGGAAGAAGGAGGGGGGGAGGGTACCTATAAGGGGACTGAAGGCCTGCGTGTCGTTGGTGGACTCTACTCCGACGAGAACTCGATAGCCATCAACTCCACCATCAATGTCTGGCCGCACATCTATGCCAACGTTCCGGTTGATTTCCACATGGGAGCCATCAGCCTGGACTTCTTTGATGTTGCCCGAAATACCAAGCTGCTTGACTTTGTTTTGGATGAGATTGACATGCCCGCGGCACTTGGAGGGAAGATATTCTTTGAGCTTACTGCGAAGGGGGAGAAGGTGAAGAATAGCCTCACTGACTTCATCGAGGATCTCTTTGATCCCACTGTAAATTCGAGAAAGATCAAGGTGTCCGTGCGGGGGACAATGAAAGGAAGCTTGGGAACCCGGGACATCAGCTTGGGCGTGATTGTCAGTCAGGCAGCCGGAAGGGGGTACTTTGATATTCAGGAGCAGAGTCTCAGGAGAATGTTGAGGACCAAGATGATGGAGGTTCTCCGTTACTACCTGCCCATGATCCCTGAGGAAGCCGGTGCACCCGAAGAGCTCGAAGACAACCCCTTCGACGTGGTCCCTGACACTTCGAATCCCTTCAGATCTCTCATTCGGATTTTTGAGGATGATGAAACATCCGATCCTGATGATGATCCTTACGGTGGATCCATTGCCAAGGTTGACATCATTGGAGGGTCCTCGATCGGTTCTGACGTTCGTCTGCCCTGTGTTGTCGATTTTGCCTGTCCCCCGCTATCTGAATCTGAGTTCGGGGCGGCCACAGACGTCCTTGTCATGGCAGAATATTCCTTTATAATCCCCGGGGGGCTTGAGGTTCACTTTGATATTCCCGAAATCTCCCTCGATGTCGATTGCTGTGTGTATACCAAGCTGCTCAGTGTCACTCTTGCCTCTGATACCATTTCCAACGCCCAGCTGGACAGGCCCTTCATTGGGATAACCAAGATTGAGATTGATGACGCTGAGCTCATGTACCAGTCCTTCACCTCCATCGGCACAACATTTGCCCCAGTTTACCGCATTCACGGGAACCCAAACGGTAACATGCTGAGCAAGATCATCAGCACCGTGGAATTTAAGTACGACATGACGCCCAACACTGGCCAAAACATGATGTGCAAGGACGACACCTGGATCACTTACAATCAGCTCGAATGTTACAAGCTATTTGCGTCCCCAACGAAGACTTATTCTGACGCTCAGTCGGCCTGCGAGGTTGAGGGGGGCAACCTTCTCCACATCGTTGACGAGGACATGAACAATTGGATAAGCACCGAGATTTTCATGTCGTCGTCTGTTGCCTCGGCCTTCGTTGGCCTGGATGACCAGATCGTTGACGGGGTATGGAGATGGGAGAACGACGGGACGACGGGGGGGTTTACAAATTGGGACTCCAATGCCCTTTCCAGCTCGGGGAACTGTGCCCTGCTCAAGGACGATGGCCTCTGGACTCCAGCTTTGTGCGCCACCGCGGCCTCTTACATCTGTGAGGTTGACGCGATCCCCTGGAGCACCCCTGGAACCCCGGCCGCGACCGTTTCTCCCTCGCCCACTCAGGCCCCCACGAGTTTGGATGAGGTCTGCCCTGCCCTGGTGCCCGAGGGTTCCAACAGTATCGCTGCCGTCAACTCCTGGATCACCTTTTTTTACCCCACGAAGTGTCAAGGGACGTGGAGGCTGTCAGAGACCGATACCGAGAACGCCTACTTTGAAATCGTCTGGCCTGGCGTCGCCCTTCCTGTCCAGGTTCTTCTTCCGACTTGCAGCATAACCTTGACCTATGAAGGAATTGAGGTCGCTACGATCACCCCGGGTAGCACCAACGATTTGGTCTTCCAGAACGACGGTACGACTGCCTTCCTAAAGGTTCACATCTACGGAGATCCCGCCCTCGAGAACGTTATTTGCATGGGGCAAGACTACGTTGAGGACAAGACAAAGTGCCAGCTCGCCAAGATGATCGATACTCTTCTCAAGGGAGCGATGGAAACTGGTGGCCCTCTTAGCTTGGGCATTGTCATCAAGTACGACCACCCCTTTGAGGAGTATGGTACTCAGGCCATCAAACTTGATATCAGCTTATTTCAAGAGGCGGCCCTCTCGAGGCCGCAGCCCGGGCAAGATAGCGTGATCGTAGATCCTACGAGGGCCCCCACCCCTGCAAACAGCTACTGTAATGTCAAGTTCGACGAGATTGACAGTCAGGAATTGCTTGGCTCTGGGGTGACGGTCAAGAGGACAGATTACATGGGAAATTGCTGCAACGAGTGCGCAAATGACTTTGTGGAGATCTACAGTGACGTGTCAGTGGACGCCACATCCAGCGCCTTGAATAGTTGGGACGTTTTCTGGAACGGGGTCACCCTCTACCTCAAGGTAGAGATCTGCAACGTGTTCCCCTTCCCCATTCAGGCCAGCAGGCTCAAGGCTGACGCCAGTTTCATGGATCAGGACGGATGTCAGTTCAGCTGGATCCCCGGGGGCACTCACGACGCCAAGGAAGACGTTTCGATAGCTGAGGGGGTCGTCTGGTCAGACGAGGTTAACCCCTTGGTCGTCCCTGCTGGCGTTTGCATGTACACCCCGATGATTGAAATAAACGCACCTGTCACTCTTGAAATTGTAACAAGGCTCGCTGATGAGGCCATGTACAAGCGCAGGCTGTGCCTGACTATCAAGAATATGGTCGTGGATATGGGCTTGGGGAGCGCTGACGAGAACGCCGCCGTGTTCAAGTGGACCCAGCCGTTGGACCTCAAGAGAATCAGCACCCTAGGGTTCAACGACTGCGTCAGGGTGCCAACGTGTGAGAACGTTGTGGGAGTCAAGGTTGAACAGAACTTCGACTCCAGCATGTGGAGCGTGAACAGGTGAGGGGGGGTGAGGAGCGACGGACGGGAGGAGCGAAGTGACGACCGTATACTACTATACTACAGCACAATAACTAATAACTTTCCACTCGTCGCTTCACTCGTCGCAGCCCGGGGGGGGAAGTTTCCATTTCGAGCTCGTCCAACATGAGGCTGCACTGGGCGAGTGGACCCCAGGGTTCGTCGGCCTTTCTCTTGCAGCAGCACAATATGCTCGACGACTGGCAGATTGACTTTACGGTCAAGGTCACCAAGAGCAATTCGTGGGGAACGCACGGCGGCCAGTTCGGTTTCGTCGCTCAGAACAAAGGAGCGACGGAGATAGGTAGTACCGACGCGTTCAGCGGGTTGGGCGCTGGAAGCTTAGGGGTCATATTTGACGTTTGGGACGACACGGGCAAGGTGTTCAAAAATGGGGGGGTGGACGAAACCGCAAACCAGATCGGCAGGACGGACGACGTTGACGACGTCACGAACGGCCAGTTCAACTCCTACAGGGTCACTTACAATGCCTACCACAAGGTCCTAGCCTTCTACTTCAACAGCGGAACGGAGATTGTGTCGACAATGGCACCGAAGATGACGATTCAGGAGGACCTCAACACGGTTTTCACGACGAACCTGGGTTACGCATGGATAGGATTTGGGGTCAGGGTAGGGTCCGGAAGCTGGACCCGCATAGAGACATCCAGCTTCAAGTTAAGCAGCGTCAAGACTTCCATCGCCCACTCTAGGATCGAGGAGGACAAGCTCGCTCTGCCCATATCCGGCTCCTTCGTTGTCGATGCCAAGGGCTCGTGTGGGACTTACAGGTGAGACGGGCTGGAGCGAAGTGACAGCGCGATGAGCGAAGCGAATCTCGAAAAGAGTTAGGATAAGGGATGACGAGGAGCGAAGCGACGAGCAGAAGGTCGTTAGTTATAGTGCGAAGCAAAGAGCTTGTAGTTTTTTATATGCGTTATGCTGTCGCTACGCTCAAGCCCAAAACTAACAACCTTCCGCTCGCTCATTGCAGATTCAGCGGGGGGGACCTCTGGGTCATTGTCCTCAAGAACGAGGCCGCTGGAGTCGAGTACAACGTTCCATCCTCCGGAATAGCCGATCTCGGCACCGGAAGGTACACTGTCACCTACAGCCTCCCGATCGCCGGAGATTATGTCGTCTGGGCAAGCTTGAGCAACGATTTTAGTGGAGAAGGTCAAGGGCAGCTCGAAATTGGGTCGTTTACCGCGTCCTAGACGGCCATGGCGATAGGAGAGGAGGCGACGATATACTGTAGTAATTTTGTGCAATAATTAATACGAAAATTACTGCCACTGTTAGTGTGATTTTCTCCTGCTCATGGGCAAACGAGGTGTTGACGAGGTTCTCTCCTCCTAGCTTGCAAATAAGCATTCCTTAATCCAATCTAAGATGGTTCCTTCATTCGTCGACCGCGGATCCCTCCCATGGGAAATGCACGTCTCACATGAGGATGAATACGATTTTGTTGGCTACACAGTGCTCTTTTGTGTAGTATTCCAGATCATAGTAAGGCAAGCCGCCCTGGTGGTGCTTGGTCCTGCATCCCCCAAAAGGGGAGTAGCTCCTCGGGTCGCTGTCAAACTGGTCTGCGTGCTGTTTGACGCGATTTCTGTATGTGGAGGTCTCAAGGTGAGCGGCCTAAGGGTCAAATCTCTGCATGGTAAAGGACGATAAAACAAAAGTCTTTACCATTACTCACACAACTTCGTTGTCTTGTCCCCTCGCTCCTCACAGCACCTTCTCTTCCCTGATCCTTCCGTCGTTGAGGACCCCGTGTACGGTTACAGTCCCCACAGTCAGTCCCACTTCTCGGTTGCCGCAGGGTACTTTGCATGGGCTGCTGTGGTTACCATGATTTACAGGGGTTCCAAGGTGGCCATTTTCCACCACATTGTCTGTTCCATGGTCTATTTGGGAACTCTCTCCCCCTTCGTGCACCACGTTGGGAACATTTACCTGCTTTTCCAGGCTTCGACCCTTGTGATTGACTGCTACGGTTGCGGAAAGGTGAGCTTCGCTCCTTGCACGCATCGTCTATATATATATATATATATTTCTAACCACCCTTCCCACGCTCGCTTCGCTCGCGCCCTCCTCATTTCAGCTCCTCACTCACAGGAAGACCAGCACCAACAGGACTTTGAGGTACATTCACCCCTTCGTGTTCATCCTCGTGCGCATCATCATTGGGGTGCCACTATCTGTGAAGTTCATGTACGACATGTTCTCGTTGCTCTCGTCCGGGAGTGCTAAGAACCCCCCCCTGGTGTACTTCTTTGTCGCCGTCAACCTCGCCATTAACGTGTTGAACGTCTACTGGGCGATGGGAATGGCCCTCGGCATCCACCGTGGCATGAAGCCCCCGTGCTCCGTCGACTGTTCTTCCGAGGAGGACTCAACCGAGAAGAAGGTTAACTTCTTCGATCTCTCCTTCACCATCTCCTTCGGAAACAGGGAACACAAGAGGTCCAAGAAGCATAGAAAGTCAAATCCCGCCTACGATAATACCTCGCCTACGTTCTCTTTGCCTGTTGCCATCGTAGCTCTTTGCTCCTTCCTTGCCAAGATCATCACTGACAAGGAGGCCATGCTTTCCCTCAAGGATGATGCCAGGGTAGTTGCCGATTTGTTCAAGGTGCCCGCCCTCATGGCTGCCGCCACTTACGTTATCTTCAAGCTGTTCTCCCTCTTCGGGGCGAAGGTCTTTGACGAGGCGAAGTACGGAATCGCTAACGACCACCTTTACACGAGGATCAGGGGACAGACAGTGGTACGACCTTGCAACATTTCAGCACCCGGGAGGCCCGGTTGCCTTAAACCTTGCGAAGGGTCGCGATGGAACCGCACTCTTTGAGTCTCACCACTACCTCATGTCCCATAAGGCTCTTTATGGTGTCCTCAATAAGTACAAGATTGAACCCGATGTTGCCAAAACCCTCAAGATGATTGACCCAAGGGACGACGGTGCACACTATGTCTGGGACAAGTATGAAGAGGATGAATTCACCCTCGACATCAAGAAGTTGATTAAGGACCACTTCACGCCCATTGCCAAGGCGAGGGGGATCTCTCTCAGGGAGGCCACCAAGGCAACCCCCCAGTGATGGGCCATGATTTTGAGTCTCATGGCTGCCTTCTTTGCGACCATCCCTTACTTCGTCGCGGGACGCTGGTGGACTCTTGTTGCAACCCCCCAGCTCGCTTGGATCATCATTGCCAACTACTGGCACGATGGACTCCACTTTAGCATGAGCTGCGACTGGAGGGTTAACGCGGCCCTTCCTTACCTCTTCCCCTGGCTGTCTTCGCCCTGGATGTGGTACCACCAGCACGTGATCGGCCATCACGCTTACACGAACGTCGACCACAAGGACCCTGACCTCGCCCACGCCCCCCAACTGATGAGGGAGCACAAGAGCGTCAAGTGGAAGCCCATCCACAAAAGTCAGCACGGAATCAGCTTCTACTTCATCTGGAGTGTGGCTGTGGGGCTAGGCCTTCAGGTCCTCTCGGACGTCAGGGCCAACTTGAAGGGAACCTACAACAATGTCGTCCCCTACGCGAAGCTCTCCCCCGCGCGCCTCTACGCTCACACGTTGGGAAGGGTTTTTTACGTTTGCTCCCTTTTCGTCTGGCCCTGGTTCGTCTTCTCCGTTTGGAAGGCGGCTGTCTGGTGCATCTTTCCCATCGCCACCTTTAGTTGGAGCTTCATGCTCAATTCCCAGATCAATCATCTGACCGAGAACTGCGCACACGCGTCCTCCCCCCACTTCCTCCGCCACCAGGTCCTCACTGCTCAGGACTTTGGCGTCGGTCGTAAGTGGTGCCAGTTCTTCTCTGGAGGTCTCAACCAGCAGATTGAGCACCACATGTTCCCCTGCGTCAACCACTGCCACCTCCCCGCTCTTGCCCCCAAGGTCAAGGCGCTTTGCAAGAAGCACGGTGTTGAGTACAACGAGGTTCACGGGTACAGGGAGGCTCTCAGGACACACTTGAAGCACACGGAGGAAATGGGTGTCCACCCCTTCAGTGTTGGGCATGAGCATTAGGAAAAGGGGGGGGAAGGGGGCGGATTTAGGATGGAGGGATTCAGAGGGATAGTGGGAAAGATTTTGGGGGATGGAGAAGGGGGATTTTTAGTGTGGACTTGAATTGAACTGAGTTTGACAATGAAAAGGCGTTCTATATTTTGCTTGCGGTAAATGTGGTTCATCGTACTTTTCAGTGCCCGGCACACACCCAACGAAGTTCCTTCTGTCCCTGATTCTTCGCCGCCTGTACCTTGGTAATGTCCTCCGCAGCGATCCAATTGCACTGGCAGCAGTACGCTCTCTTCTTCCCATCGACCTCAATTTTCGCGCTTAGTTTCTGTTCGTTCGGTGTGTTGTTCCTGAAGAATATGTAGTCTGCGTCTGCTGCCCACCTCTTACCGTCGAACGCGCAGACTATGAAGGAGCACGTTGTGCACCTCATCCGAGCGCACGTCTTGCCGGCGAAGGTGCCGGTGCAGAGACCGAAGGGGAAAGAGGGACCGCCTATGCAGACCACCTTGCATTTCTGTTTGGGAACCAGGGGGGAGGGGGTAATCTGACTTGACGGGTTGGGGGTGGAGGATAAAGAAGGTACTGCAGGGCGAGGAGCGAGGCGACGAGCAATAGTGGTTGCGAGCGAAGCGAGAGAGAGAGAGAGAAAGAGAGAGAGATGTTAGAATGTAGCACTAGCTGTCGCTTCGCTCTCGGCTTCGCTCCTCGTCTACTCTCACCTATGGTGTTCGTGGGTGCTATTGGTCCAGTCGTGGGCTTGTTCAAAGGTGCTGAAAATGTGGCTAGTGGTTGTATCGTTGTTGCCGTCGAAGTGGGCGCTGTGGGGGCGGCGGACGCCAGTGCCTTGGTGGGGGAGTGTGTGTCGAGCTCTGCGAGGAGGGAGTCCAGCTCATCTGCACCGGAAGAGGCCGTTGACGGCTCGGAGGATTGAGGGGTGGGAACGGTGGGAATGATCGGCACAGCGGGAACGGAGGTCGGTGCGGGTACGGGGGTAGGAGCGGAATATGTGGTAAAAGTGGAAGGTTCATCATCATCGTCCCAATCATCCCATGCTGCCGGAGCCGAACCTGGGGGATTCGTGCTTGCCCCGATTGGCGTAGGTGCTGGAGTTGGCGTTGGACCCGACGGCTTTTTCACGAAATTCCTCCTGCCCCCAAAGCCCCTGCCTCCACCTTGTGGCGGCCTTGGTTTCATTGTTGGAGGTATGGTGGAATTGGTGGAGGGAACTGAGGGTGGGGCAGATGGAGGCGCCACCAAGGAAGCAGTTGGAGCACGAGGAGAGCTCAGTTCGCCCAATAGGTCATCTACATTCATGGCTATAGGAAGGTCGTTTTGAGTTTGGGGGGGTGAGGAGGAGGGAGGAGAGCGTATTTTGATAATTTTGGGGGATAAGTTGGGATCTAGATTTGTTTTAATGATGAAGGGATGGGAAGAGGTTACTGAAATCGGTATTTGTGGTTTTGCTTTTCAAGGCCCAAAACCAGAGAGTTTATCAGGACACCCCATTAACTAACTGCTTATTCTTTATAATAACTCTTGTTACCTAGATTAAGTAGAATTTATACGAGGAGTTAAGGTATTATCGTCATATAATATCAATATAAATATCAATACGTCTATTAATAGAGAGATCCTTGACCCCCTTTGACAACAGTTTCGGCAAAGAAGAGTTACTGTCCTTTATTTCTTCTATTATACACATTCTACTACTACTATTATGACATCACCACATCCTCCATCTAGCTTATCATTAATAAAACCATTTGATGGTAATAATCGTAATATTGTATCACCATTATCACTTCATACAGTTGAGGAGAAACATGATGATGAGGGGGTGGAGGATAATGACGAGAATAATGACGAGAAATATACTAAAGATTATGATAGGGTAAAAAAAGAAAAAAGATTCCATAGGAAGAGTAGAAAGGAACAGAAAAGTTTCCTTAAAAAGGTTGTTAAACACTCCAATAAGAAGAAAAGGATCAAAGGTGAGGGAACTGGGGGCTGGAGCGAAGCGACGGCAAAAGTGAGATCAGGGCACCGCATATTCACATAACTAACAACCTATTACTCGTCGCTTCGCTCCTCGCCCTCTCACAGACATTGTTGCGTTGTCTTCCATGGGGGTTGTTGAAGATACGGGCAAGCAACAGTTCACAAAAGTGGGACTTGGGGAGATGCTTAACGATGGAGCTTTTAGCAGCTC
>Ga0115006_10000807_pt1 | contig 18107 bp, 19 predicted proteins | sample ArcOceMetagenome_3_FD_88943 | JGI IMG/M metagenome (GOLD analysis project Ga0115006, IMG submission 88943) | Marine eukaryotic phytoplankton communities from Arctic Ocean - Arctic Ocean- Svalbard ARC20M Metagenome | ecosystem: Environmental > Aquatic > Marine > Oceanic | place: Arctic Ocean...
AATTCAGCATATTCTCATACATTGCGCTGAATTCAGCCTGTTTGGCCACGTCGGCCACGCGCGGCAGCGTCTTCGGTTTGCGATATTCAATGCTCGCTAAGTATAGCTCAGTGATAAGCCCCACAGTGCAATTCGAAGGTGAATTAACGGGTAATTTTGCCCGCGAAAGCATTAAAGGCTATAAAGAGGGCACCAGCTTTGCGTGGTCGGCACGGGATTTGGATTAGGTTTCCGGCGGAGCCTCTGCCGCCCTCGTTCACCAACAGCAGAACGGGTTACGCAGTTATGCGAAATTAGCTTTACACAGGCGCGCAGTCATCGCAGGCAAGCAAGCACGCTATACCAACAATGGCGCTGATACCACCACAGCGGCCGGCACCCTCTCTGAGACCTATACAACCGGAGAATTGGGATTCTTTTTTAAGGGCAAAGATGCACTGTCCATCTCAGGCAGTATAAAACGCCACACATCAAATAACAGCACCACTGGCACGCACGCGCACTTGGGTTTGAATTGGGCTTTTTAGGGCGTCAAAATCACTACAACGAAACAAAAATTTCTTTTTTGTTTAAACAGAGCCTCCGATCATAACATTGCTCCCTATAATACCAATGGATGGAATAACAGCGCATGTGCGCTCCAGTTGACCTGTGACGCCATACAGTTCAGGGCGCTTAGACAAAAGCACCATATTTTCTGAGTTTCCGAGGGTTTTCTTTACAAAGTGGCAAGATCACTGAGGCCAAAATTTGATGACATTCAATGTTTGGTTCCAGTGACCAGCATACAAATTTTCGATCCGACCAAATGATTGCGGCAAGTTATGCCCGATTTACCGCATGCCATATCACTTTGTTGTCGGGCTCAGGTAGAGGTAATCCTATTTTTTCGACCGTTTAGTAGCCCTGTTCCGGGAGATAGTGGTTTCATTTAGCCTGCTAGAACTATGCCCAAACGTTGGTGACGGTCTGATCAGGCGGCACTTTGAAGTTGCTTGATCCCCTCTTTAAACTCAAATCCCCTGAATGACTTCGGGCAGTCTCGGTTTGTACCGCTGAGCTTTCGCCATTTCTTCTTCGCTGACATCACCAGCTTGAAGACCATAGACATAGCTGTTTTGCGGTTCAGACATCCCTTGGTCTTGCGGGTCCGGTTCCGCACGGTGGCGAAGACGCTCTCGATGGGGTTGGTGGTTCGGATGTGCTTGCGATGCTCTGCAGGGAAGTCATAGAACGTCAGTAATACGTCACGATCCATGGTCAGTTTCTTGACTGCGCGTTCGTATTTGACGCCGTAAGTTTCAACAAAGAGATCAAAAGCAGCAATCGCTTCCTTTTTCGTCTCAGTCATCCAAATGTCCTACAACCCAGCCTTGGCTGTTTCATGCATTAGAGCGCCATCCATTTAATGTGCAACATACCCCGCAGCCCTGAAGCAGTTCTGACATTCTTGTTGAGGGAAGAGTTCGCATGCTTCTGCGACAGTTTCGAACAGCGTGTCGAAGGTGCGGGCCTTCATGCGCCGCAGGTGCGCTTTGAGTTTGGAAAATGCTATTTCGATGGGGTTCAGGTCCGGGCTGTAAGGCGGCAGGAAGACAAGCCAGTTTCCCTGCGCTTTCAGGAACGCCTGTGCGACTGAGTATGAAACATCAAATAAGGGCAGACCAGAAACGAATGATATTGAATTTCCCACCAATAATAGACATTTTTGGAACACCTTTCGTCCATTGACCACATCAGAATGACAACCCGATAGGGCTTTGCCTCGTTCGAATTGCAAACTGAGGTACCTTCTAATTACTGCAAAACCAAAAGACCCGTTGTCCAATATCGATTTGCTGATCAATAGCATGAACGTGCTTATGGGGGAGCCAATAGGCTACGTTGCAATCTCTAAACATATACACAAGGCCCGCGAAGATATCGCTAAAGCCGGCAAAATTGCCAAAGATGTCGGGGCCGTTGCATTGAATATGTTGCATTGAATATACTGGCGCAGATGCGGGCAGGTCTTTGCCCACTTTCGATGAGACAGTGTCCACATTAGACGAGATAGAGGCCAAGCTGAGCAAGGGCTCGTCAGCCTCCATCACTCACATGCCCAGCGCCTCTTTGTACATTTCCAGCACAGCCTCTTCTTCGGCGATATCGTCTTTGTCGCGTTTGCGCAGTGCGATCACCTTGCGGATCACTTTGGTGTCATACCCGCGCGACTTCGCCTCAGACATCACCTCTTTTTGTTGATCCGCAATATCTTTCTTTTCTGCCTCCAAACGCTCGAAGCGTTCAATAAATTGGCGCAACTCATTTGCAGTCACGCGATAATTGGCGTCGCTCTCGTCGGTCATTAATCTCTCCTGTTCACTGGCATAGACCGATACAAGCCCCGGCCCTGCGCCGCAAGCCGTCAATCGAAATCTTTCACGGACACGCCTTGCCATGCGCGGGCGGGTCCAATACTCTTTGCTAGTTTTTAAAACGCAAAAGGCTTGAGATGTACGTTCTAATATGGGGTGGCGCCGCCGTGACGCTATGCAGTCTTGTGGGGATGTTATGGTGCATCGCCAAGGTCAGAAATGCCCGCAATGCAAGTTTACCCGACGAAGAGCTTAGGCTGGTGATGGCGCAGATTTTGCCTAGAAATCTGGCCGCATTATTTCTATCTGCGATCGGGTTGATGATGGTAGTTGTGGGAATTTTACTTAGCTAAGGCGCGCTTGCCAGACGACTTCTCGTGGTTTGCGCATGCCTGATCGCAGGCGCCAGCCACCAACTTTTCTGCCCCCTACATCAATCGAACACTGCACCCTTTGGAAACCATATTTTCCATTTTGCTGCTCAAATAGAATAAATTCCTGCTATTATCAAAAAAATAACGCCTTTCTCCCTTGCATGACTTTTGCGCCTGCTTAGATTAGACTCAAAGGAGATACGCCATGCACGCGCCGACACAGTCGTTCTTCGACATAACAACGAACACAGCCTCCTACGTGGTCAGAGATCCGTCAGGAACATCCTGCGCCATCATCGACAGCGTTTTGGATTTTGACTATGCATCTGGCCAGACAGACACCAAAGCCGCCGATCAAATCATCGCTTGGGTAAAAGCTGAGCAACTCGATGTAAAATGGATACTCGAAACCCACGCCCATGCCGACCATCTGTCTGCCGCGCCTTATCTGCAAGAGCGCCTGGGCGGACAAATTGGCATCAGTGAGCAGATCAAAGTGGTTCAGGATACTTTTGGAAAAGTATTTAACGAGGGCACTGAATTTGAACGTGACGGCAGCCAGTTCGACCGCCTATTTAGCGAGGGTGACAGCTTTCATATCGGACAATTGCGGGGGGATGTCATGTACACCCCAGGCCATACGCCGGCCTGCGTTACTTATGTGCTAGGGGATGCGGCGTTTGTCGGAGATACTTTGTTCATGCCAGATTTCGGCACTGCGCGCTGCGACTTTCCGGGTGGATCCTCCGCAACGCTCTATCAATCGATTCAGAAAATACTATCGCTGCCCGACGAGACCCGGATCTTTGTGTGCCATGATTACAAAGCACCTGGGCGCGACGTCTTTGCGTGGGAAACCACTGTGGGTGAACAAAAAGCGCGCAATGTGCATGTCGGCGCTGGCAAAGACCAAGACACTTTTGTCCATATGCGTGATGCGCGAGATGCCCAGCTTGCGATGCCTAGGCTGATCATCCCGTCACTGCAGGTCAATATGCGGGCTGGCAAGATGCCACAAGCCGACGAAAACGGAGATGTATATCTCAAGGTGCCGATCAATAAAATGTAATCAGCGATCTGATGGGTCACTGCTCAATGAAACCGGCTTGGGCACTGGACAGGAATGTCATTGAGCTCTAACATCGGGTCATGGAAATCCATAAAGTAACCCATAACTTCTTTGTTAGTGCTCAGATAGAGACCGCTGACACAGATGCGATTGCTGAGGCTGGCATTGTGCGGGTCATTAGTAACCGGCCAGATCAAGAAGTGCCCGTCCCGCTGCAGGCAGACGCTATTGGGTCTGCGGTGCGCGCCGCAGGTATAGATTTTGCAGTTTTACCAATCACCCATCAATCGATGACGCAGAGCGCTGTTGCCCAGCAGTCTGAGCTGATAAATTCTGCTGATGGGCCAGTTCTGGCCTATTGCGCGTCAGGTACGCGGTCGACGGTGATTTGGGCGCTGGGACAGGTTGGCACCCTGTCAGTAGACGAGATCCTAAACTGCGCGGCACAGGCCGGATACGATCTGTCAGATCTGCGGCCAACCTTGCAAGGTCTTTCAACGAACGTTTGACTATCAGTGGGCTTCGGACAGCCCCAAAACAGGGGGCTGCAAGACCTCATCACCCGCGGCGTCATCGCCGGAAAAAGTGTTGGCAACGTCCGGCAAAGTGGCAATTTCGCGGGTGTGACATATTTGTGCACCTAACACAGCAGAGGTTGCGGTATGGTCACCTAAAATTTTTGTATCCTCAAATTCGGTTTCGACATCTCTACCGCTCTCATGGCCTTGACCTGACGAGGGCCAAAGCAGGCGGATCGCACGCATCCCCTGAGATTGACCAAGGTGGGCAGAAAACTTGAAATCTGTTTTATTAGCGCAGACAGTAACTTGCTCCATTATGGCTTGCGGCAAGGGTAGAAGGTCGCCTACGGCCAACTTTTCAGCACGCTCAAGCGGCAATGTGAGCTGGGTCAGAAAAACGTTCAATTCCGCCGCAACGTCCAACCAGGGTGTCGCTGTTTTAGTGACCTCCATGATATTTACCGAAGGCATGAGTTCTGCCGGTGTTCCACGCTCGGGGAACGCCAGCACCAAGCTCGCACATTTGGCATTATCGGCTAGATCTAATTTGACCTTAAAGACCTGAAAATATTCAGCTGGCAAGGCCGCCCCCAGATCAAGATAGTCCTCAACACGCTCATGATATTTAAAATCACGAATCCACCAATTTTCCATCGCCGGCTTCAGAGATCGCGACAACTCAGCCAATAGCAAATCAACCATCGGCGCAACAAGCGCGGCATCCGTCTGTGTCGGCACCCGTGGTTCGGCAGGACGCTTGGACACCTGCCCGACGGTCAATATCTCAATAAAAGCCGCAAGGCCCTGTGGATCTAATGCCACCAACCCACGGCAGGACCCCGGCCCGTCGATCAATAATAAAAGATGACTACTCACCAACCCAGAAACCAAATCTCTAGCAGCCAGCAATTGATGCCCCACATCTTGGACAAGAACGGGCATACTAAAAATTTGATCAATCGACTGCACCAGAGCCACGCTTAAAGTTTTACCAGGTGTCATACCTTTAGCATCCTGCGCTTGTCGCACCAATGCAGCTTTACGACGCAAAATTGGGTCAGGGGTTTGTTCGCTCATAGGGTCAACTGCTGCCTTGCGATAGTTAACCGTCAAGATAGCCGCAACCAGGTTACTAAATACTTTATTTAAACGCCTATTAATCTGTTGATGACATGTCTGCTCGCGCAGCGCCGCCGATGACACTTTCTGGCAGTCGGATACGGAAAGCAGCGCCATTTTGGCCCGGCAAATAAATAACATCACCCTGCAAACGCTGCAAAATCTCCCGACTTATCGCCAAGCCCAAACCTGCCCCGCCAGACTTATGCCCTCCAATCCGAGAAAATTTTTCAAAAATTAGGTTTTGATTTTCGTAAGAAATACCGGTGCCATTATCGATAAAATCTATCGTCAACTGCTGCGCAGATTGTCGGACAATAATCTGTAGTTTTGGCTCAGCCGCATCGCAATATTTATGAGCGTTGACGATTAAATTCAAAAATACTTGATTCAAGCGATCAAGATCCGTGTACAACCAGATCCGTTCGTCAGCGCTGTTGCGGTGAATTTGCATCGCCGCAGCATCGCGACCAACCCGCGCCATAGCGACCGAATGATCCATTAAATCACTCAGAGATCCCGTGCTTAAATTCAAGCTGACCTGCCCGTTTTCCAAAACGCTTAAATCCAGCAGATCGTCCAACAAACGTGTCAGACGTATCGTTTCTTCTTGGATGATTGAGGCGTATCTTACTTGCTCTTGCGGGCTGAGAACCTCGACACCGCGCAGAATTTCCGAAAACGCACGAATTGAACTCATCGGGGTGCGCAATTCGTGACTGATCTGCGATAGGAATGCATCTTTTTGTACAGATAGTTGCGTCAACTTGGTATTTGCATTCCTAAGTTGCAACGCAGTCCGCGCTAGTTCTTGTGATTTTATCTCGAGTTCAGACGAATACACCTTCATCTGCGCCGTCTCATCGGCAACCGCCATCAGATCATGCACAGACACCGGAGTGCCACCAATAATTTGCCCGACCATGGCGTGCGCCGTAGCAGCGCCCACCGATCCGGCCATTTCGCGCTCCAGTTCAGCCAAAAATTCTTCGGAAGGCTCGGGAAGATAGCCGCTGACGCCCTGACGGGTGGCGGCGCTTTGAAACAGGGCTTGGGCTTCGCTGGCACCTAAAATGCGCTGAGCCATTACCATCAAATCTTCGCTTTGCGCCACCCCGCCAGACCAACTTTTCTGCTGGGTAGAATGCTGGTAAACATTGACAAACTGCGCGCCCTGCAATTGCTCCAACGGCGATGGCAATGTTATCAAAGACACAAGAACGAACACCAGTGTATTGATCGACATGCTGAGCAAAACTGCATGTACCAAAGGGTCCAATCCCTCGAAGCCGAAAAGTGCCTGAGGGCGCAACCAATCAAGACCAAACAGGCCAAATTGAACCACTGTTTCAGGTAAGAACACCCCACCGGCGAAACTTGGCAAAAACAACGTAAAAAGCCAGATCAAAAATCCAATCAACAGACCCGACAGCGCCCCCATGCGAGTCGCGCCGCGCCAAAATATGCCCCCCAACATAGCCGGTAAAACTTGGACCACACCCGCGAAAGACACCAACCCAATCGAGGTCAATGCAGCCCCGCCGCCAGAAAGGCTAAAATACAGATAGCCCAGAAAGACCACGCCCGCGATCGCCAGCCGCCGTGCCAGTAACACCACATTGCGCACATCGCCCGACATGCTGGCTCCACCGCCCGTCATCCGCACCCAGATCGGCATCACAATATGGTTGGAGACCATCGTCGAGAGGGCAATTGCCGCGACGATCACCATTGACGTGGCCGAAGAAAATCCTCCGAGAAAAGATAATATTGCCAGACCGTCACGCCCCTGACTAAGCGGGACAGTCAGCACAAACAGATCCGGGTTTGACCCCTCAGGTAGGGTTTGCAAACCGACAACTGCAATTGGAATGACGAAAAGACTTATCAACATGACATAGACAGGAAACGCCCATGAAGCGGTTTGCAGATGGCTTTCATCTTCATTTTCAACCACCAGAACCTGAAACATTCTCGGCAGGCATAAAAAGGCCGCGCCTGAAAGAAAGGTCAAGGCCGCCCAGCGTCCTCCATGAATCTCTGCCGTGCCAATCGTCGATGCATCAATGCGTTGAAGCGTTTCACTGACACCTCCAGACACCCCCCAGACCACGAATATACCCACCGCCAAAAGCGCGCACAGCTTGACCACCGCCTCGACCGCAATGGCCATAACCACCCCATAGTGACGCTCATTCACATCCAGATTACGGGTGCCGAATACGATCGTGAAAAGAGTAAGGCCGCTGGCCACCCAAATCGCAGTTGCATTTGAATCAGCGACCGGCGCGTCTAAGCCGCCAGCCTCAGCAAAAGCCGCAAACGACAGGGTGACCGATTGTAACTGCAACGCGATATACGGCGTGGTTCCGATCACGGCCAAAAGCGTCACACAGACCGCGAGCAAATTCGATTTTCCGAACCGAGAGGAGATCAGATCCGCCACCGAAGTAATGCGCTGGCTACGTCCAATGCGCACCAGCTTGCGCAGCACCCACCACCAACCGACCATCACAATGGTGGGGCCCAAATAGATCGTCAAATACTCAAGCCCGGATCTGGCGGCATTGCCAACAGCGCCGTAGAATGTCCAAGCGGTGCAGTAGACCGAGAGCGAGAGCGTGTAGACCAAAGGCTGGCTCATCCAGGCCCCGCGTCCACGCAGCGCCGCACGCTCGGCGGCGAAAGCGACAAGAAACAACAAGACCACATAACTCAAACAGACAAGAATAAGCAGATTGAGCGGGGTCAATTATCAGTCTCCAGCGACTTTTCTACTGCACCTGCTCCAAGCCGCCGCGCCAACCAGACCGCCGCAAAAACCAGCGCAAGCCAGACAGAAAAGAAATAAATCATCGCATCCGACGTCTTAACGCCCTCGGACCACAACAAGGGCACCCCAAATAAAACAATTCCCAGCACCGGCAGGACCTTAAGAGCCTCAATTATCCGGCGTGTGCGATAACGGCGACGCTCCAGATACACATATTCAGATGCTTTAGAAGTCAGCATAGCGTCAGTTCTTGCACAGCTGAGAGGATGTCAGCATTTGAAAAAGGTTTCGTCATAAAGCGACTTACCCCCAGCTTTTCCGCCATCACGCGATCTTTATTCTGTCCGCGGGCTGTTAGCATCAGCACCGGTAACTCTTGAGTATCAGCGTTGTCCCGCAAGTCTTTGAGAATATCAAAACCACTTTTATTTGGTAGCATAACATCCAAAATAACCAGATCCGGACGCTTGCGCTGCACCGCTTCAACAGCGTCGTTACCATCGGCGTGTAACGAGACAGCCCAGCCGTCACGCGACAGAATGAAACTCAGCGCTTCAACTATATTGGGCTCATCCTCGATAATAAGCACATGTTTTACCATTTCCCTGCCTTTCCAGATCGGTTCAGGAGCCATTCCGTTTGTGTTACCCCACCCTACAAACAGTCAAAGCCCTTCTGCAAGGATGGAAGGCTCACGGCGCGCCGCACAACTGACCTCGACACAAAGGCGGCAGCTGACCCCCACACGGGTATGTTGTTCGTTTTCAGGCTGTTGGCGCGGTTTGGCGTCAGATTTACTGAGAGCCACCGGCCGGATCAGCATATAGGCGCGCAAAAGCGGCGGTTGGTTATACGCCGACGGCGTCACTGGGACGGCAATAGCATAGCTTTGATACACCCCCCTTTGATCACCAGAATACGTCATTTGCGTCTGAAACAATTGCAGCGGTGCCGATAATGTCCGGTACAGCGGCCACACCGGACAGCCAGCCCCAAACCTTGGGATCGCAAACCCTGCAACGGGCTTGCGGTAACTCAATGCACCAGAAGCGTCACAAATCACCAAACCGACCGGAGTTGGGATTTGGTTTTCATCAAGGCTTGCAAGCCGCCGCATAACCAGCGTCACATCAACCAAAAGATGTTGTGCCAGCTGCAACGGATCAATGCCAAATTCGGCCACCGCTTTGATAAGACGGTCAGCTGACAGCGCCTGCACATCCCACCAGTATTGTTTCAGAAAGCTCTCAAGCATAAAACGAGCTGCAGCAGACCGCATCTTACCGGCTTCGACTTGTATCATCTCCTCGCTTGAGGTTTCGGCTTCAAAAGCGGGAATTTGAAAATTATGGGCCTGCAAAAATGCCTCAACCTCGTCTTCTGGCGTGGTGATACCGATGCCTGCATCTTCGGAATTATCAAAATAATTGACCAATGACTGGCTGCTCTCAGCAAGGCGTGCACTGTCTTCGTTTAGATTGCGGTGAAACCTGTCACGCCATGCCGGCTCAAGTTCGGCGGTATCAGATAAAATAGATGCGGCCGAGCGGATCGAGGTGACGCTGGACAAAACATCATGAAAAGCCGCCGCCAGATAGGGATCATGGGTCAAACGGTCAGAGGCTGCTGCCAAGCGCTTTTCCAACGAAGTGATGCGTTGAAAACTTTCATTCAGCACCCGTGACCACGCAGGAAAACGGTTAGCCAATTCTTCAACCCGCTGCAATTCGGGCACCCCGCCCGCCCGATCGCCCACCGCATCACGCAGCGATGCGATCAGACTGGCCTCGGCACCATCCGCCAGAACCGCAGGCTCTACATCAAGCGCTCTGGCAATATCTTGCAGAACCTTTCCGCCGATTCTGCGACGGTTATGTTCGATTAGATTGAGGTAGGACGCCGAAATACCCGATCGGCGGGCAAGCTCTGCTTGACGCAGCCCGGCAAGGGTGCGCCGCTCGCGAATGCGTGTTCCAACTAAGGTCTCGCGTGGCATAATAGAATCCCTATCAGTATCAATGGCTTCTTCTTGGAGAGGATAATTTATTTACAACAATAATGATACTTTGTATATTTATTTACAAAATAATCATTTAAAACAAGTGCTTTGTTGATAACTTTATCAAACTAGGGCATGCTTAATTTGCATATTAATTTGCAGGCGATGCACATGCGAGGACAGCGTATCGCTTTAAATCCATTGGGAGGATCAAATGTCCAAGTTAAACCTGACGCGCCGTGGCGTGATCAAAACTGGTGCGGCCGCTGGTACAGCGCTTGCCATGCCAACAATTCTGACCGCTGGCAGTCATGCTGGCTTTACCAATGCTCCAACCGGCAGTTCAGTCACCCTAGGCTTTAATGTGCCACAAACGGGCCCATATGCCGAAGAGGGCATGGATGAGCTGCGCGCACAAGAGCTTGCCGTGCAACACCTGAACGGTGAAGGCGATGGCGGAATGATGAATACATTCAGCTCAAAAGCGCTGAAAGGCAACGGTATCCTTGGCAAAAAAGTAGAGTTTGTAACAGGTGACACTCAGACCAAATCTGACGCCGCCCGGGCATCTGCCAAATCAATGATCGAAAAAGACGGCGCAATTATGGTCAACGGCGGCTCTTCTTCGGGCGTGGCCATTGCGGTTCAGGGTCTGTGCCAAGAGGCAGGAATCATCTTTATGGCCGGTCTAACCCATTCGAATGACACCACTGGAAAAGACAAAAAAGCCAACGGTTTCCGCCACTTCTTTAACGGTTATATGTCAGCCGCCGCTCTGGCGCCCGTGCTGAAAAGTGCCTATGGCGATGATCGCCAAGCCTATCACCTGACCGCAGATTATACGTGGGGCTGGACACAGCAAGAATCCATCGCGGCCGCGACCGAAGCCATGGGTTGGAATACCGTTAACAACGTGTTGACGCCACTGGCCTCGACCGACTTTTCATCCTATATTGCCCCCGTTTTGAACTCTGGCGCCGACGTTTTGGTTCTGAACCACTACGGCGGGAACATGGTGAACTCGCTGACCAACGCGATTCAGTTTGGTCTGCGTGACAAAATGGTCAACGGCAAGAAGTTTGAAATCGTTGTGCCGCTCTATTCAGAGCTGATGGCGGCCGGTGCGGGTGAAAACGTGCAAGGTGTGATCGGTTCGATGAACTGGAACTGGCAGCTGCAGGATGCGGGCTCGAAGGCCTTTGTAAAATCCTTTGGTGAGAAATATGGCCGTCCACCCTCGAACTCAGCACATACCTGCTATGTACAGACACTGCTCTATGCAGACGCCTGTGAGCGCGCGGGCACCTTCAACCCTTGCGGCGTTGGCGAAGCCCTCGAAGGCTTTGATTTTGACGGACTTGGCAATGGCCCAACATCGTACCGCGCCGACGACCACCAGTGTTTCAAAGACGTTTTGGTTATGAAGGGCAAAGAAAACCCAACCAACGAATATGACACATTGGAAATCGTCGAAGTGACCCCTCGGGCACAGGTCGAATATGCACCAGATCACCCCATGTTTGCCGGTGGCCAACTGGGTGCGTGTAACCCCGGCGCTTAAGCCGCTATCTTTTTCCGGCCACCCGTTTAAGGTGGCCGGACCTTCTGGGTGTCCCTGTCTTTTTGGCAGGGACACTTCTTTACAGACCTCTTACGGTGGGTGTCATGGACGCAATCATCCTGCAGATTCTTAACGGGCTGGATAAAGGCTCTGCCTATGCGCTTATCGCGTTGGGGCTGACCTTGATTTTTGGAACTTTGGGTGTTGTGAACTTTGCCCATGGTGCGCTGTTCATGATCGGCGCGTTTTGTGCCGTGACCCTGTCTAAAATTCTCAGTCTGAGCTATATCATTCTCGACGAAACCCAAACGGATTTCTTGGGCAAACCTCTCAAAGTCAAAGTGCCCTACGCCGAGAGTTGGTTTGGCCCCGAAATTGGGGCGGCGATCATCGATTGGTCTGTGCCGCTGGCTATTTTGTTCTCGATCCCCGTGATGCTGCTTATTGGCTTTGCTATGGAACGCGGGTTGATCAAGCACTTCTATAAAAGGCCCCACGCCGACCAGATCCTCGTTACGTTTGGCTTGGCCATCGTGATGCAGGAGATTATCAAATATTTTTACGGCGCCAATCCGATCCCTACACCGGCTCCGGATGTGTTCACTGGATCGTATGATTTTGGCGTCTTGCTGGGCTTTGACCCCAATGTGATTATCTACCCCTATTGGCGGTTGGTATATTTCGGTTTCTCAGCCATCATCATCGGCGCGGTCTTTTCGTTTTTGCGCTTCACAACTTTCGGCATGGTGGTGCGCGCTGGCATGGCCGACCGCGAGACCGTCGGTCTGCTAGGCATTGACATCGACAAACGCTTTACGCTGATGTTTGGCATTGCCGCAGCCGTAGCCGGACTGGCGGGGGTGATGTATGCGCCAATTAATTCACCCAACTACCACATGGGTATGGACTTTCTGGTCCTAAGCTTTGTGGTGGTTGTTGTTGGCGGTATGGGCAGCCTGCCCGGCGCCGTCTTGGCCGGCTTCCTGCTGGGTACGCTGGAAAGCTTTGCCTCGATGAACGAGGTAAAGTCCATTTTCCCCGGTATCGACCAGATCATCATCTATGTGGTGGCCATTCTCATTCTACTCACCCGCCCCCGCGGCCTGATGGGCCGCAAGGGCGTGATGGAGGACTAAGCCATGTTCGGACTTGACAAAAAAGATGCCACATTGCTGGTAATCGTCGCCATATTGACGCTCTGCGCGCCATTTTTATTAAACCCCTTTCCATCTGAAAGCGCCTTGGCGCAATTCAATGCCGGCTATCCTGATCTGATGCAGCGCTTTGTCATATTCGGAATTTTCGCGATTGGATTTAATATTCTGTTTGGCCTGACGGGGTATCTGTCGTTTGGTCATGCGGCCTTTCTGGGGGTCGGATCTTATTCAGCGGTCTGGATGTTCAAATTGCTCAGCATGAATGTGATCCCAGCGATCATATTGTCAGTGGTCGTGGCCGGTTTATTTTCACTGTTGATCGGGTTCATCTCACTGCGACGGTCGGGCATTTATTTCTCCATTTTAACGCTGGCCTTTGCGCAGATGTCGTTCAATCTGGCCTATTCAGTTTTAACGCCGATCACTAATGGTGAAACCGGACTGCAACTGACGTTGAACGATCCCCGAATTCTGGGGCAATCGGCAACTGCGGACGGATCTATTCCAGTGACAAGCTTGTTTGGCTTGGAAATGCGATCAACCTATGAGCTGGTCATGGGGCCTTGGGCGTTTCAGTTTAATGCCGGCTACTACCTATGCGCGGTGATTATGGTGCTGGCGTTCTATATGTCGATCCGAATTTTCCGCTCTCCTTTTGGGTTGATGCTGCGCGCGATCAAATCTAACCAGACGCGGATGAGCTATACCGGGTTGAACCCAAAACCCTATACCTTAGCAGCCTTTGTGATCTCAGGCATGTATGCGGGTCTGGCAGGCGGGCTGATGGCCTCGATGGACCCATTAGCCGGGGCAGAGCGGATGCAATGGACCGCCAGTGGCGAGGTTGTGCTGATGACAATCTTGGGCGGTGCAGGCACATTGATTGGTCCGGTGCTTGGCGCAGGCTTTATCAAATACTTCGAGAACATCTTTTCAAAAATCAACGATACCGTACTGCACAGCTGGTTCAGCTTTATGCCTGACGGATTGGAAAACCTCGTCGTAATGTTGGTATATCCGTTCATTGGAAAAGGCTGGCACCTGACGCTGGGGCTGATGTTTATGATGGTTGTGATCTTCCTGCCCGGTGGTTTGGTTGAAGGCGGCCAACGCATACGTCGGCTGTTTCGCCGCAAGGATGACACTCCCGCCGCCAAAACCGAACCGGCAGAATAAGGAAGCGTGATGATGGGTATCCTTGAGGTCAAAAACGTCAACAAACGCTTTGGGGGGCTACAAGCCCTCGGCGATGTCAATCTTAGCGTGGCAGAAAACTCTGTACACGCGATCATCGGTCCGAATGGCGCCGGCAAATCGACCCTGCTGAACTGTTTGGTGGGCAAGCTTATGCCCGACACCGGCAGCGTACTGTTCGATGGGCAATCCGTTTTGGGGCGCACCCCGCATGAAATTAACCAGATGGGCATCTCACGGGTGTTTCAGACACCAGAAATTTTTGGCGAACTGACAGTTCTGGAAAACATGATGATCCCCTGTTTTGCCAAGCGTGACGGCAGTTTTCGCATGCATGCAATCGGGCATATGTTTGACGAAGCCGAGTTGGTCGAAAAAGCCGAGCATATGCTAGAGAGCATGAACATGGCTGGTAAACATCATATGCATGCCGCGGCGATGTCGCGCGGCGACAAAAGGCGGTTAGAGATTGCCATGTGCTTGGCACAAGAGCCGCGCCTGCTGTTGCTCGATGAACCAACCGCAGGAATGGCGCGCGCCGATACCAACAATACTATTGATTTGCTAAAACAAATCAAAGACGAACGCGACATCACCATTGCTATTATTGAACATGATATGCATGTGGTCTTTTCGCTTGCCGAACGGATTACAGTTTTGGCGCAGGGTATGCCCCTGGTTGAAGACACACCCGAAAACATCAAAGGCCACCCCAAGGTAAAAGAAGCCTATCTGGGCGAGGCACATTAGAGAGGCCGACCATGACCGCACCCTCAGCTTCTTCGCGGCACGCAAGCGCATCCGAGACGACGCAGGCCTATCTGGCTGTGAATAATATGCACGCGCATTACGGCGAGAGCTATATTGTTCAAGGCATAACCCTTGCAGTGAACGAAGGCGAAATTCTCGCCCTTCTGGGCCGCAACGGCGCAGGTAAAACCACGACGCTGCGGACCATTGCTCGGTTGGATGACCCGCAGTTGACCCAAGGTGAGCTATGGCTTGACGGCCAGCGTATCGATAGCATGTCCAGCCATCAAGCTGCGGTTGCCGGCATCGGTCTGGTACCAGAAGACCGCCGAATTATTGCCGGTCTCACCGTTGAGGAAAACTTGCAATTGGCACAGATAGCCGAGCCGGTTGGCTGGTCATTGTCACGGATTTACGATCTGTTTCCCCGCCTAGAGGAACGCCGCAAACAAGAGGGCATCACTCTTTCTGGCGGCGAACAACAAATGCTGTCGATCGCCCGGGCATTGGCCCGCCAGATAAAGGTGTTGTTGCTGGACGAGCCCTATGAGGGGCTGGCCCCAGTCATCGTTGACGAGATCGAAAAAACCCTGCGTCTTATCAAGCAAGAGGGTATGACCACAATTATTGTAGAGCAAAACGCCGTGCGTGCCCTTAAACTGGCCGACCGTGCCGTAATCCTAGACACAGGCCAAATTGTCTTTGACGGCAGTGCCCAGGACGTGCTGGACGATGAAGCTTTGCGGGCTGAGTATCTGGCGATATAAACACGCCGACAGCAGCGCTCTTTGACTTGAAGTTAAACGAACATCGCCTTTGGTGTCGCCTTGCATTTATCGACGTAAATACCTAGCCTATCAAAATTGACCCATAAACAGAAGGCACATCATGTCTGAAAAACGTTTTCCGCCCTCCAATGCATTTGCCGCCAACGCGCATATCAATGCATCAAAATACACAGAAATGTACGCCGCATCCATCGCCGACCCCGATGCTTTTTGGCGCGAACATGGCAAGCGGGTTGACTGGATCAAGCCTTTTTCAATTACTAAAAATGTCAACTTTAATCATCCCGATGTCTCAATCAAATGGTTTGAAGACGGGGTGCTAAACGTGTCAGCCAATTGCATTGACCGTCATCTGGAAACCCGGGGCGAGCAGATAGCAATCATCTGGGAAGGCGACAATCCCAACGATAGCAAACACGTCACCTATCGCGAAATGCACACGCAGGTCTGTAAAATGGCCAACGTCTATAAAAACCTTGGTGTCAGCAAAGGCGACCGCGTCGTCCTTTACATGCCGATGATCCCCGAGGCCGCCTATGCCATGCTGGCTTGCGCCCGTATCGGCGCGGTGCATTCAATAGTCTTTGCGGGCTTTTCGCCCGAAGCACTGGCCGCCCGCGTCAATGGCTGCAAAGCCTCACTGGTGGTGACGGCAGACGAGGCACCCCGCGGCGGACGCAACACTGCGCTGAAATCAAATGTTGATAAAGCCCTGACCATCTGTGGCGATGTCACAACGCTGGTCGTCGAACGCACGGGTGCCGATGTGTTAATGAAACAGGGACGCGATCATTCGTTCACCGCTGCGATGGCCAGCGCTTCACCCGATTGTGCGCCAGAGCCGATGAACGCAGAAGATCCGCTTTTCATCTTGTATACTTCGGGGTCCACCGGGGCGCCAAAAGGCGTTGTACACACCACAGGCGGCTATCTGGTCTGGGCCTCAATGACCCATGAGATGGTGTTCGATTATCACGACGGCGATGTCTATTGGTGCACAGCCGATGTCGGCTGGGTGACCGGTCACAGCTATATTGTCTATGGGCCGTTGGCCAATGGCGCACAAACGCTGATGTTTGAAGGCGTACCGACCTATCCAGATGCATCGAGGTTCTGGCAGGTCTGTGAAAAGCACAAAGTCAATCAATTCTATACTGCGCCCACAGCCATCCGGGCGCTCATGGGACAGGGCAATGCGTTTGTCGAAAAGTGCGATTTAAGCAGCCTGAAGCTTTTAGGGACCGTCGGTGAACCGATCAATCCAGAGGCTTGGAACTGGTATCATGACGTGGTTGGAAAAGGTAACTGCCCAATCGTCGACACATGGTGGCAGACCGAAACCGGCGGTCACCTTCTGACCCCCTTGCCCGGGGCTACCACCACCAAGCCCGGCTCTGCAACAAACCCGTTTTTCGGCGTGGTACCGGTGATCCTCGATCCTACCACCGGGGCTGAGCTGACCAGCACCGAAGCCGAAGGTGTGCTGTGTATCAAGGACAGCTGGCCCGGTCAGATGCGCACCGTTTACGGTGATCACGACCGATTTGTGAAAACCTATTTCTCAGATTTCAAAGGCTATTACTTCTCGGGTGATGGCTGCAGACGTGATGCGGATGGCTATTATTGGATCACCGGCCGGGTCGATGATGTGCTCAACGTTTCGGGCCACCGCATGGGCACTGCCGAAGTCGAAAGCGCACTTGTGGCGCATCCCAAAGTCTCTGAGGCGGCGGTTGTCGGCTATCCCCATGACATCAAGGGACAGGGCATTTACTGCTATGTGACGCTTATGGCCGGAGAAGCTTCCAACGAAGAACTGCGGCTGGAGCTGCGCAATTGGGTACGCAAGGAAATCGGCCCAATTGCATCGCCTGATCTGATTCAGTGGGCCCCGGGGTTGCCTAAAACCCGCTCAGGCAAAATAATGCGGCGCATCCTGCGCAAAATAGCCGAAAATGACTATGGCGCACTTGGCGACACCTCAACATTGGCAGATCCATCGGTGGTGGACGAACTCATCGAAAATCGCGCCAACCGCTAGGCGTTTTTCTGACCCGACCTCAGAGCGCGCTCAGCAAGGCGCGCTCTGAGGTCGGTTTTCAGCACTTTGCCATAATTATTCTTGGGCAGTTCCGAAATCTCTATATAGGCTTTGGGCCGCTTGAAACGCGCGATCTGTGCAACACAATGGGCCGCAAGTGCCGCCTCATCTAGCTGATAGTCTTTATTTATGACGACAAACGCTGCCACCACCTCACCCCAATCGGCATCAGCGCGCCCAACCACCGAGACCTCGGACACCGAAGGGTGCGTCAGTAATACCTCTTCCACCTCGCGTGGGTAAATATTGCTGCCACCCGAAATAATCAGATCTTTAGACCTATCTTTCAGCGTCAGATACCCCTCGTCATCCAATTGTCCCATATCGCCAGTGCGCAGCCAGCC